>Ga0307514_10000658_pt1 | contig 62329 bp, 86 predicted proteins | sample 16_EM_MG_FD_203088 | JGI IMG/M metagenome (GOLD analysis project Ga0307514, IMG submission 203088) | Populus trichocarpa ectomycorrhiza microbial communities from riparian zone in the Pacific Northwest, United States - 16_EM | ecosystem: Host-associated > Plants > Roots > Unclassified | place... | reverse complement strand
CCCTCAGAATCACCTTCTGGACCTCGGCGTCAAATTTGGACCCTCGGAGGCAAAAATAGTCTCCCGTCTACTCTACAACATCATATATGGAACGCAACAGAAGACGACGTGTGGGTCGTGAACTTTTCTTCTTCTTCTTCATCTCCCGGTTCTATTGAGTCAACGGTCGGGCGGTTAACGTTATCTGTATGGACAGGTAATGTCCATATGACCCATACGAGAATGAAAGAAAAACAAAGACGTGGGTAAGTGGATGCTGTATGTATTTGAAGAAGAGGGACAACGCATTGATATCATTGAATAATAAATTGACAGATGCCAGAAAAGCCAGATCCACTTTTGCCCATATCGACCCAAGACAAAAGATCAGCTCGATTAAGAGAAGGAGCCGAGTGGGGGGGAGGGGTACACGCGTGTGGTTCGTGTCCGCGCTACCCCGCTCTTATCCGCTGTCGACATCGCCGTTTCCAAGGGGTTCCGCCCATAAGTTGTCCGTGCCGACCGTACCGTTCAATCCGGATCTTGATCCTGGAAACCCCATGGCCGCCCACGCGCGCGCGTTATCCCTTTTCATTTGACGGTCGGAAACAGAAAAGCGACAAAACAGTAACCGATTTGGCCGACAATGGTAACTTGAACGGGCAGCGGATCGGTCATCCGAACGGCAACAGGGGGACATTACGCGTTCCTGTTATCGTTCCACGTATACGCATATCTATCCCGCGCTTCCGAGCTTTTCACTCATGACCACACACGCGCTTCGCACACAGGCTACTGGTGATGAACGTGGTGACGGGAACGTCCCAATTCCGGGGCGGAAGGTCCTTATCATATATCATCAGCTGTCACCAAATCCACTGAGATTCTCTGGACGTCCACCCGTCTGGTATCACATGTCACACATATCCGCAGTGCCTAGGTCCACGAGTGTATCATGTGCGGTACCATACGGCACCTCCGAAACAGAGTTATGGCTCCGACGCAAGCCTATCTCTCGTTTAGTCCTAATTCCATGTTCCTGCGCGTTCCATCCACTTATAGCACCTCCAATCAGCCAACGACCCATGTGATCCTGTCACTACCCAAAGAGGCCATATCTTTAAGGCGTCTCGGGACGGAAGAAGTAGGAGGCTAGAAGGAAGTCATAGGTTCTGCAGGGTGATAGGATCTCAATCCTTACCACACGAACATAGGCGATCATTCCTCAAAAGCGGCGGAGGGGGATATTATGCATCAGCGGCTAGTCCGATTCGTTCGAAATTTAGGGTGCGCACCACATGGGGTCCCCTTCACCTTCGTTCTTGACCTTCTACGAACCTTCATCCCATTCAATTCCCAAGGGCGTTCGCCATATGCATTCCATCTTTTCGTAAGGGCATAACGACAGGGCTCCAATCCAAAGATCCTAGCACAGTTGAGTTGGTTTCGGTCTCCGCTGACGTTAACCTTTTCGACGATTCCCTGATCCCCCACCCTCTCCCTCCCCTCTCTCTCCACAGAGAATGCACGCAGAGCCGCCATTCTCCGATAGGGGTTTGGGGTGTTCCGGTGACCGCTCATCGCCGGCAGCGCTCAAAGACGGTGAGAGAAAAATAACGATACGACCAAACCCTCTCCCCTTTGCCAAACCCAAACATGGGCGCTGTAGTTGGCATGGAAGAAGCCACGCAGAACTTTGATTCGCCGATTGTGTCTAACTCGGTTCGCGGTCGCGATCTTGCGCCCCTCTCCCCCTTCACGAGATCCTCACCACACGATTCAACGATTACATACACCGAAGGAGCGGGAACGTCGGGAATCTATTTCCAATAGAGGGGGAAAAGACGAGCAGAATGCCATATCATATAAACGGTAGGACGGGTCCGTTCCTCTTCTATATCGTCCTGGTGGGGGGGGTATATATCCGTTCTCAAAAAACATACCATTTTCTACTGAAAATGAAAGAGTGGTAATGGTACAGGGAGGAAAGAAAAAGGGGGTGGGATATAAATGAGTGTGATCGTACATGCATAGCAGCTCACCGACTATATATCGTACAAGACCCCGAAATAAGATGGTTCCTGACCCACTGAAAAAAAGGGACGCAAGGGGTGGGAGCCAAACTGTGGGTAAGGTAGGAAATGAATCAGGGTGAAGAGTACACCGAAACGAAGGTGAGATTACAGGGGGTGAACCTACACAACTATACAAGCGAGAAAAGGGGAACAGTGAACCAAAGAAAGAAAGAAAAAAGACGCAAAAAGGAATGAAAAGCTGAGGATCCATTAAAGGTTACCCAGTACCCGTGAGACACATGTAATTACTGAACAGGGGAGGAATCGTGAGGAAGAGTGAAAGTCATGTGGTATCGGTTAGAGGAGGAGAGGGGGGGAAGATCGTGCATGCAGAGATGGGAGTTCAGAAATTAGTTGCCGCTATAGTAGAACTGGGTGGTGGGGTAACTCGCAGAAGCACCTGGTATCGGGGGTAACGACGAATCCGAGAAAAAGTTCGTGACGGTCGGATTGTTATAGTCTTGAGGATAGTACACGGTCGGCGATGCGTCTGGTTCGAAAGGTGATCCCTTGCCGGGAGGAGGGTGAGGGTACGTGAAGTGGTCGAAATACGTGTGTGAGACCTCCTGAGGAACGTAATGATGCGTTGGGGTCGGATACCCTTCACTCGTGGCTGGGAGCGGCGGAGTTCCACTGACATGAAGCTGCCTCGCGGACTCGTTGGTAGGTGAGCGGAGTCCATGGTGGAAACTTCCTGGTGAACTGGCGTCCGAGTTCGAGACTGCGGACGCGGGCCAGTGGGGGTCGTCGGAGCTAGAGCCAGATGAGACGGAGGTAAGAACAGGGACCTCAACCCTCGGGAGCATCGCGGGCCTCGTGTAGTGACCGACGCTCGGGGCAGGATATGACGGAGGGTACGTTGAGGGAATTATCGGGTTGGGTTCATGCCGAGATCCGGAGCTCTTAGCTTGCCACACCATACGGACACTCTGTTCTCGTTCCTCGCTCTTGGAGTAAGCCCACCTCATCTCTCGCAGGGCACTGACGCAGAGATTGATGTCTTCCATGGAGCCGATGCCGTCATTCGCCAGGAGTAACCCGGCAAAGAAGACACCATCACGGATCTGGAAGGCATCGTACTGGAAGAAGGAAGTTCCAAGGTTCTGTTTGATGATCGTGCCGACTGCGCGAACCAGATAATGACACTTGGACTGAGCGACCGAGTACAGACGCTGAATCGTCCCGCGGTGATCGTGACTGGGAGTTTCGAGCGAACGGTCAGTGATGAGACCAAACTTGTCCAGTCGCTGCTTGAGAGCTTCCCGGATGATGTTGTCTGTGTGGGGGACGGACGTCAGTACGTCGTGTCAAGGGATGAAAAGATATGACAGCGCTTACTACACTCGAACATGAAGATCTTCCAAGATGCGATGTAGGCCTCGATCTCCTGATGGGTGAAGGCAGATCCAGAGAGGTCAGACGACCGGATCTGGTCGATCTCGGCCCAGGCCTTGTCCAAGATTCCCCACGCCCGTTGCAGCCTCTCCTCATCGACCATGTTCTTCCTCCGGGCCTCTGGTCCAGTGACGGAAGTGTGGACCAATCGGCAGGCGGAAGCCAACTGAAGAGGGAGAGTGAAGTATCGGTAGATCATAGAGTAGGCCTCGAGGTGGGCGACATCGGCCCGAGAATTTGACGGATCAAGCGGAGGCAGTGTCTCTTCGAACAGTCCGAGATCAAAGTCGGTCCTACAATGGATCAAAGTCGGAAAAGGAAAGAGGAAAGGGAGGTGTTATCAGACAAGGTCCGCACTAAATGGGTGAGAGTAAGGTAGACTCACAAGAACATCCGGCCGCCGCGCAATCCATTGACCATCCAATCATGAAGGATACCAGACCAAAATATACGAGCGCGGACGAGCGCATCAACGTATTCTCCCTTTCCGCTATTAACGGAGGAGACCGCAGCGATACTAGTCAAAGCATATATGAGGTTGATGGTCGATTCGTACATTGCCTATGTGAAACATGACCAAGTCGGCGGTCAGCGTTCGCGGTCTCAGGTACGGGGGAGAAGAGAAAGAGAAAAAAAACAGCCGAGTGCGTGGGAAGTTCCGAGATGGAGGTGGAAGAAAATACGTACCAATCGTTCCAAGTTTGATTGAACATCTGTCATTGTGTTTTAGCAATGTGTAGAACAAAGAGGAAGGGGAAAGGAATGGAAGCGCTTACCTTGGGCCAATGGGAGGATAAGGATGAGGATGCGGACGCCGTCCCAACTGGGCTTCCTGAGGATTCCATGAACGTCGATGAGATAGAGCATCTCTTTGACCATCTCGTTTGTTTTGGTCCTCCTCTCGGTGCGGAGCTTGGCACTCGCGTCGGAATCGAACTGGTCGTGAATACCAACCTTGTGCTCTTGATACTGGTATATGTGGTCTTCCAGGGGGTCCAACGACTGACCGTTCTCGTCGATTCCAAAGCTCGACGCCCAAACGACGAGGGACATGGCTAGGAGTCTACCGGTGATACCAAGCGAGTCGGACTTTCCATTCTGAGAAGCAATAAAACGAGCGACAAATTCGTGAGGTTCGATGACGGGACCTATTGTATGAGAAGGAGTGAGTGGTGTTATGAGGTCACCAAGAAACCACGTTGAAGTGGATTGATGGGATGGGAGAAGGTATACGCACGTTGCAATTGGAAGCGGCGCCAAAACTGGGACTCGAAAAAGGCAGGGGTCGGCATCATAGTGACATTTGGAGGCGGTGAAGGACCGGTAAGGAGGGTTTCGTCGTCCTCGCCGGTTTTGACCTTGCCGTAGATGGCTCTGGATGATGACAAATGGTGTGAGTACATAGCCACCGGAAGTAGATGCCTGACTAGGAAAGATGGACGTACTCTGCTTGCTGTAAGCGACGTCCTCGTCTGAGAAGCTTGACAGACTTGACTTGACCGTATTCATCCCTATGAGTGGGGGAATTAAGGACGAATGGAGGTAAGTGTAACGGAGTGAAAACGTACACGCATTTGAGACCACGCTCCTTGCAGTTTGAACAAGAAGGGTGCCTGCCCGCCTTTGACACGGGGAGGTCTTTGAGATCGCATCTTACCCTGGATACACAAAGGCAAGAGGGTGGATGAGTATATGGAATAATGGGAAGGGGGAGGGAGGAAACAAAAGGGACGATCGGAGGGAACGAAAGCGGAATGGTGATAAGATCGGGCGGAATGGATCCGAAAGGGTGGGGAAGAAGGGGCGGCAGAGGGGGAACGCTCACCTCCTCATTCTGCAAGCCCCACAAGCAGAGAACTGTTCGCGGGTAGTCTTTGGATGGGAGGCAGATTTATCTTGACGACGGGAGGTGGAAGAGGAGGAGCCCTCTGAGGGAGAACCGGAGCTGTGTCTGATGGGCATTATAGATTGAAGAAAAGAGAAAGAGAGAGAAACAGAAGAAAGAGAGAACGGAAGAATGTAAGAAGGGGGAGTGGGACATTCGTGAGCTTAAGCGGACGCCTTTATGTATCCAATCCAGACCATGACGAAAAGGTGCAATAACATATTCGTCCAGTCATTCCCTCAAAAATTGAGGAAATGAACGTGGGAATATGTTCCCCCTCCGCTTAAAGCTTCCGGACACTGGATTTGTGAGGATACTGGGGGGGTGGAAAGTTTAGAAGCGCGGCTATGCTTGATGGGCAGGAGGGCGTCCTCGAGGTGACCCGGTCGGATATTCCTCCTTGCCATCTCCCCATCCCGGTTAACTCACCCCCCGAATATCCACGTGAGGCGGTGTATGGTCCGATATGGCATATCCTGCCCGTACCCTGGGTTCCGTCCATATCCCACCCAATTTCGTCTCAAGGTTAATGTACTGAGAGCCAGAAGATCAGGAACAAAGTCTAAACCGTCCACTCCCACAAACGAAAACACACCCCCTTCCCCTCCCCGATAGGCGCACACCCTTGCTCCCAATCTCTCTCCAATTATCGATCCCGTGGGCCGGTTTCCCCCCCCCCCCTCAACCCAACAGGTTCTCGAACCCGCCCGCTTTCCTTACCAATCTTGCTAGTTCCCCAACCGTCCGTTGGTCCGGATTCAACTTCCGATCCCGCGCCATCGCTTCGACATCCCCCCTGTGGCTCCTCACCAACCGTGTCAGGTATCCGACCTCCCCTTCAGATAAGAACCTAGGCGCCCCACCCGGCCTCCTGTCCTCCGAGATCTTCTCGAGTTCTAGCCAAGTCAACGGGACGCGAACAATCAGCTAGGTAACTGCACCAAGAACTTTCATATAACTCCTCACGCACCTTGTACAACCGAATTTATTCGCATAGCCCGCGTCGCAGTGTGGGCACCTAATTGTGTCCAGGTGGAGGCAGATTTCTCATCAAGATAGGCGTGATCCATTGTCTCCACATCCCGGCCCGTATCCAACGTCTCACCATCATCCTCCTCATCCGCCAACTCAATGTCAACGGCATTCCCTTGTTCGTCCCTAATAATCCTACCATACCCTACCGGTATTTTTGCTCCGACTGACAGCTCTGCGATACCCTTCGGATCGCCGCGGGTGGAGGTGGAGGGGCTTGTTTCGTCTTGCAATTTCCCATATTTTCTGTGTTCGGTTCCGCCAGAGTCGATTGGTTTTAACGTCGCGACCAACCCTAGCGCATCATAGCTATCACATATATCAGACATTTTGTGCAAACAGGGAAAGTCCAAAGACGATTTCGAGATGCACGTAAAACAAAATTCGCTGCGCACAAACGCGAGCAACCACGTACTTTTGTTTGACCGTCTTGTGCTTATCCCACGATTCCTGAAGTATTTTGGGTCCGCGAATCGCTAAGCAACCAGAAAGGGTCCTCATGCTTCAATTTCCGAAATAGATAGATAAATCATCTTGAAGGACATTGTCACATACCCGGTTGTTTTTTCAGATTCTTTTTCGCGTGTTTCGAGTGCCGTACCGGTTTGAAAGACCCGGATCGCCTTTTTGATCTCTGCCTAGGATTCACCATAGCTACCGGAGCCTAGCGAGAGCAACCAAGTTATCCCAGTTTGAAGCAGAGCGCCCCAACTCTTTGGTCCCAGATGACCGAGGCGAACAGAAGAAGGAATGAGAAAAATATCGGCGATGTTACCTCGATCACTTGCACACACCCGCGCCGTCCTTCCCGACACGTCCCTCAGCCATACCCCTGCCACCACCCCCGTTCAACACAATGTCTCGCGTCTCGTTCTCACATACCCCTCCTTCTGCTGTCTTCTCTAGGGTGCGTTCCTTGTTCTAGACCCCAACGGACATGAAAATAAAATGCTCATATCGGGAAAGTTCGGAAAGGCCTGGGCACCCTCACTCGGACTTTGGGGAGTCGGTGCTGGAACTGCTGCCCTCTTCGTACGTGCACATCCCAATAAACCTTTGTTACAATCACGGTCCGCAGTCTTTTTAATAACTCTCTATTTGGGTTTCCGGTCGTATATACAGCTCCTTTCCGTGACACCAATCGTGAAAAACGGTTTCCTGGTCAAACTCCCACTCGTGCGTTTTTTTATCCTTCTCTCTCTCTCCCTTTTACCCTCCAAGTCACCGCCACATTCTCGCCCTAAATCCACCCTCTTCTCATCATGTTTGCCTGCATCTGGATTCCACGTTGACTGACGCGCGTCCTTGGCCGGCTTTTCATCAATTAGATTGGAGGCGTCTACGAGGACAAAACTCCCGCGTCGGACAAGCCCTTCTAGACAATCCTCGTGCAATGTATTGGTTCCTCGTGTTTCGGAGTACGATACTGCTTGATCACTAGACCACCCAACTAGAACTACACAAGCATGGCCTCTCACGTCATATCATCATCCTGATCCACGTTGCATCCTAAACGTATCAACGAGCTTACACACACCGTCCCCTCCGTTATGTATCTGATGGGAAAAACGTGTTATTCGTCTCGACCAGCGAACCACAGCAGTCCAAAACGTGTCTTCTAGCCCAACGGGAGCCCATTGATGCACTCATTTGGCTACATAAAACTCATGGTTTCCAACCCATCGGGCCGACTGTATACAGACGCTACTACAGCTTCGACGTCGAAATCGATGTGGTTCGAACCCCAGCGCTCCCTCCCTCGACCTCGGCGCTTATTGACTCTAGATCGATCCCCAAAATGGATTCTAGACTCTTGATTGCTTCCACTGATCCTCCTATTGGGACGCCTATACCAAAAAAAAAGTAGGGGGATCGTCGACTTTTAGGACCCTCGATATACCTTGAACCAAAGAATGACCGCTCACGGATGGTTTGCATTCCAAGGGCCTTGGCCGCTTTCAAATTCCTGAAAAGTTGCGTGGATCAGAATGCTGAGACAATTCAATGAGAGAGGGGGGAGGGTGGTTCGAAACCTGGGCGCTGACGTTGAGCGGGTTTCATGATCTTCCATTGGGAGGCCCAACTCCGATCTCTCTCCATCCGTAGAAAACGCCGGAACAACAGGGGGGCGTGTGTGTCACTTACATCCCAAGATCATCAAGGAAAATGCATTCTTCAGGTTTGACGCCGTTTCTTTGACACGCGGCCAAGTAGAACTCGGGTTCTGGCTTCCTAGGATTTAGAAACACCGTTTAAATTTTGGTAAACGGCGAAGAAAGTTACGAGGAACAGGGGAAAGCTTAAAAGAAACTTGCCGCATTCCGAGCACACTCGAATCACAAAAGTCGTCGAATAAATTCCTCAACGAAGGGGGTGCGACTCCCTGCTCCCAACCCAGAAACTTCATTTCTTCCTCGAGTGAGAACCCCAGTGGCGGCTGGCCCGCTACGTCCGAAGAACAAACCCGGGTGAAATTGTTTGTGAGAGCGAAGATTCTGTATCGACCAAGTGCTGCGAGAGAAGAGTTGTCGTAAACGACCCCACATACAATTGGTTGTAACGTTGAGGTGGTTCATTCCCGTCGTCAAGCCGAACAAGTGTCCGGTACGTTTCCCCCTCCGGAAAGGGATATGAACCACCTCGTGTAGGTGGATAAGTTTGGTGGCTCACATCGAAGTTTCTGAATTGCGGACACGACGATTGGATCAAACTCCCCAGAAGCCCTCATCATGCGACCAAATAGCTGTCCATAAGAAACGACGACGCGTAAGGATACGAGGAAACCGCGTGTCCAGGGTTTCCACATGGTCCGATGGGAGGATCGATTGTATATGTGCAGCAGACGGGCATGGTTAGATTTCCTTGGTTTCGGATGGCGCGTACCTGAAATGAAACGAATGATGGAAGAGCACATTCGTCCCTCACTCACATCTCTGCCGTTAACCTCCAGTTTCTTTGGTAATTTGGGGCAATCTGAGATGTGCCCCGGTTGGCAAGGTGGGAGAGAGAATATCGTTCGACAGAAGGGTGGGGGGTATTTTTTTTCGGATCATCAAGTGACGAAATGAACGCACGTCGGTAACAGGGGAAAGAAAGATAAGAGTCAAGGAGAGTTCTCTCACCTATTCCTCTCTGTGCGCAGTGTTCACGGTACCAGGCATTTCCATGTACGGTATCGGATAACTCATGGCCGAAAGCCACGTAAAAGTGCCACAGTTGGATTTCACCACGTTCGAACCTTTGCCAGGCTCCATTAGCTCCCCTACGGGTACTGATGTGGCCGGAATAGATAGACAGGGGAGTCAGCCACGTCCCCACCGTCTCGGGAATGAAACACGTTCGGATGACGAACGGGTTGGGGGCCTGACCACCACGGGTAATACTGACATCGAACAATTGATGTAATCGTGTGGGATGGAGTGCTCTCGTTCGTATGCGGCGATCGCAATCAGCGGACTGCGACATACCACACCGCCAATCTGAGTACATTAAAAGGTGTGTGAACGTACGCAGTATTATTTTGCGATGCAAGGTAACGGGGTACAGGTTAATTGCGTTCACCGTGGACATCGATCAGAAACGTGTGGGTTTCAAAGTGGTGTGTGAGTTGGAGAGAGAATGAAAAAACGTGGAGGGGTGTGGAATGAGATGGATGCGTACGTCGAATACCACAGCCTTGATCTGGTGCATCTGTGTGTCGTGAACGTTTTTCCAAGCACCGGCACGGAACGTGTAGACAAGGCGAGATTCGCGAGGGATCCGTCCTCGACGTCCGTGAGTGCGGGCAGGGTTAAGGTGCACAGCCACATGACCACTCCCGGAATTTACCGGGGAACGCGGGAGTCGGCAGGCGCGTCTTCCCCGAGAGCCGGAACGCGTCCCCACTTTTCGTGCTCCACGTCATCGACTGCCATCCTCATATCATCACTTTCCAACTTTGCAAAATCGTCCCAAATATTGGACGTACTTATCAAATCCATGCACACACAGCCCCTCAGTACATCAACAACCGAGGCCTGTGCGCACTAGTGGCTATGAGCGGGTATGACTGTACTTGACTGTTACTTGTGGTGGATGGAGTGAAAACATTCGAGGGAGACGCTAGCAATACTTGGACATAATTGAGCGCGGGATCTATAGGAGATAAATTGCGCATTCAACAAGCGCACAATTTTCTGAGGTATAGACTAGGATAAACTCGGTAAAGTAGAGTTCAGAGTGTCATATGTGATACACGCCGTGCTGGATGGTCCGGTAGTGTATGGAGATGACGAGCGGGCGTGAGAAAGCCGATTCCCGGAAGTGGAGTCTCGGGGGTTTTGGTTACCAAGCGGGATCCCTTGGTATGTCCCATGGGCAAAGGGCGATGGGGTAAGCGGATTGGGCTATGCAACTTTTCTTCAACTTACCACTCTCAATTAGTCCCATTTGGCTCGATGGTCCGATGCCGACAAAAGGCGCGCAAATATTAAAAAATATGGGTCGATTTCTTTGGTCACTAACTGCGCTGTAGTACCCAACCATCTCGTGGAGCACAGGAACCGTTCCAGAGCCGCCAGTAGGTTCAAATCCCCCGATTGGAGGACCAGGGGAAGGGAGACCTTGATCCCAGGCAATATTCTCGTTCGTGCGCGCCGCCGGGTCCTGTGATACCCATCCGGAATGTTCCAACGCTATGGACCCCTATTGTCTCGCTTGAACGGTTCTGTGACTTGACTATCCGGGGGCCTACCGCAGAACCCGCAGGGAAGGATAGGTCATTGGACCGATTGGACCGTGTGTAAACATATACGTGTCACTTATCAGCGCGATCGCGGACGTAACCTCCCACGAAATATAGTATCCCAACATATCCTCTCCACCATTACGAAACTTTTTGCGGGGGTGTCCTCGAAGGGAACCCAGTTTACTTCCCTGCGGTCTGCGATCAACAAACCTATGCACAAGCCTCGCCCCCTCGAGATCATTCGTTTACAACAAGATTCACCATATCTGTCCTAGCGCAGTGATACGTTTGCGTGCCGCAGCGATATGTATTCATATCGCGATATAGTCGGATTCCCCTTCCCCTATTTGCATTTCTGGCACCAAAACGAGGGCTCCACCACTCATCTGACATATCGCATCAATATGTTCAAATTTGATAACGCGGCTTTCCCGCAGTTCACCGCGCCATTATTCGTGTTATCGACACGAACAAACGCATCGTTTAAAACTCGTTGCCTACCCCTCGGATTGCCATGGGGACGTCCTTTGATTTATCTTTCAGGGTATAGGGACATTCTTCACCATTCAAGGGGGGAGGGGAGCCTTTCGTCACAATCAGTGTGGCCTATGGGCTGTCAACGACGCACTTTCACACCCCCCGGGATATTTTGTTCTCCTCCTCCCCCCGGTAACGTCCTTTCAACCGACGAGACCAACGACACGTCTTCAAGACGTGACGGCGGACGTTTTCATTCGCGTATATAGCAATGGGCGAACTCTCTAGGATTCCTGGGCCCACAGGTTCGCTCTTCCCATTAGATCACTTCACGTCTATTTCCCTTCCTCGCTCGCTCCTTTGGCGTTACTATGCACCCAATTTCGGTCGCGCCGATGAACTGTAACACTCCAGTGAGTTGCAAGATTCCCTTTCACTCTACCCCCACTCTTTTTGAAACAATGGTTTGAACTGGTCTCCGTAACTAGGCCAAATCTGCCTTGAGCGAGATTTCGGATACAAAGGGATCTTCTAGTACATGGTCCCTCTTCGGGTTCACTCGAAAACTTCACTTGGACAATGGACCCTTATCTCCCGTTATCCTAGATGGAGTCTCGACACCATCCCAGATCGAGGTTGACGACCCCATTGTCCGTTTCAAGAGTCGAAGAACTCTCAAGAACGTCTGGAATCACGTCTTTCGGATTACCCGTCTTACGCCGCCCCGGCGTCACCCTGTCAAGGAGTTGGAAGTGTTCATCGAGGTCCATCGTGAGAGGGTTCACGATCAGGATGCGGGTCCCGTGCAAAGACCTCTGGGGTATGGGTGGGCGGAATCAGGCGATACTACATGAGTTCGCTCGAGGCCCTACCGGTATAAACGAGTTCGACCACAAGGCGGCCAAGCCACGAGTTCCCCATCCTCAACTCTGGCATCCTTGGTTGCGAATTTGTACCTCCTCTCTGTCTTACACTCCATCACGGACTCCCACAGCAAACTGTACCACCAACTTCCCCCGATTCGATATCCTTACAAGTCAAGATCCAACATCCTACAACGCAATCCCAAACGGCCTACCAACCTCACCGATACTTCACCTCCGCACTACACGAACCCAAGCACTCATGCCCACGTCCCCTATCATCTCTTGTATCTTGTATCCACCGTCACGCCCCGCGTCTTGTATCGTATGATCGTTCCTGTCTTCCTTTTTTTTTTTTTTTTGACCACCCTCGCCTCTTCGAGCTTGCGATCACGGTCGATCACGAACTTCTTGTGTGTAAACATTCCACATTACACGACGGTCACGTTGTGGCGTCCTCAATGAAATATATCATGAGATCATTACCGAATCTCCCACTCGCATTCATGCCGATCGCACACTTGGTTCTCTCTCTCTCTCTCGAGAAGTCCGATGTCATTCACGATCACATAGCTACTCGCGAGCATTACCAAGATGGCCGAACAACAAGAAAAAGGGATATAAGACGAGCGATCCTTCCATGAAATAGATAATGTTTTTGTAAAGTATCAATATCTTCAAATCCGAGGCGGTACAAACAAAATACAGGATTATACGTCGAAGGGAATGCGAAAAGGCGATTGTACCATAGTCCAGAAGCGTCGGAAAGCGATCTCAGGGTGCACTGAGTACGATCTAAACCGTAGAATTCCGTCAGAAACGGGGGTGCGTTGCAGGTAGGGCGGGTTAACACCGACCTTCATGAATTGTTCGTAATTTATTTGAATCCAGCCGTCCCTGTCGGTGTCCACACTATAACAAAGATCAATCCATCGGTGACCGAGAGATGAAAGAGAGAGATGGACTCACGCTTGGAAAGCTTCCGTCAATGTCTTGACCACAACACAAGCCCTCACAAACCGATCAAAAGTGATCCCGGGCGGTGGGCCATAACCGGACGCTACCGGTCCAGAAGCTACAGAGGTGGAGATAAGTACCCACCACCCTTCAAACATGAAGCGCGCAACGCCGCCCAAGACCACGCTCACCATATTTCATTTCGACCAGGGTTAATAGTTGTGGAGAGAGCTTGTATCCAAAGCTGTTGAGGGCAGACGCCAATTCGTGTCCGTCGATCGACCCAGAACGATCCCGGTCGAAATGTTTAAAAACTTCTTGCCAGTCTTTGATGTATCGCCAGAGACCTTGGAACTCTATAACGCCATCCAATCAGCACCGCCCAGAAGATGGGGTGAATCACCGCCGTGGGGAGTTTGAGGGGGTCGTGACGAACCATTGAAACCAATAGTCCCGCTACGATCGGTGTCCTACAAATCACGAACGAATGAGGGTCAGACACCGCGATCTGCAATCACGCCGTGCGCACGAGGGGCGAACGCGAGCGTTCTTTTTCTGTGCTAAAAGGACGGGGACTTACGAAGATGTTCATGAGCATCTTCACCGTATCGAGATCAAACTCTGTTTACACAAAAACAAAAATGGCTTGCGTCAGCGAACCGTCGCGCGCTCTCGTGACGCAAATCCACCCCAGGGTGGGAGGGGAGAACCACCCCCAACGGGATAGATTTCATCGAAGAAAAGGCAAAGCATCCTACTCACTCGTCCAATTTCCTAAACCCAACCAAAAAAAAAAAGTCAGCCACAAACATATGAGCGGACAAATCGTCAGAAAAAAAAGAGGACGTACCATTAACCAAAGCAGATTGCAACTCAGTCACAGTGATAGACCCCGACCTATCCGTGTCCACCGCCGAAAACCAATGCCAAAGCTCCGGGTCCGCACCAGGTGGTGGTCCTCGTTGGGGAGGGGGCTGTTGGGAGTACCCGGGATAGGCACCTCCGTGAGCTGGAGGGGGAGGGCTGGCATATCCTCCGTAGCCTTGATTGCCGTAACCTTGATTGTAAGCTGGAACGGGAGTGTGAGACTGGCGATAAGATGGTCGATGGTGCATCTCTCGAAGGAAGGGTTTTCTATGGGGGGGCGGCGAGAGGGTGGTGGTGCGTGTTAAAGAGGGTCGAGTCTGGTCCGGTGCCTATGGTTATAAATGACAAGTGATCCAATTCGGGCTGTGCCTGACTTTGAAGCACAGACGCCCACCGGCACCCCTGGGTCTGTCCTGCATCACCACATATGACTGACCTCGCCGAGCAACTCGACCGCGCGAGCATTCCAGTGCATCCTTTGTACAATCCTGTGCACAGACGAGGATATCCTTGGTGTCTTCCTTCAACGACCTTCTGTTTCGATTTCGAGAGAACGAGCTGTACCAGGTTTCATCTTAATGCTAAGGAACGTGGAAGCGTTATCGATTAGATTGCTTTGTACTATAATATCGCAGGCAATGCCGCTGCCAGATCACCCTCCATTTTTCGACATGAAGTTCCCATTTACCTCGCCCCCACCAGCAGAATCCCAACTACTGTGGAAAACGTTGTCGCGTCCTCAGCGGGCTGTGAAGTCAGATGGTACCCGCAGCGTTCACTGCTGACCTATTAATAGAGGAAATTTCCATTGCGTAGTGTACAAATGAATCGAAGGGGTGTGCTAATAATACAATGTACAACATAAACGACGCCACAATATCGAAAGTGTTCATTTCCCCCGCGGCCTCCATCGAAATAGTACTATATGTTAGGACGCGTGGGTTGAGACAGGGATATAGAAAAAGGGTGACCCTTCAGTCATCGTCCGCGACCCATTTTTCGTCTTCTGCGATGACTTCCGGGGCAGTCCAATCGAAGTCGTACTCTCCCAGTACTTCGTCTGCGATCCACATCGGTTGCTCGTTTACCCAGTCCCTTGCAGTACCCATGGCTCTCCTGAGAACCTGTCCCTGCTGCCTGTCGAGCTTATTCGCCCTCGTCCGCTCACTGTCCGTCTCGTTGACACAGAAATCCTCGGGCGGCTGGTAGTAGTGTGCGAACTTGATCTCGTCCTGGACGAGCCTCGGTCGTTTCGAAGGTTCTACCTCGGGAAAGCTCCATGTCGCTGGGAGCAAAGATGAGGATCATGGCATCAAGGGGTCATAAGAGGGTGATGAACTCACGGGTATACTCTAGATTCCCAACCCTGTTCCAGTCCAAGTGGGCGAAGACCGGATGAGCGAGGATCTCATTGTACCTGACGCGAGTCCTCGGGTTCCTGTCTAACATCTGCACAACAAATTGATTATTGCCGTCAACTCGAGATAAGGTCTGAAAGCTCACCCTGGTGATCAAGTGCCATATCGGGTGGTCATCAACGATCTGCTTGACGACCGGCCGAACGTCCATTTGTAAGATCTTAGGGGGGATGACACTCCTATAGTCCAGGTGCTTCTCCTCTCCCTGCAACATGAACAACCCTCTGCTCTGACACCAGCTGTCGCAGATCGTCACGCCCAAACTCCAAATGTCCGCCTCGAACCCATAGTTCGCGTACTTCCTCACCTCGACATTGACTTGGTCTTCGTAGAATCCCTTGACTACCTCTGGAGCGAGATATGCCATCGTTCCTGGGGCGTCCCGGGCCTTGAGAGAGGAAGATGGGAAGTCGGCGTAAAATGGATCGAGCCAGGCATGGGCGAGACCATAGTCGCCAATGATGAGGTGTTTGCTGGACGTGACGAAGATGTTGGCCGGTTTGATGTCACGGTGCAGGATCCGCATTCGGTGGAGGGCTTGAACGCCAAGGATCTACGAGGATGTGTGAGTATGGACAGCGGCACCGAAGTGAAGTGGAAGCATACCATCTCTGCCGCCCATAGAATTTTGTCACCAGTTGTGACATCCCAGCTGTCAACCCCCCGGAGGTCCTCCAGACTCCATGGGTATAGGTCCATAACGAAGTAAACGTTTGTAGCATCTTGCCAGCTCTTGAACAGCTCGGGGAAGAAGCTTGAACCCAAGTCGCCGCATGCCCTTGATTCCTTGAGTGCCTTTAGAACGTCCAGCTCGTTCTTCAAGCTCCCTAGTCCGGGTTCCGTGGTGTCGACTTCTGAGATGAACAGTTTGTGGGAAACCTTAACTGCAACCTCACGGTAACCTTCGGCCCAATCCGCCGAGACCACGGTACCATAGGATCCAGCACCAAGGAAGTTTCGCAAGGCGAGCGTCATCCGCCCATCCGATGAGTGAAGGAGCGTTGAGGCTTCTTCGTTTTCAGCTGGAAGAGGCGGGGTGCCGGAGGGTTCTCGAGCTTCCTGTTCGTCGAGAGCCGTAGTTGAAGACGTCCGACGAATCTCGACCTCGTTCGTGACAGTACAAGTCACGATGGTCTCAGGATCTCCCCAGTGGATCCATTCGTCCTGGAGCGGACCCCACAGGGAATCGTGCCGCGCAGCCTCGTTAGACCTCGGATCTCCAGTACACTCGGGTTCTGCCCCCTGTTTCACTTCGGTAATCTCCACCTGGGCGTCCTCTTGGTCCGCATTAGAGGTGTGTACCGAGTTTGTGTTCCCTCTTGAACGATCGGACGGCGCAGGCGAGGGGAGAGGGCTCGGCGGTACGACAGCTATACCCGGTACGCATGCACAAGTGTCATTTTCTCCGAGAGCGGTGCGACACTTGTCACAGTGCCTCTTCGGAAGGGAGGGAGGTTCTTGGTATTCTTCATTGGGGGATGTGAAACCGGACACGGACTCGGTGTCCGGGTATCCGCTGCTGGATGGCGAGGAACCCGACGAGTTAGACAAAGCTGCGTCGTTGGTCGAGCGGTGATGTAATGTCCTCCCATTTCTGTAAACGTCATACAACGTGTAGGTGATCAGCCATCAATCAACGTCAGCGGATGAATAATTCGCAAGCCGAAACACGAACGGAGAGGGCGAGAGCAGGAGCAAGGAGGATGAACTCACGTTTCAGAACGGAGGTAGACGTCATGAACGACTTGGCTAGACTGTGTCGTCTTGATCGCGTCTTTGAGTTCCGGGGCCAGAAGCACGGTGGCCAGGGAGGGCGTGGAGACTGTCGTGGTGGAGAGCGTTTGACGGTGGTTCGCGAGCTTTCTAGCCTTTCGAGAGGTGGGCGTGAGAGATTGTACGATCTGGAGGAGAGGGGTTGGGTATCTGGGATATGGTCGGGGAGGAAGAGGAGGACATACCCATTGCTTCATCCTTCGACCAGCGATGGTAATCGGTGCGACGTTTTTAGTCTGAGCACCAGTAGAAATCATTACGAATAAGAATAAAGATGATTAGGATTAGATGTGGTAGATGTGGCAGACGAGCAGTTGCCAGTGGGGGAACCAAGAAACTCTCGAGGAGTGGGTGAGGTGAGGGTGGACGGAGGGTGGGGGAGAGAGATAAAGAGCAGATCGCCAACGGCACACGCTGAAATAGGGGGGACGGTGACCCGCCACGGTTGTAAGAGGACCATGCGTGGACATGGTCTCTCCGCCTTGGATGGCCTGGACAGTGAGAAACGGTCTCAGTCGATCACCTCAATTGTCCGGATATGGTGGCCGGGCGTCTATGGCCCGGTAACCCCATTGGCTCTTAAGATCTTCAGGTGACTTGAAAGGAATAACGGGGGTACAAAAGCCAAAAGAACATCCATCTCCTTTGTAGATTGAAGTTTGCCATGATGGTCTTTTGCGGTGCAGAACTGGGGTCGATTTTGATGTTTGCGGGGAAAGTAAGCCGAGGTTATGTGGCATGATCGAGTTTCCTGGTAATGATTATAACCGTCTAGCTAAGCTTACAGCCGCGGCGTAAGCAAGTGAGCTGCCAGTGCCATATCGACCTCACTGAAATCAAGTTGATGTCGGACCAATCGCCCTCCCGCAGTCGGAAAGCATGAATGATGCAGACCCACACCGGTACATCGGGGATATCATCCTACTTTGACGCCATATACTTACTTCGCTTTAAGCGCTGCGAAATGTCTCCAACCCGTTTCTGACCTTCTCCTCTCTACCCCACCAAGAAGAATACCATGGCCGACATACACCCCTTGAACGACTTATGGCCAGAACAACTCCCGTACGAGAAACAGTCTCTCGTTTTGCCTGGTCCAAGAAAGCCAGGTCATTCTGGTACGCCGCCCTGCAGAGTTCGGAGCTGTTCGGGCTTACGACAAAACCGCCTTCCCCTGTAGACATTTACAGGAATGGCAAGTCCCTGCACCCGCAGCCCACACTCGACGTATAAGACGTTCAGCTCATCTTCGAGAGTAAACTACAGCCGTGTTCTCACATATCACGTTGGACGACGGTCGGACATTCACGAACCTCAGGCAAATCTTCGACCGAGGACTCAAAGTAGCTGGTCCGGGCGCCCCATACCTCGGCCACCGACCGGTGGTCTCTCTAAACCCGCTAAAATTCGCCAATCACTTCGTCTGGTCAACCTGGGGCGAGGTAGCGAAACGCAGACTCAACGTTGGAAGCGGTATAGAGAACCTATTCCGTTCTGGGGATGCCGTCAAGGCGAACGGGCTCGAGACCGTCGGCTTGTGGTCCGCAAACACTCCCGGTAAGCCTCTCGCCATTTCAAATTCACGTGTTTCTCCGTCTCGATCGCGGCTCCGGTGGCGTCAACCCGTCGTGTGTTTTCCTTTCATCATGACACGCTGCTGATTGCATGCAAATTTTGTTTCCAGAATGGCGCATTCTTGATCTTGCTCTCTCGTTGTACGGAAAGGTCGTCGTACCTCTTTACGAAAACTTTGGTCCAGACTCAATCGGTACGTTTGCCATCCCCTTCAGTCCATGCTTCCAATCGCCAACCTGAAACTCTATCAGAGTACATGTGGGTTTCTCGCCATCAAACTCATCACCCGCATGCGCTAAATCAAAGCCCAGCATCAATCACTCAGATCTCAGCGTCATCTTCACTCAGCCTCAAAATCTGTCCACGCTTCTCGGTTTGTCCCCGAAACTCCCGACTCTCAAGACGGTCATCACTCTCGGAGAGATCACCGAGGCAGCCCGCAAGATTGCTGATGCATGGGGTAAGGAGCGCGGAATCCGTATTCTCACTTTGAATGAAGGTGGGTTGGCACCTCGACCCTGTGTCTCTCGAGTCTGTCTGACCGGCCCCATATCAGTCGAGGTGCTCGGAGCAACGTCACCTTTACCACCTCCACCTTCGACAGCGGATACGATTGCAACCATCTGTTACACCTCTGTACGCATTTCCCCCACTTTCCACATCTGGAGATGCTGAGGAACGGGCTTTAGGGTACAACGGGTAACCCAAAGGGCGTCGTGCTAACTCAGGGTGCCCTTGCCGCAGCGACCTACTCCAACCTTTCTGGTCGGGACTTGCCCGCCGATGTCACTCCGGTCATGCTTTCGTACCTACCCCTCCCCCATATCTATGGAGTAAATCTCACTCCTTTTCCGTGTCTGAATCCAATCTCACGCTTCCCCCCACGTAGCGAGCGCTCGAGCTCAATATAACCGCAAGTGGTGGTTTGATCGGCTATCCCACAGGTTCCCCCCTACGTCTGATCGAGGACCTCCAGGCCCTCAAACCTACTCTCCTCGCCTCCGTACCTCGAGTCCTCAACAGAATCTACCAAGCGATCGCGGCCAACCTCGAGGCTCCCGGTCTCAAGGGTGTCCTATTCCGACGTGGCGTTGCTGTCAAGCTCGAGAGACTGAAGCAAACCGGTGATCACATCCATCCATTCTGGGATAGGCTAGTGTTCAACAAGGTTAGGGCGATTATTGGAGGGAGAGTAGACTTTGTGATGACTGGAAGCGCACCCCTGAACCCGGAGATCGCGGACTTTCTCAGGGTAACCTTGGCATGCAACCTCATTCAAGGGTATGGCATGACCGAGAATTGTGGAACGTGCACGAGGCAGTTCCCAATGGACCCCACTGCTGCAGGGACCATCGGATGGCCCCAACCGGTGAACGAGATAAAGTTGGTGGATGTCCCAAGTATGGGGTATACCGTCTCGGATAAACCACACCCACGTGGAGAGATCTGCGTGAGAGGTGCCAACTGCTTCACTGAATACTACAAGAGTGAGTTCCCCCCCTCTTCTCGTCTTCTACGTTTAGATCCTTGGTATAACTGATTCCGATAGACCCTGAAGCCACGAAAGAAACGATCGACGAAGAAGGCTGGGTCCACACTGGAGATGTCGGTCTCATCGATGAAGTCGGCCGATTCAAAATCATCGATCGCATCAAAAACATCATGAAGCTCTCTCAGGGCGAGTACGTCGCCTTGGAGAGGATCGAAAACGTCTACGCCGCTTGTTCGGTCGTACAACAGATTTGTGTCCATGGGGATTCGACCCAATCGTATCTAGTTGCTATCGTGGTTCCGGATCCTGTGGTTCTGGCGAGGATAGCGTCGGATGTTTGGAAAAAGAAGGTGAGCGAGACGGAGTTGAGGACGTTGGATGAGGCGGTTAAGGATGAGGGGGTCATCAAGGCCGTTTTGGATATGTTGACGAGGGATGGGATTAGATATGGATTGAAAGGGTAAGTCTTCTTGATACCCTTGGTTAAACCTACGTGACATCGTTTTTTCGGGAAGGTACGAGTTCACGAAGAGGCTGTACCTCACGAACGAACTTTTCTCGATCGAGAACAGCTGCCTCACGCCGACGATGAAAGTTCGCAGGAGGAACGTCCAAAAGAAGTACCGAGCCGAACTTGACGCTCTTTATGCCATTGGGGAACCTACGCGGTCTGCCTCTTCCAAGCTGTAGTGTCCGACACCTGCCAGCGGTGGGGTTCTAGACTCAACGCTTAGAGAGATGTAGAGCGCTTGTTGGTTCTAGTGTGCCTTCTCTTTCCCCACGTCCTGGATAGCCCAGTATCAGTATCACCTTCCCTGCCTGTTCACACGTGCAGGTGTGAAGGGAGTCGACCGGTGTCGTAAATGTACAGTACTAGTATAATATAGATAGTGTTGTTTGGGTTCTATAGGAGGTGCGATGATTGATCATGACAGACTCACACAAGGGCGATAAGCAGCCAAAGCAGATCAAACCATCACCTTACCACAAACAAAGCTGGGAAAGTTCATGGGGAATTCGTCGATTACCGTATTCTTGTCCTTGTAAAATAACTCCCGAATGGTAAAGAAGAGGAAGCAGCACCAGGGAACGAAACAAATGTCCCTAACGGAGAGGGCCAGAAGGAAAACCAGGAAAATCGTAAAATGGGGTGTGAAAGTGTACAAAGCATCAAAGCCCGAAAGCGCTTGATACATAGCGAAAAGAAGATAATAGTGTACGAGAGGCCGATACGGAAAACAGACACATCCGGAAAAAGCGAGGGGAGGATTATACGGGACTTGGTGTGATAGATTTACGTAAGAAGATAACGTAGGAGGAATTTGGAGTTGTACAATGTATAGATGGTAAACGAGAGGGAGGTCACTTACAAGATGTGTGGATCGAAAACAAGGGGTAAAGTGGAAGTAGGATAGAATCCGTGTGGGCCACTTGGGCTCTTTGTCGCGATTTGATCATGTAGAAGGGATTGTGTGGTGGCGTCACAGCCGTACAACGACCAGAACATCACCTTCGGGGAAGGAGGGTGTGGATCGAGATCAGTTGACCGAGTCCAGCTCTGCGGGCTCGTCTGGGCCGGGAGATGGTAGGGGAACTGCCGCAGGGGAAATGGATACCAACGACGCAGAGGGGGAGGCAGAAGCAGGCAGAGCGGGCAATTCGAGTGGTGACATCATTCGTGTGAACATGGGGGACGGAGGAGATGACCCGAGGTAAGCGCCAATGTCGACATTGTTTTCTGATTGCTGAGAGTGACGCTTCCCGAACGGATTGTGAGCTTGTGCACGGTTCACAGGCGAATCTAAATTCGTTTCGTTGAACAGGTGAGTAAGCGGCGAACAACCACAGACGATCCGAGGGGATTGAGGAACCAGGTCATCGGGCGAAGCGGAAGAGTCCATAAATGTGATTTTTGTGATGGACGCGACACGGATCGACGCACAAGTGGACGACAGAGTGAAGACAAAGAGCCATGACAGAAAAGTGGATGAAAGAGCGACTTACGTAGAGGAGGGTACGTGGGATGTGATCCACCAGTACTCCAGTCGAAAGGGTACCAGGTTACACTGCTTACTTCGTGATCAGAGTCCAGACGTTCCGCCGACACGAAATCGTCCGGAGTGAGGGTCTTGACGGAATTGGAGGTCCTGGTCGGACTGGGGGGTTGAGGAGACCAGGCATTTTCGCTCCTCCGAGTGGATTGTTGTCGGTCAAAGTGGATCACTGCTCCATTGTTCCTACGACGCAAGATCGGGGATGTAGGAGATGGATAAAGGAACGAGGACGGTCTCAATATTGATAGGAACTCCTCGAGGGCCTCCGAAGGCAGGCTCGCGCTGTGAAAAACCGAAATCGGAGGCGGGCGTTAAGATCGTTTCGACATGCAGATCTCGCGCCAGGAGCTTACCGAGGGGACATGCGTGCGGCAGTCTGCTCCGGGTAGCCTTCCTTGGTATCTGGATTGTCATCCGCAAGCTTAAGTCGGTCTAGAGCTTCGGTCGGAGTGGCAGAAAGCATTCTAAAAGCTGCACTGTTCGTCCTCGTGGCTAGCACGGGGGAGTAGCTAGCTGCGAGGCGGACGGGACGGGGTGCGACGAGCACGAGGTTGTCGTCTGTGGCATTAAAACTCATGTCGGAGGGAGCAAGAGACGAAAAATATCTACGGGTAACCTCTTGGGTGGTCTGGGCAATGGGACGAAGTGGGTTAAGGGGGGAGAGGGAAGCGAGGTTACATGCACGTGACCCTACCGCGGGAAAGCGGGAAACGATCACTTGTGACTATACCACTACCAATCCGATCACCCGGCGGAGGGATAAAAAACTAGTCTTATGACAGCGACTGTGGGCCAGATGACAATGGTATAGTCAGACCTGGACGGCCTCGGAGCCCCAACAAGGCAGCATCCCCGAACCGAGCTCTACCACGTTTAGCGACTCGGAGGACCTATTCCACTCAGGCTCAATCTACTGTTCCAATCCTACCAACCTGGGGGAGGGGTTATTGTTAAAAAGCCGGGTTTTACGACAGCAGCGGTGGGCCAAAGATGACAGCCGTACCTGGACGGCGAGTCCAACAAGGCAGCGTCGCCGAACCGAGCTCTACCACGCCTACCGAGGACATATTCCAACTAGATTCAATCAGTTCTGGTCCAGATCAGTCCTCAGGCCTCAAGAGTTCTCAATACAAATATTTTGCCCGTCTCGGATGACCTCGAGCTCAAATATTGGTGAGATCTAGTCGAGGCTGGCGGCGGACCTTCCGCTGGTGATGACAATTGTCCCAAAATCCGGCCTGCGGGCCTAATGTCCGACCAGCTTCGGAATGGCACAGTACGTGACGATAGCAAAGGTGCGGACGCCTGACTTCTTTTCAGTTGACTCTGATGATAGACACGTCCATGGGGCCGATTGCATCCTGCCATATGATACCAAGACGTAAGCGGATGCTTGATTTCCTGCCGATTACTCTCCAGAAAATTTCCTGGGGATATAAATTCCCTCCCAACTTTCCTCAACGATAGGTTCTCCTGTTCTCAATCCGCCATGCGTACGCCATCTGCCTCTTCTTCCGCCTCGTCGATAACCCTCCAGGACGACAGCGCAGCAGAAGACTTTCCCGTCCCAGGATGCGTGGACGAGTACACCCCGGTCTTCGATGAGACCACTCTTCTGTGCAAGGTAGACCACAACGCCGTGGAGAGCCAGGTATCCAAGCCTGTCAAGATGACCCCCATTCCCAAACTTCAGCTGGCGACTCTCTGTCTCGTTCGTTTGCTCGAACCTATTGGCTTCACCCAACTGTTTCCCTACGTAAACGAGATGGTGGTCAATTTGAATGTGATTGACGATCCTTCCGAGGTTGGCTTTGTTAGCGGATTGGTAGTGAGTAATTGACCTTGAATGCATTATGTACCGTGGTAGATGTCTTATCCGATCATCGACAGGAAAGTGTCTTCGCCCTGTTCCAATTGATCTCCATTTACCATTGGGCCAAAGCATCAGACGTCGTTGGTCGGCGTCCGATGGTCCTCCTCGGTACTATCGGGATGGGTCTCATGACGTTCCTCTTCGGGTTTTCCCGCGATTTAAAACATATGCTCATTACAAGAAGTTTGCATGGTCTCTTTGCCGGTGAGTACACAACGTGTTTTGAATTCCCGACCTTACTGAACAATAGCGTAATCGCGATAAGGAAACATCGCGGTCGTCCAAAGCGTCCTAGGAGAGCTTTCTGACCCGACGAACCAAGCCGTTATGCTGCCGATTTACGCATTCTGTTGGCCACTCGGCGCCATCATCGGTCCCATACTTGGAGGCACATTGAGCAACCCCGCTGAAAAGTTTCCACTCCTCGATGTTCCACTCTTGCGCCAGTATCCATATGCCATGCCCTGTCTGGTATCTGCTGCAATTTCTGCATTTGGTACTACGTTGGTTTATTTTCTGATGGAAGAGGTTTGATGTTTTCACCATTGACTTACTGTGACATGGTTTACTCATGAATGAATCAAAATAGACTCTTCCATCAAAGAAGGCACAAGTGCCACCGCAGCCCAAGAAAGCAAAGTCCTACGGTTCCTTCCCTATTGCCCAAGCTGCTGCTCCGTTGTCTGCCCGAGAGCTATTTGCCATCCCGTTCCTGCGGTCATTGATAATCTCTGGATTTGCTCTCTCTTTCGTTACCACTGCCTTCGATGCTGTCTTTGTGCTGTTTGCTTACAGTCCTATCGAGGTCGGCGGGCTAGGATTTAGCGTGCGTATCGGATCTCGAAAGCCCCCAGATATTCATCTGACCCACCCTTGATTTCCAGACTTCCCAGATCGGTTACTCTCTCTCTATCACCGGTTGTCTTGCTTGCTTCATTCAACTTTTCGTCACTCCTACCCTCCTTCGCAGGTATAGCTGTGCAAAGCTGTACCATATTTGCATGTCTTTCTGGTTCGTCCCATTCGTTGCCCTCCCGTTTTTGAACCTCATCTTGAGGTACGGGAGGGACGAGTTTGGTGAGATCTTGCCACATGCACGTGCGATGGTCTGGTCTGGAATCGTCTTGATCATGTTCGTTTCGCGGCTGACGTGTCTCGCTCATGCGTGGGTCATTCCATCATATTCAATACCCCAAACCTCTTACCAAATTTTGTGGTTCTCACAGTTTCAGTATGGTTCTCGCAAAGGAGGGAGCCCCTAACCCGGCCTCCTTGGGAGCTACGAATAGTCTAGTCCAAATGGCCATGTGCTTCGCAAGGACGATCAGTCCCGCGTTCTCGAACTCCGCCTTCGCGATTTCCACAGAGAGCAACATTCTCGGCGGTTATCTCTGGGTCGTGGTCCTCGCCGGAATCGCTTATCTGGGGTCACTCACCTCAGTGAGGATCGCGAAGGATGGTAGCGCAAGGAAGTATTAGAGGCTCGCCAAATCAGACTAACCCTATGATTTGACCGAGACTTTACAACTTTCCTTGCAGCGTCCACGATCACGACGCAAGGCCGATTCACCACTCGGTTACGTCTATCTTACCTCCCTTGGGTGAGGGATGTCTTGTTTATTTCATTATTCATCCCATTTCGTTCGCGTTCTGCGTTTCCATCTGTTGTCTCTCGCTCATTGTCATCTGTTGTCTGGTCTGCATGTAGTCTCACTCTTGCATCGCATCCCCCATTTTCCTCCCTTTTGGTCTTCTCTGGTCCGTGAACGACTCAGAAAAGTTCACTCAAAATGTTGTAGTCACGTGCTTTCTCGTACCTCTTCCACACAGATTTCTACGTTAGATACAAACTGACAAATCGTGGCTCCAGCCCCTGTATGTACGTTGTATATATCCGCATACATCAATACCCATGTTTCTGTACTGATTTCTTCCATCTTATCTCAGCCAACCGGATGGTCTTGTTTGACTTTTTTCTTCGGCTCTGGCTCTTCACCTGGTGTACCAGGTCCTGATTGCCCCTTCTGAAGTTTCGCAATCAGAGCTTTCTTGTGTTTCAGCCTTCCTTGTTGTCTGATTGACAGCTCCTCTGCCGTCTCAGATTCCACGTCCGCCAACGCGTCATCTCTCATAGGATCACGGGACAGATCGATGTTCTTTGGAAGCCAGGAGAGGTCTGCGTAGAGATTCAGGCGTTTGCGCTCATCTGGAGATGCTACGGGGGCTGCCTCAGCTTACGCTAGGAAAAACCTTGACCAGCTCAATGTCTCACCTGGAAGTCGGGTTTCAGAGTTTAGAACGTGCAGTAAAGGGGAGGCTTCCTCGTGGTTTATGGCAATGAACTACGGGGGGCATGATGTTTAGTTTAGTTTGGCTTATGACTTTCATTCAGTGACTCACCTCCTGTGATTCACTTGACCACTTCACACACTGTACGGGGTTCGATTTCACACTCTCGTCACCCCATCCATCGTCCACCAGAACCCAGAAAATCGAATCATTGACGTGAAAATCGATGATGGGCTTCTTAAAGTCGAAAGTCCGGATCGTTGGAGAGGAAGTATCGTCTCGTGAAGGGAAATTGCAGGCAAACAGAGATGTACAGCTTAAGGCAGGACGTAAGCGGGGCACGAGATGGAGGAGAAGGGTAGGGTGCGTACCCGATGGCGTTGAAAACGAGGTGTTTCCCCCGTGACGTCTCGAAAGAGTCGACCTTGTGAATAGCCAGAACGACCTCCTCGACCTCCGGTCTGATGTTGTCCGCATGACCGTCTTCTGGAGCGTTTTCTATGATCGCTGGCGCCGGAGGACCGTCATCTCCAACCTCTTCCATGTCCACGTCTTGTTCAGGCACTTCTTTCGATTTCCCCTTACTTTTCCCCTTTCGACCTTTCTTCCTCACACGGGCCGTCGAGTGCTCATCACCCATCTCTGTTTCGTCGAGCCATCGTCGTTTCTTCCCTTTGACAACAATGAAGGGCTCAACAGCCTCTTGGATAGGGATGTCGTGCTTCTCTTTACCCGTCTTCCAATCCCACACCTTCAACACCGGGTCACCTCCACCAGAAACGAGGAACGAATGGTCGAAAGCTGGAATATGAAGTGCGGAAACAAACCTGGAGCATCAGTCTACACCCATACATATTCCACTTGAGCAAAGCTTTGACATTGGAAGCTGGACATACTTTTTATGACCTAGACAAAACATCTCGATGTTGTATCCTTGCGGGTACCAACTCACGCGAACGTGTTCGTCGCGATCGGCAGTGACGATGTACCTCTCATCAGGTGTTAGGATGAAGCTCGTCAGGAGAGAAACGTGTCCCAGAACGAGCGAAGCTCCGGAAGGGTTCTCGTGGGTTGACAGTGAGTCGCGTGACCGTTTAGCAGGAGCCGGCTTCTCCAGGGAAGGATCTGGGTGAAAGGAATAGCTGGAAAGGAGGGTCAGGATATAACCCGAGTACCAGCAGAATGTCGCACTCGCCTGAATATGTCGCCGAATTTATCAGAGACGAGAATTGTTTGGCCGTTCTTCGTGAGTCCTAACGAGGTCGGTCGTTTTGGAAGGTCCCTGGTGCATCGCATGAAGGTCGATACTGGGTATTCGCACAAATGCAGATGCGAGAGCGAACCGTTGGCTGCGGAGCTTCGGACCATCCAATTCCCATACTTTGAGCTTCTTGTCCTCTCCAACCGTGACGAGATGTTTGAATTCTGCGTCGACTGCCGAGAAGCGAATTGGACCGGATTTCACAAGATCTGCTATGTTCTGTTCATCGAAACTCGCTGTCGACCCTTCGAGCTCTCCGGTTCTAATTTTGAGTTCAATGTTGAGCCAACATCTTCTAGGAGATATTATCAAGTGAAACGTACTCTGATCCCAGAACAAAAAAATGTGGGCCTGCAACGGCCACGCTTTTCGTCTTGCCGAGGTGCAGCTGGGTATAAGGGTACATCTCTGTGACCCGAAATTCCAGCGGTCAGTTTGCGAGAAGTGATCGAGAACAAAGTTCGTGTCGGAAATCTCCGACACTGTTTTCATACACCCCTTCCGCTCTTCCAGCTTTATTGGCCTTTGCGCCCTTCTCGTATTGCGGGGCAAACATATCTTGGAAAATGGCCGACGAGTCCTTAGTGGAATCCAGGACAAGCTTCAGCTCTTTTTCACATTTGCTGGACGCAAGGGTTCTACGTGCTTTGGCCGACATGGGGTTTGCCCATCCCACTCTGATCCAGGCCAAATCCATCCCACTAGCGTTGGAGAATAAAGACATCCTCGCTAGGGCACGTACGGGGTCCGGAAAGACAGCAGCGTATTGCATACCGCTGGTTCAAAAGATACTGAATGCGAAACCAGCTGTGGGTGCGCCTCTGTCCGTACGTTGCATTTCGCGGGGACTGACGGTCGATATTCGATTCTGTTGACAGGATGCAGGTGATAGCCTTAAAAGCACGAGAGGACTCATTCTGGTGCCTACAAAGGAGCTCGCAGAACAAGTCACTCAGCATCTCAAACAATTGACTGCCTACCTGGATCAAGAGGTGGCACTCGCTAATGCTGCTTCCGGGACACCGGCGCATTTACAAAGGTCTCCTCTCCGCATGAAATTCCGTCGTGCAATGCTCAACTCCAAACCTATCCAGAACAATCATGTCTGAGAAACCAGATATTGTCGTCGCGACCCCCTCCCGGATCCTGGCTTTGCTACAGTCTAAAGTACGAGCTAGTAGTAGCCATATAGCTTTCCCTGCTGATTTCTATAGGCTATTTCACTGGAGTCCCTTGAGTCGCTGGCTATTGATGAGGCGGACCTCATATTCTCGTATGGCCACGATGAAGATATCCGCCAAATATTTGGTGGTCAATACCTTCCAAAAGTGTTTCAATCCTACCTCATGAGTGCCACAATGACTAAGGATGTCGAGGCACTCAAAGGACTGACACTACGGAACCCAGTAAGCAGAAAGTCCTCTCGTCCATTTAAGCCCTGTTAAACTGCGTGTCAGGCGATATTAAAACTCGAAGAGAGCGAAGATGAGCTGAAAAACCTGACACAATATTCCGTTCGGTGTTCAGAAGTCGACAAATTCCTGTTGACGTATGTCATCCTGAAATTGAGGTTGGTCGGAGGGAAGTGTATATTATTCGTCAACGACGTCGAAAGATGCTATCGCCTCAAACTGTTCTTGGAGCAATTTTCAATCAAAAGTTGCGTTTTGAACTCGGAATTACCCCTCAATTCAAGGTTGGTTCAGAGTCAGGCACCTCGACGTTTGTCTAAACCATCACAGGTATCACACAGTGCAGGAGTTCAACAAAGGCGTATACGACTATATCATCGCATCGGATGAGAGTGCTGCCACTGCTGAACATGGGACCGACGATGAAGCAGAGGAGACTGAGGAGTGTACGTTTACTTTGTTTATCCGTGCGTTTCGGCGACCAAAAATTCCATAGTGACGTCAACGCAACGAGAGGCCTCAAAACCGTCGACATCGACTTTGCAAAAACGAAAACGACCTTCACCGCCACCTCCACCATCTCGGAAACGGAAACAACGGAGGGGAGGGGACAAAGAGTATGGGGTGACACGAGGCGTAGATTTCGTCGACGTGTCCTGCGTCCTGAATTTCGACCTCCCTCACTCATCGCGTGCATATACTCACCGCGTTGGCCGGACTGCCCGAGCGGGTCGGTCGGGGATGGCACTTTCCTTTGTCGTACCCTCCGATCAATGGGGCAAAAATAAAGTGGTGGGTGGAGTCCCGAGCGCAAAGAATGATGAGGCTGTCTTCGCACGGATAGAAAAGGAACAAGCAGCGAGAGGGAGCAAGGTGAAGGAATACCAGTTCGATATGAAGCAGGTCGAAGCATTCAGGTATCGGATGGAAGACGCCCTGAGGGCCGTTACGAGGAGTGCGATCGAGGAGGCGAGGATCAAGGAGCTGAAAACCGAGATTTTGAACTCAGATAAGCTGAAGGTTTGTTTTTCTCATCATGTCCCCCCAGCAACTAATATATTGGGAATAGGCTCACTTCGAGGATAATCCACTTGATCTAGAGTATCTTCGCCATGACAAACCGCTACACCCCGCGAAGGTGCAGCCGCACATGAAGCATGTGCCAAAGTATCTGCTACCACAGATCAAGCCCGTTTCAACACCAGACGGCGGAGAGACTGGAGCCGGGACCCAGGACAATGCTGGGTTCGTCGCTTTTCGAAAAGACGGTGCCAGAGGTCGGGGAAGGGGGCGAGGGGGGAAGACAATGAGAGGTGGCCGAAAGAAACACGATCCTCTGAAGAAATTTAGTCGATGACTTTCTTTGCATTCAATGATTATACGTCCCGGTATTCGGTGTCATTATTATCGGTGGTGAGGAACTGAGGGGAAATGATTCCGGGCTTGGTTTTTTTCAACTTTGTATCACCACGCAGGGGGTTGGCCGACTGAACGGAACCCCGCTCGAAACCGCATTCCCTTCCGTGTCAAAGCGAGTATCAATGCATACAACCACGGTCGGTTACAGGTACTATACAAATTCACCGATCCTACACGCAACTTCAGGAGATGGTATCAAAGACTTTCTTGGGGTTCCAACCTGGGAAGAGGTCGATGGTCAAAGGCTTTCCTACCTCTCCACCATGCACCTCTACAGCGTAATAGAACGCAGAGTTCAAGTCGCCACCGGCTGCGTTCGTCGCTAAAACCTCCCTAGGGATTCGCGTGACTTCGACTTTCTTACCCGTTCTCTTCTCGTAGGCCGTGATGATCTCGTTGAAGGTCTAGGAATAAAGTTATAAATCGATGATTTTACCGCTGCGAACGAAGGGCAACTCACAAGGTTGTCGGCCTCGAAACGCAGAGCCTTCCCAGCAAGTTCGGCGGTGGTAAGGTGGGTGAACACGTAGCCAAGGTAGCGTGCGGTATCCGTCCGCGTGGTCCAGGATATACTTCCCGCTACCGCCAAAAGTAGCCTTTCCGTTCGCCAAATCTATCCCCGACTCCCTAGGAAACCTGTTTGAGCGTCTCCCGGTTGTCAGGGAGCCTGATGCTTACGGAGTAAAGGTGTATTCTGGCCACATTCCGCAAAACACCCTGACGTAGGGAAAGTCGAACTCCTCGAACCAGGTGTTCCTGTGCGTCTTCGTCGACCAAATTCCGGTCGTCGTGTGATCCGAAGGGATACTTTATTCGGTGGGCACATATAGCTTGACTCCGGCAGCCTTCGCAGCTTTCACCAAGCCCTTCTGTTTTTCGAGTGCATTTAGAGCGATAGCGGTGATTACAACCTCCACACCCTTGAAGGCGGCAAGAAGGTTGGACTCGTCGGAATGGTCGATAACTGCCAGCTCTCCGCCCCTTGAAAACCAATCAGGATGGGATTCTCTTACAGCCTCCTGCGGTCGCGCGGACTGGTCAGCCATAGCACAGTCGGCGTGATAGATAGCGAGCCTCACCGAATTGCACCACTCTCCTTGAGCCTGAGGAGCTCATCGATGATAAAGGATCCAATGCCACCCGTCCCAAGGATGAGGAAGTTTGTGTGGGTAACATTCTGTTTGATGGCACGGGAAATACATTGCGGGACCTTAGTCAATTTATACCGCGTGGCATTCCCTTCTCTCCAGGCAGGGGGTGTCGCTTTGTCAGGTAGGGAGTCAACCTCACTAGCTCGCCTTTCGCAATGCCCACAGCCAGGGGCTCGTCATAGAACTGGGCTGATGAACCCAAGCCTGATCTTTGCAGGCTGAACGTCCAAATTTGGCAGATTAGGTTGAGCCGAGTTTCCAAGTTCCCTGTTGTGCAGTTTCGTCAATGCGGAGGGACAGCCCAGGATGTTGCGCGCAACAGGGGTCAGAAGTCGAACTACTATACGCGTCAGAACCCTGAGGCCGTCCCTCGGCCACATCAACGAAATCCTTCACGCCGGGTAGCACTACCCGAGCTTAACCGCTTCTGGCGTCGGTTAGGGGCAGAGGAGGCCTCAACTTTATACCTTGTTGACGAGAATGGTCTGCGGTGGTCCCAAGAAAACTGGATGGGATTTTCCAATCGGGTAGCCTATGCAGGAGATGCGGTCTCTTCGGAGTGCCACGGGAAAAGAATGCTACAGATACTGATGCCACCAAACCCGTTGCCGCCACCGGTCATTATGAATTCTTCCGTCGGAAGGGTGAGGAGCAGATCGATAACCCATGACATTGCCTAGTCCCCCCTCAGTACTCTCCCGACGACGTCTCTGCCGAGACCACCTCCGACGTAACCCACCTCATCTGACGGCTCTCTCGTTATCTCCCGTCTGCGCGTTCCTAACCTGCTGTTGCGGCATGACCGATGTCTTGTTACCTGGGACGCAAATGGACGTCACCGGTCTGTGCCGTGTGGAATGTTTCGCGTCACAGGCAAACGGGCATAACGGGTTTCGAAAGTAGGGTGGGCATCATGGTAATCCGGCGACCGCGGGCACGACGTCCCACCTCCTACCCGACCGCTTAGTTAACCCGCCAGTTACTCCAGCCAAGCGGAGACCATGGGCGTAATACCGGCGAACTTGTCGGGATCGCTGCATTGTTCGTTCAGCGGTGTTTTTCATGTTGAGGAGTTCCGTCCTATACTTGTCAGGTGACGAAATAAATTGGAACCGTGGTCTATAAGTCTCGGTTTCCCGAACATATAAACAAGTTTAAAGCCCACTTCATTCCCCCTTCCACCCGCTCGTTCATAACATGGCCGCAACTCACCCCTGGCTAAGCAATTGGCCCGAAAACCTCGACTTTTCTAGGCAATCCATCCCGTTACAAGGCACGCAACGCCCTGGGCAGACGAGTAAGAACTGGCGCTTTCCCTGTCTGAGACACTCTCGCGCTCACACTCGATTTTGACTCAAGGTGCCTACCGAGGCGGTGTGTCGGTTTCTTCTCGTTTGTGTCCAAGACCTAAACCCAGTTGGCAGCCGTATTTCCCCACTTCACTTTGGCCGACATCGAACACTACAGGACTCTACCCCAGATTTTCGACAGCGGTATACGTACAGCTGGTTCGGAAGCGCAGTTTCTAGGGCACCGCCCTGTCGAGTCTCAGGAGCCTCTCAAGTTCGCGAACCACTACGTTTGGCAGACATGGGGAGAGATCGCCGCGCGGAGGCGAAATATCGGTAGTGCACTCGAAGGTCTTTTCAAATCCGGGGCAGCGGTCAGAAGTAATGGCCTTGAAACAGTCGGGATTTGGTCTGCGAATGCCGTCGGTGCGTTATCCCCAATCCCGTGATTTCCGGCAACTGTGCTGTCCCGTTGATTGCCGTGCCTAACCGTTGTTCTTCGTCCTCAGAATGGCAGATAGTCGATTTGGCCACGTCGCTCTATGGCAAGGTTCTCGTCCCTCTTTACGACAACTTTGGACCTGATTCCATTGGTGGGTGACATCGACAACGCATCTGTGCTAATTGAGCTGACGCGCCTGTGCAGAATATATGTATGCGTTCATACACACCTGAGACGTGTCGATAATACTGAGCGTCTCGCCCCTAGTGTGAACCACGCGGATTTGTCCATCATCTTTGCGCAAGCTCACAATGTTCCGGCTTTGCTCAGCCTTTGCTCAAGGCTCCCAACACTCAAGACCATCGTCACGATTGGAGGGATCCCGACTGTTCCGAAGGAGCTGCTCAACGCTTGGTCTAGGCAGCGAGGAATCCGGGTAATCACATTCGAAGAACGCAAGTGTTTTTTATGACGGTCTCGAGACTGATACTCAACCTATGAATCCAGTGGAAGAAATCGGCGCCAAGACTCCAATTCAACCTCCAACTGTCACACCGGAAATGATTGCGACGATCTGCTACACATCTGTGCGTTCTTCCCTGGATGTCTGCGAACCGGGGGTGCGAACTCATGTTTTTTAGGGGACCACAGGTAATCCAAAGGGCGCCATCTTAACCCAGGGCGCCCTTGCTTCAGCGACATTCTCCAACGCTTGCGGCCTGGATGTCTCCCCATTCGTTGCGCCTGTCCTCCTTTCCTTCCTCCCTCTTGCTCACATTTACGGGGTATGAGCCTTTTCCCGCGCCTTCTCGCACGTCACCTAAAAGTCTCGTATAGCGAACGATGGAACTGTGCGTCATCCTCGCTGGTGGCAAGATAGGTTACTCCACCAACTCTCCATTGAGGATCCTTGAAGACATGCAAGTCCTTAAGCCAAACTTCTTCCCCGCAGTCCCCAGGCTTCTGAACAAGATCTATCAAGTCATTGCTGCCAACTTGAATGCGCCTGGATCGAAAGGCGCACTATTTAGACAAGCAGTAGCTGAAAAGATGGAGAGGCTCAAGGCTACCGGAGACTATTTGCATCCACTTTGGGACAAACTCGTGTTCGACAAGGTAATTTTACACATTCACTTCCGGCGATATCCCATGGATATTGATGAATGTGTTTAGGTCCGGGCGGCTCTCGGTGGAAACGTTGCCCTTGTCACGTCAGGGTCAGCTCCGCTAAATCCACAGGTCCTGGACTTCCTGCGCATCGCTCTCTCATGCGATATCGTCCAAGGTCGGTCATCCTTTTCCTTCAAGAAATATCCTGACACGTTTTCTAGGGTACGGCATGACCGAGAACTGTGGTACCTGCACGAGGTGCATACCCAAAGATCCAACTGATGGTGGATCTGCGGGATTCATGCAACCAGTCAATGAGATCAAGCTGGTGGATGTACCGAACATGGGTTATACTTCCGAGGATAAGCCGTATCCACGCGGGGAGATTTGTGTGAGGGGTGCCAACTGTTTCTCCGGTTATCACAAGAGTAAGCCGCAGCCTCGTAACCTAACCTGTCAGTGTTAACCCGGGGCGATATCTTCAGACGAGCAAGCTACCAAGGAGACGATCGACGAGGAAGGTTGGCTTCACACCGGCGACGTTGGTCTTATGGACGAGGTGTGTGAAACTTTTGATTCCCCCTCGTTGCTCAACCATATGCGGCATAATTCCAGTTCGGAAGGCTCAAGATCATAGACCGAATCAAGGTAAACGATCTACGCCCATCCACACTTAAATCTGACCTCACGGATTACAATATAAGAACATCATGAAACTTTCACAAGGTGAATACATCGCCTTGGAGAAGATTGATAACGTCTATGCCACTTGTCCCATCGTACAACAAATCATGGTCCACGGAGATTCGATGCAATCATACCTCTTGGCCATAATCGTCCCCGATCCCGTCCAGCTCACCAAGATCGCAAGCAGAGTTTGGAAGAAACCGGTAAGCGAGTCAGATATGGCGACGCTGGATGAGGCGGTCAAGGACGAGAAGGTCGTGAAGGCAATCTTGGATGTCTTGACGAGGGATGGGGTTAAGTATGGATTGAAGGGGTACGAGTTTGTGAAGAGGATATTTGTGACAAATGAACTGTTCTCGGTGGAGAATGGGTGTTTGACCCCGACGATGAAAGTCCGCAGGTAAGTCCAAACATTCTTCATTCTTTGGCACAGTGACCTTGGTTGTTGATGTGAGTTTACTTAGACGGGATGCTTATAAGAGGTATAAGCAAGAACTTGATGCTCTGTATGCACTCGGCGAACCTCAGCTCGAGAAGGCAGCAAGGCTGTAGATGGGTTAGAGGTCATTATTTATTAGGACGTCCTAGACTAGTTTTTATTTGGATTGGGTTTTTATGCACAGGATGCTGTACAGAATCTGAAAGTAGACAGCAGAGGTCAGATGCAACCGTCGAGGGATTCACCTTGGGAGCTGTGATCACCGCGTTCTCTCACATTCCTCCCCCCTTCCTTGCCCATGTGATGGACATGATAAGGGCAGTCATGCTCCGATCAAGTATCCTGACTGGTGGTGTCCATATGAGGCGGGTCCTCCTGAGGCGGCCAGATTCTCTCCACAAACTCTCCATTGGCAGCTGCCTCAGCCAGCCACGCACATAAGTCCCCACCAGAGCGGGTCAGCCTGAAGAACTGGTCGTGGGTAAGGTGGTAATCGGCCCAAGGACCTTCAATGCTGTTTCTCCCTTGGTCGTGCTTCGCCAGCCAATAAACCTAGTCTGTCCGCATCCGGGAACGACATCCACTGCAAACTGTCCTCCTTTGCCCCACCCTCTTCCGTCAACAACTTCTTCGCGTACATGTCTCTGTCTCTCTCCACAAGCGGCTCAACAGTCTGCGGGTGGTGGTGGTTTTTGATGTGGGTGATGATGAGCACGCCCTCTGCATCCTTGTAACCAGAGTAGACGTGTCCAACAGTCGTGCAAAAAACGTTGTAACGCTTCGTCTTCGCGAGCCAGTCGTTGATTGGGAAATTGAGCCTTATGTCATCGACCCCTTTATCTGGGATCTGCAGTTTGTCCATGATTGCACGAGCGTCGGAGTAACTGAAGAAATAACCGGCAACCTGCCGCATCTGAAATTTGGAAGCGTTATTGTGCGACACTGCGGGCAGGAAGAAATACTCGCCTTGGCTAGAGTTTCAGGTTGGGTGATGCAATACTGCTGCGTAATATTTATGGCCGGAACCAGGCCGTGAGCTAGGTGGGAGGAACAGAACGTAGGGAATGGAATACTGGGGGGGGGGCTACAGCGGGGGGTTTCTCACTGGGGTCGAAGGTGAGCAATCGGAGTTGAACGTTGAACGCCTCCTAGATCGAAACGTTATCCAGTGCCCTTGGATAGTCTCTTTCCTATCCTCAGTATTCCCTCTCATCACAGATGTTGCTTGATTTTGATAATTTTTCAGGATGCATTATACTCGAGCCGAAAGTTGTAGCACCCATCCGGGTAGAAGTTAGTGTTGGTCAGTATAATGCTTATTGTAGTATTAGTACCCAGCGTTATGCATAACGTTGGTACTAATACTACAATATCCGTCGTAGAAGGGTGTGAAGGTGATCGCGCTTCGGTGAGAATGGGCGGCTGTCCGTAAGGTTACACTTGGTACATCGTAACGACGCCGGGGCGCTAGTCCCCGACTCCTTCCGTTCACACGTTGGGGAGCTGGCGGGCATAGTAAACGGGATGCGATCGTGGTGCCGTACCGGCTGTGTACGAATTGACAAGCGAGCGGTAGTTGAACGTTGAACGTTGAAATTGAAATCTCAGGCAATGGCGCGGGGGAGGGGACACGATTCTACGAAGATCTTCAGCTGGTAGTTGCACTAGTCGATTTGTCTGTTGTTCGAAATCTTCCGATATGAGTTTTGCGAGGCCAGCCTTTGTTCGCTGACTACTCGACACACTTGCACATAATCTGTGGACACCACTGAGGAGTGTATCACAATCATCCAATAACAAACCCCTTGCCGCTGGGTGGGTCAGCCGGGGCTGGGAGTCGTGGTCGTTTCATCACGGACAAAAACCCTCCTCCTTTTGGAGCCGGGGACGAATGTGGCTCATGTCAGGGTTTCATGGTGCTTCAGTTGATAGCTTCAATTCAGGGGATGGCACATTGAACGCCCGCCGCAACTTTGCGGCATGGGATAGGTTCGTCGGTACCACTCACCAACTTGGAATCCAGGTTTTACCGTGCAGTTGCGTAGCAAAATTGACTGTCCGCCGCTTTGGAGATCAACGGAAACACGCTCGCCGAGTGATGCGCAGTCGAACGGGGTGAACCCGCCCATAAGTCCCCACAGTGTACCGAGGAAACATCGACGTTCAGTCACTAGGTTAGCCCATCCGAGTTATCCTCGGCACTGCATCCACACCGTTGTACACGGGTTCACCTACACGCAAAAGCGTCGTGGTGAGACCATTGTGGATGAGAAGTGTAACGAGTTCAAAGAGATGTTCATGTCCTTCCCTTCCCCTTCCCACGAGCCTGCTCCCTCTCCGCGTTCGCAACGATTCTGTCGATCTCCCCCCTAATCTCCTTCAGATTCTCCCTCAAAATCTGTGCATCTTCAAGCTTCCTCTTGGCCGCCGCCTCCTGTATAAAAGTCTCTAACAGCGCCTCTTGCTCTAGCAACGGTTGCAACGCGTGAGCCAGCTCCGAATCAGGGTCGATCGTGGTCTCGTTGAGTGCCATAGTGGGGGTTGAGGGTGTTGAGGACCCCGAGTTTGTTTTTCGCGCTGTTTTTGGAAGGGACTGCGTAGATGGACGAGAGAGGTCAATCAGTTCACACAATGGTTGCAGTAGATGAGGGAGGGCATCCGAACCTGGAGCGGGAACATATTCTTCTGTAAGAACAAATTCGCCCTTGTGAGAATCGCCGTCTGTACGTGATCCTGGGAACTGCCCCGCGCACAAGGCAAACTCCGTATCCGCTTGGCAGCGGCGTCATAATGCGCGAAAGCTTCCACGAGGCGTTTACGAGCGGCGGAGGCCTCGACGGTGGGTCGTTCATCATTACTGTGCAAAGAAATTAGAATCAGCCGAGAAAAGAAGATTGGCGGAAAACGAACCTGAGACTGAGTAGAAGTTCTTGGAACTGAGGCAAGGAGTCTTCGATCTCCTTTTCTATACTAATGAGCAGCTATGAGGGATATTCGTCAGAACCAAGATTTGCTGGCCGACTACTCGCGTACATTATAAAGTTTGGCGAACATAGGAGTAGCGTGGGCTTCTTGAACATATTGTTGCCGTCTGATGCGCGGTTGAAAATCTCCTTCAACGAAGGCAGGAGCAGAGGGATTGAACTTACAAAAGAGCAGGTCGACACTCCCTGCATATCCTCACACCGCTCAAGAATTTATCGTCATCTGCTGGGGGTGGAACGCCCTTGCCTGGCCCTACCGTGCTCGTCGTTCGCCTCCTTACACCGTAGTCGACCCCTTCCCCGACCTCTTCAATCACACCTGTCTTTTTGTTTGCGACGAAGAGGAGCGAACACGTTGCAGGGCGTTGGGGGCGCCGTACTGGGAGAGAGCAGACGATGCGGCCGCAAAGTCGGCAATGATGTTTCCTGTTTGTTATTGGATGGAAGGATGCCCTTGAATGCCTTTAGCAACGCAGTTCGTGTTCAATCCTTAACCCACTCACAAACAAAGCGGACACCGTGATACTGCGGAGTCCTCTTCCCATGGCGCAATCTTCTGTTCAGCGGCTGGACCCAACTTCATCAGCTTGACATAGCCTACCACGGAAGGGAACCTTCACCTCTGATATCGTTCTTCCCGTTCTGAGCCTGGGAGTTTATCACGTCCTTCCACAGTTCACTCGTGCTCTTACCCCTCAACTCCGAAAAGTCCAAATTAAACAAGGATGACCTCCGCTGTCGCACTGGTGGAGGCTGCAGGGTTTTAGGTTTCTCCGAAGGCTCGGAAAAATGAAGGTCGATCAACTTCTCGAGTCTCCGTTCTAATCGTGTCTGCTCGATCTTTCCAGCACTCTTCTTGGACTCTCGTGCTTCTGCGAATTCATCCGTCCGTGGCCGGTACACACCCTTCGGTTGAAAACCTGGTCTATAGAACCTGCTGGAGGGACCTGATATGGGAGGAATCGTGCGGGGTATTGATGACACGGGGACGGGGGTAGTCACCGTTGATGCTGTGGTGGAACTCGATGTGCTGCGTGAAGACATTGGAGGTGGGATGTCGACAGACGGAGTTGGGATCGGTTTCGGCGGAGGTAGTGGGGGCGGAGGGGATGGCGAGCGAGTTGATCGTAGCGGAGGCGGGAGCATGTCTGATACGGGGATCTCGGAAACGAGTCCAGCATTTCCGAGCATTAATGGAGATAGCGCTGAAGGGGGCGACGGTGATTCCATCACAATGCTATTGCGTAGAGGTGAAGTCGCGCGCAATGGCGAGGCATTTCGTAGTGGTGATGAAGCTGAGAGTAGGGCACTCGCAGGCGCGGAGGTCGTCTGAGTGTGTGATAAACGTAGCGGAGATGCCTGAAGCGTTGGCCGAGTTTCACGCAGCGGCATGCGCCTGAATGTCGACATCTTCCGGGTATGTGGTGGAGACTTCTGTGTCGACTCGGGAGGTCTGGGGGATGGGTTTGGCGCAGAACCATTGGTGGAGGATGGCCCAGCTTGCGGGAATTGTTCCGGGGAATCCGTGTCCTGGTGGTGGATTCCATTCGGTAGAGAAGTAGGAAATATCTTCGGGCTTAATGACTTGAATTTCTGGGTTGAATTTTGCATGCCATTAGTCGCAGGAGGGCTATCTTCAGAGGATATAGGAGGAGGAGAACCTGACGGTGGAGTGAACACAGCTATCGATGCCGGTCTACGTCTGCCGTTTGTTTTCAGCCCGTTCAATGGCGGGTCCTTGGAGGGTGTCGTGGGGAGGGTGTTTTTACTGGAACCGGGATTGTCAACGCTAGACGGACAGGATGGCGGGCTGGGGATGGGTACAGGGGCGGCGGCGGACAAATTCCTAGAATGTCGTCTCGACTTCTCGCAATCAGTTCGGCGTCGTCTATGGCCGACTTTGGGCGACAGACCTTGTACGCTTGATATGGCACCGGCTGCGGTTGGGTCGGATTCATTGCCGCCGTCGTTGTCGTTTTGGGAGAGGGCCGTCGGCGTCGGTGTCTCGCCGGGTTCGGAATAAGCTCCCATCCTAAGTTACATCGTCACAATCTGAACCTGAACGATGTCGACGTCTGGCATCGGCCCGTCTGCTGAGCTCACCGGTGTGTCTGTAGAGTTCGTGTCGCGTGTAGACGGTCGGAATCGCTGACAGATTCCCCAGCTGCGTTCTCGAAGGCCGTTGATTCGAAATCGACTGTGAGGTTCATCAAGGTTGTCATCTCTAACGAGTCTCTTGTCCCTGCCACCACGGTACCACCATCTGGCACCTTCCAACAGGATCTCGACAAGTTGGTCGACGTTCTTGAGGATAACATCCCCGCGTACATCCTCGCTCGGACAGATAAGCCTGGATCAGATTGGCTCGCGATCTTCTATGTCCCCGATACATCCAAAATCCGAGACAAGGTGAGCTTCGACATTCTTATTGAATCGAATACTTTAATCATTATCATACCCGTAGATGCTCTACGCGTCTACTCGAAACTCTGTCACCAAATCTCTCGGTTCAACCCATTTCACAGATAGCATCTTTGCAACCTCCAAGGACGATGTAACCGGAGCGGCATATGCTCGGCATCTACGACATCTGGCGGCTCCCAAACCCATGAGTCAAAGAGAGAAGGAACTTGCTGAGTTGACCGAGGCAGAAAAGAAGGCCGCAGATTTTTATCAGGGTAGTAATGCGAGGAAGAATCATCTGAGCGGTGCAGTTGTCGGCTTTACTTGGTCACCAGACGTTGAAGAAGCCTTCAAGCAGCTTGCGGTGGAGGAATCTTCCAAGTTGCTCGTTGTCGTGAGTGCCATCCTATATTTCACGAACAGTTTCATTGAACCTCTGGCCAGACAGTCGAAACTCCGGGTGAAACCCTAAAACTTGTCTCATTCGAGGAGTCTACGGCTGATGAAGTGGGGTCAAAGCTCCCACCTTCAGAACCAGGTGAGTACGCGGTGAATCAGCCTACTTCGCGAGTTAACCTTATCTGCGCCAAAGCGTTTGCTTTCTTCGGTTGGCCCCACAACCTTAACGGTTCCGTTCCCCGAGAGATTGGTGTGCATCACCGTTACCGCTGTCTTCCGTGAGTGCTGACGAGCGGTTCCCAGTGTTCATATACTCCTGCCCATCAACCTCTCCTGTGAAACACCGAATGCTCTATTCATCTGGTTCAGGGGCTGTCTACAGGACTGCGGGTGGTCTAATATCCTCAATTGACGGGGCGAGTCCCTTGGCCACCCGTAAGGTCGAGACATCTGACCCTCAAGAAATCAACAAAACCTTCCTCACCAACGAACTCAGTACTCCTTCCACGTCCTCGTCCTCATCGTCAGTTCCCACACGGGCCGGCCTTAGGGGTACTGGCAACGGGGGTGGTGTGAGCGCTGAAGCGCAACTGTCAGTCAAGGAGTTGACCCAGCAGTTCTCGCGGCCGAGGGCACCGGCACGGAAGCGGCAGTAGTAGCAACGGAACTTTTTTGTAGTATTTCAATGGATCATATAGCTGGCGATACTTATAAGCGAAACCGACTCAATGGCAATGATCTCATCGTCGCTCGCTTCTATCGGACCATGATCATGATCCGTGGAACAATCCGCAAGCATGCACCGAACGTCGCTTAGAACTTGAACTATATCTCACCACCTCGCGGAAGATGCTCTTCAAGTCGATATCCAGACATCCCTCCACCGTCGGGTACCGTGCCTGCGTTGCGCGGGTGAACCAAACCCAAGTACAGACAGCCTGGTCGACGCAGACATTTAGGTTTTTGAACGTCGCGGCGGGTGCTCCGGTACCCCGCAAACGCAAGGTTTGGGACTCGGTGGACGAGGCTATCAAGGATGTCAGATCGGGAGACACACTGCTGAGCGGAGGTTCGTTAGTTTGGATCTTGTTATACGTTCTTGGGTGTCACACGTTCCTTTCTTCCTTGTCTAGGATTCGGACTCTGCGGAACTCCAGATACCCTCATCGGGGCCCTTGCGAAGAGGAAGGACATTAAAAATCTCACCGCTATCTCGAATAACGCCGGATCCGGAGAACATGGGTTGGGTACGTCGATCCGACCGGACCTGTCCAATTCTCGGCCGACTGAACGTTCTCCCTTCATTGCCCTTCCTCAGGCAAGCTCTTACATGCTGGGTCTATCTCCAAAATGATTGCCTCTTATATTGGGGGCAACAAGTACTTCGAGTCCCTCTACCTAAAGGGTGAGATCGGACTGGAGCTTGTGCCTCAAGGAACCCTCGTCGAGCGTATCCGTGCCCACGCAGCTGGGATTCCGGCGTTCTTCACACCGACTGGAGCTTCTACCGCTGTCGAGGAGGGTTCCATTCCTATTCAATACAACGAAGGTGGGATGAGCAACGGTGTCAAGACCCCCGGGCACAAGAAGGAGGCTAGGGAGTTTGGTGGCAGACGATACGTGTTGGAACCCGCCATTGCGGGTGATGTCGCGTTTATCAGGGCCTGGAAGGTGGATGAGGTTGGAAATTGCGTGTTTAGGTATGTATATGTGCTTCGAATACTGCGCCTTGTTGGTTACCTGATGCCTCGGTACTAGATACACTGCGAACAATTTCAACGCTCCAATGGCCAAAAATGCCAAGCTGACCATCGTCGAAGTACGTTCTCATTTCTCCGGATTGGTGACTTTCGATTGAATGTATGCGCTCTCAAGGCGGAGGAAATTGTCCCGGTCGGGTCGCTTTCACCCAACTCGATCCACCTCCCAGGAATCTACGTCGATCGAATCGTGAAAGCAGCCGCACCCAAACAGATCGAAACTCGTACACTCGCCTCTCCACCCGCTACGGGCGCCGCCACGGAGAAGGGCGCCCCCCTCGACCAACGTCGCCGCATCGCACGACGAGCTGCGAAAGAGATCAAGGACGGCTTTTACGTGAACTTGGGTATTGGAATGCCTACTCTCGTTCCAGAGTACCTGCCTTCGAACGTCCGTGTGTGGCTACAGAGCGAGAATGGAATTTTGGGAATGGGTCCATACCCGACGGAGAAACAGCTCGATGCTGATATTATCAATGCCGGAAAAGAGACCGTTACTCTCCTTCCAGGTGCCTCCGTATTCGACTCGAACGATTCTTTTGCTATGATCCGCGGTGGTCATGTCGACGTGGCCATTCTCGGCGCAATGGAGGTCTCGCAGGCGGGCGACATCGCTAACTTCATGATACCTGGAAAGATGGTCAAGGGTTAGTCTGGAAACCTAGTCGACACATGATCAATCGTTCGCTCATCTGCCTTCTGACAGGCATTGGAGGTGCTATGGACCTCGTGTCGAATCCGGATAAGACGAAAGTCATTGTTGTGATGGACCATTGTGCAAAAGATGGTTCTCCGAAGATCCTGAAGAAATGCTCGTTACCGCTGACCGGTGCGAACACAGTGTCGCAAATCATTACTGAACTCGCAGTGTTCGACGTGGACAGAAAGGCGGGTGAGCTTAAGTTGATTGGGTTGGCGGAGGGGGTTACACTTGAGGAGGTGAAGGCGAAGACCGGTTGTGAATTCGGGGTTAGTGAGAACCTTGGAAAGATGTAAGCTTTGGACGTTGAATTGGAGGCATTCATCCACCTCGTGTACTGTATATCGGCTGACTAGCCAGGGACTTGGCATGTGCGTCGCGAACGTGTACAGACAATGTAGCTTGAACGTTCCAATCCGTCCCAGCCAAAGGTCTTCACTGAGTATAGAGAGCTAGCTAGGCTTAACGCTGATAGATATTCGGCGACGATGTCGATCGTTCACCCTTACGACCCCACTGGTTATCGTCACCAGGGCGAAAAGCCCACCCAAAGGGATCATTACCTCCGATTCCCGCTTGCAAGATATCTTATCCTGAACTGACGACGGTAACACTTAGCGGGCGTTCATTGATATTCCTCCGCAAAGCGTGGTCGGAAGGTTTCAGTTCTATAGGACATTGTCAATTACCGGTGGAAATCCGGGGGGACAGGGACGGGAATTGAAAAATTATTCTCGTTCGCCTTTGTGTCTGTTTTGGCCCTTTGGAATAGCATCGTCCGCGTGTAGATTCATCTTTTGTGTGCATCGCCCCGGCCCGGTCGCCGACGATAGAAACGACCCTCCCAGATTTCCAACGGATTGAGTGTATGTGGTCCCGTGGACAGAGTTGAGCGAGATCCCGCCGCACCCAAAACGTGATACGACCCTGGTCACGGTGGCAAAAATTCAAAAGGAGCCTGTGTGTTTCCGTGGCGATTGTTGAACGAGATATCAGCGTTGCCCCCAAAGCCCCGCAGATTGAATATCGATCGCCTACGTCTATCCGGGAGAGATTGGCGGGTCATTGTTTGGTTGGAAAGGGGGAAATTAGGCAAGGTCGAGGTCCGAACAGGACATGAGGATGGATTTCTCGTGAATGAGACGTTCGCTTTGACCATTCGCCTTTGAGAGTTGTATAGGATAGTTTTTAGCGAGATAAGTAACGTTGTTGTAATCGGTGGTTGATGACATAATGTACAGGTTGAAGGCTGTTTCCCGTCCCTGGTATCCCCCGTCCCGACACTGCAACCGTTCTCGCCTGACATCAACGTGGACCCCAGGTGTTCTGGTCTACTTCGACCCCCTCGTCGTCGTCTGACCAGTCAGACCACCACACGATGTCTCACACTAGGTCTTCGCCACGATCAACCCGACCCAAGCCAGCAAGCCCCATCCCTGTGGTCTCTCTCTCCTCAGACCACATTGCCGAGGCCCAGCAAAAGTCCACCGACAATGGTCTCACCTTGGACCTTTCATACAAGAACATAAGGCAGATCAGCGAGGAGGTTGCGCAGGAACTCGTCGCGCTCGGGCGGCCCAACTCAAAGGAGGATACTTCTAGCCCCGTGTCTAGGTGCGTTATTTCCGACTCCACTTACGTGTCCTTAGCTTTAACTTCGCGTAGGTTAGCACTGGGGTTCAATTGCTTGACTGCCCTACCTACCGCCTTCACTCTTCTAACACACGTCCGGTACCTCAACTTGAAAGGAAATGCCTTCACTTCTATCCCGGACCCCGTAAGGCCATCTCTCGCCTATCAACTTCGAACCTTATGGCTTTACCATTTCGACAGGTAACGGCGATGCCAGCACTCGAAGTCCTCGACCTGAGTCGCAATGCGATCAGGTCTCTCCCCGAACAGCCCGGTTCTCTTTCAAACTTGAGGGTCGGTTGGCTACAAGGAGCGCTGTTTCGTACCCTAACCGATCTTTGCAGGTTTTTTCCTTGTCCAAGAACAAGATCACCGTTCTCCCAGCATATATCGCTCAGTTTCAGAGTTTACGGATCTTGAAGGTCGACCAAAACCCCTTTGAGTACCCACCGATGTCGGTGATGGACCCAAAGGGTGATTTGAAGGACCAGAGGTTCATGGGATCGTGGATCGAATCTGTGAAGCAGTGGCTCAAGGCCGACTCGAAGCTTACGCACAGATCTAGCGTGGATTCCACAGGGAGTGAGCAGAAGTTGGCCTTCAGGTAACGTCATCATTTGCCCTGTTAATCGCCCAAAATTGATTCATCTCCTCGGATTCAGATCTCCCATCGTCCAACCATCGGCCACCTTTCTAATACCGGATGACAGGATTTTTTCATTTGACTCAGCCACCCATTCGAGAACAACTTCAACCGATTCTGATACCTCGACGTACAGCGCTATCGAGGCATCACTGCGAATGTCCTTCCTCCCATCCCCCGCTCAAGCGACGAGGAGTCCCAAGCCGGAGCGCCCACCACGGCTAAATCTCAATCCTGTCCCTTCCTTCATACCCACCGCTACACACACTGATTCTCCAACATCTCCCGCCCATTACTTACCAACTCCCGATAACTCAGTGTCCTCCGAGGAAGACACGGCAAAGATTTTTGGGCCTAGCCAGCCACAACACATGCGCAACGCTTCGTATGCGGGTGGTTCTAAACCCTCCAGACCCTCGTTGACAGCGAAGAAGAGTTTACCTGATATACGCTTGGCTATCCCGCAATCAACCACGAATATTCCGGCGCTACCCCGCTCAACCGGGGTACCCTTCCCCGAGAACATGACGGAATCGCCCCGTGCTTTGTCCTCGTATTCTCCCTCTCGTCAAGACTCTGGGTTCTCTGAAGGTCGCTCTGAATCGGTGAGGACATCGACAGACACGGTTGTTGTGTCCTCAGCAATCCGAGACCGGCCGCCGTCTATTACGCCAATTGACGTAGAACGGAACTCGTACTTCAGACGGCTATCCACCTTACCACAGTCGACAATTTGCAAGTCGATACCACGGTCGTTGCTTACCCTCGTTGATGCCGCCCGCGGAATCTTGTTCGCTGTATCTCAGGTTTACCAAACCCTCCAGCATTATGCCGTCTACGCGATCGATGAACGTCTTTCCGCAGTTCTGCTGAAAGTATTGGATCCTGCAAGCAACTACATGCTGTCACTCATCAACGCTCTCGATCGATTCGATGCGGCAAGCAGGCGATACGTTCCTTCCCCCACTGTGTGTCGAGCAGTCGTGGAGAGTTGTAGGGATACGGTTTCGGTTTTTGGGAAGGCTATGGGAGTGTTGACCCTTCAACTAAAGGTGCTTGCTACAAAGGATGACATCCGATATACTCGACAGCTTTTACTGGAGCTCTACGGTGCGACAGCAGAAATCTCGAACTCGTGGCAAAACATCTTACCGTGCATGGAGGAGATCGAGCCCCTATTGAAGGAACGCCCACCACCTTCCTCTTCGAAGCTACCGCAATCTCAGCCGTCGTCTGCACCCAGACCTCAAGCCAGCCCGTACATCCCATATGCTTCTCCTGCTTCTCACCCTCCATCCTCGTTCGTCCAACCCCCGCGATCGATATTGCGTTCCTATTCCGCGCAATCTCCAGGCGAGGAAAGCGAAAGGTCGAGAATGATGCGAAGGCACGCTGGTTCGTTCAGTTCCAAAGATGTGGAAATCGGGAAGATGCTGCCATCATACATAGACCCTCTTCCCGTAACCCCTCGCCTACCACGAAATACCTCGAACCTATCGATAAACTCCGGCATATCGGGGTACAGAAGGTCGTGGGGCGAACACTCACGGCACAACTCGCAGTCATCCTTGGTGGCGTCATCATCATCATCAACTGCCTCTTCCCCTTCCATTCCATCAAAATACCCAATCCAGGATCCTCCCTCGAACTCTAGTACGCTTTTGGATAATGACGCCATCGACGCGATGAAGGTGGCAGTGGACGTTGCACCCTCCATCTGGGAATCCATGGAGGCGCTCGTTGGTGATATCGTCTCGGCCAAGTTCAATGTACCCGAGGCATTGATTAGTGCGAAGGCGTTAACCAAGAGGCTGAGTGACAATATAAAGGCAGTCCGGGAATCGGACCCGACTGCGGATAGGAAGGCGCTTCGCGATGACGCCACGGTATTCGCCAAGGTAAGACCATCTCCGTGGTCCAACATGAGCCTGGGACTTTCGCTGATTTGACTTGCTTGCTTTTCTTGCGTATTAGACGGTGATTTTATTGTGCAACGTTTTCAAGAATCATGGAGCCGAGAGACCGTTACCGCCGGACCTACGAACAAACATGATCCAGCTGATGAACGCGACCGAGGAGAGCGTCATGTTGCTCCACGTTTCGTCGTTTTCACCGTCAGCAAATAGACCGTATTCGCCATTGATCAGCGCGGGTATTGGTTTTGGACTTTCGACTCCCAGCCTTGGAGCGTCTCCCTCGACATCTTTGACTACAGGAGGGTCTGGGGAAGACATGAGAGATTTCAGGATTGGCTCGGGGATTACGACTACCAGGAATGCCTTACAGTCGAACAACCCAAGGCAAGGACTCTATAATTCGAGTGCGGCAGTATCGAGAATGCAAGCGCCGCATCAAGGGTTCAAGGTTCCTTCGTTCACGAGACTTGATAATAGGGGTCGGTATGGTGGGCTCACGAGCGGTGATGAATTATGACAGAGATTGGATGTGGCAACGTGACGAACGAACCGGTGCGATTCTTGGCTTTGGACTGGTGATATGAAGGACTGCAGCTTTCCTTTTTTTCTCTCCGCTTTTTGTCATTTGGCATATTTCTTACACATACTGACACATGCGCCGAACGTACAGTTTTTCACTCATTTTCTCCATTATACGCAATCACATATACTGTTCACACGATCTAATTCAGATCTACATGCATATCATACCTTGGGAGCTGGGACGTGGATGGGTTTGGGCGTAACATACCCACGCATTTTTACGCATCACGGAAATTACCGAAGGGGATCTTTCCGTCGGATATCCCTCTGAGACGGTCACCAACCACACCTGACCGAAATGTGGATCACCCCGATCAGATGCGACGACCCTGAGTATCCTTGCTAGTCACCAGTTCAACCCCAGGTCTATCTATATCTTGCGAAAGTTTCGCTCGAACTTCGAAACGAGGTGGTTGCATCTCTGTCGGAAGAAAGTCCAGGCACTGTGAAGCTGGATCCTCCACAGCTTGGGTTTGGAGCTCAGAGGATAGTAGGTAATGACTATTGCGAGGATGACAGTCGGCACTGACAGCACCGACGATGGGCTGGTTGTTTCGATGGCGGTAGGGTTCGCGACAACAGGGGTCGAAAACGAAAAAGGAGCCGGCATGGAGTTGCATCCATGACATCCAATCCTATTTCTTGCGCCCGAATTTGCTCTCGCCAGCCACGGTGGGGAGGCGGGACAATCTATGGAGAGCTAGGTGACCATCGGCCCGCTTGATTTCTTCAGCCCAGGCGGGTCAGTTGCTGTGCCGAGTGTCCTGTTTTGTTGCTCAGTTCGCGTATTCATCGTATGTGTATCCAGGTTCGCTGCTGCGTAAAATTCCGGGGGACCTCACGACGATAGGTTGGAATATAGCTCAACGACGGGCCTCTGATCGATGCCGTCAATCACCCCGGGTTCGGAACACGACCAATTCTGTCGAGGAGACTGCGGCGCAGACGAGAGAGCTTCCAGTCGGATTCGCGCCCTCGTTACATTGGGCTGTAGATCATATCTTCCGTTGACTGCTGCCAGGACCCCTGTCTCTGGTGCCGAGCTCATGTCTCGCCAGGCGAAGCACGGAAGCCAGCTTGTGTCTGGAATCCTTTATAAACCCATGGTGGACTCGACGTCTCCCTCACCACTTCACTTCACACAACTCACCAACCAATCGCTCACCTCTTCAGATCCTCTACCTTTAACGCCTTCCAACATGATCTTTTCCACCGTCATGATCACTTCTCTGTTGTCCCTCTTGTCCTTGGCCAACGCTGGGGAAGTCAACATTCACAAGGACGTGAAAGCCAACGTTCAGAACGTCGCTTGCCCCGTTTGCCCCGACTCTGATGCAGCCCACCACGCACTTGACGCGGGGTCTGTCCAGAACGATGGCAAGACGCTTTTCTGCCCATATGTCACAGGTGCTCACTGCGTCTATAACCTGGTAAGGGCCGGTCCACCTGTGAATTGCAACTCGGCTGACGTTGGGGCTTAGCCCGTCGGTGACCTGAACGGTGACAAGTCCTCCCCCGTCGTCTGTCAAGCGACGGCCAAGGCGACGTGCTGAACACGCCGCGGCTGACGAAGAGGATACGAAGGCCATCGACCCGCTCGATCTGTCCAGCCCTAGAAAGGTTCGTTTCTATGGCTTAGGACGGTGTCTGTTGGTGCTTAGCTTGTGTCTGTGTATCCAGATTTCCCACCCCATTATAACGTTTCTTATCCTCAAGCGTTCTGAGCCCTTTAAGTGATGACTTGTTACCGTTCAATAGAAATGGTAGCCAAAATCTCCGAACCACCTCATCGTCCTTTTTCTTCCCTCGCACGCAGTATCTTTACGCCCGGTTCGTTCGTCTTCTAGGCAAATGCAGTACAGCGCTCCTATTCTTCACTACTTGGGGAGGTCTTAGTCCAATCCTTTGGTCATTCCGGAAGACCAAGACGTCACTGAACTCTCGCGCGTGAAAAGCTAGTTTTCCATGATATTATTTTCTCGCGACCTGCACACTGTGGGGTACACGCTGGGCCCGGCAAGTACCGACCAGCAAGACCGAATGGCCAACGGACGTTTCGCGATTTGGCTATAACCAGTGACTTCGCCTAGCTCTGGCTTTTAGCATTGGGTTTTTTCCACTGGCCGTCCAACGTTCGTTCAAACGGGGTAAGTGCGACGTAAGTTACGGAACTCGACGAGGAAAAGCAGAGTTGAGGTCTATTTGGATCCAGGGGGCGTCGAATTTGGGAAGCCTTCATATTCCAGTAGCGCAGAACATCCAAGAGTAGTCGATTGGAAATGCGGTTCCGCTCTCAGCCTGCGGCACTAGGAGGTTTCTCCTACATGTCATTCTTCGTTTTTAAGTCACCTGCATGACGTACACAACCTATTCTGCCGTGCGTCCGCTCTCCTACGGAGTCACCACTTAGACTTTTTCTCCGCAAGGTCAGTTAATCTGTATCGATTGCCTACAGCACAACAGACATCGCTGGTGTGCTAGCACTTAGCTGCGGTCTTTCATTTCGTATTGATCGTTGTCATGGATTACGGAGAAAGCCGTGGTTTTTGACAGCCGCGATGATTGTCAACACCTATGGGTCTCCTCTCGTCCACCTCGGTGTCCTTCAATACGACTGCCATCTGCATCCCTTCATTCTCCACTCACGTACATCGTTTCATACGTCTGTTGTCTCGTTACTCGTTTATCTCCATCCTGAGCTCGTTCCCTGTCCCCCACACCATGTTTATTGAGCGGTATCTTGTCGCCGGAGACCGTATTACCCGGGCCGTTTGGCACGATCTGGTCCTCAAAAAAGTCTCGACGGAGACGGAGCTCGTTAAATCGTACGCCTTTCCTCGAGTACCGAGATCACCCTGCACTCGATGTGCGACCGGACTGTTTGGATCTCTGAACACCCTCCGCTCGACCGGCGCAGTCTCCAATCGTGCTGCGAATGAGTCCAAATTTAACAAGGCGCCTACAGCGAAGATGACACTAGTCGTGTACGATGGTGGCAAGAACACACAGCCTAACTTGGCTACAGATCATCGATGTCGGTGTTCACCAGCTCGTAGACTTTCGCTGGCGAAATCCACGGCAGTTCAGGCTCTCGCTCCTCACTCACAGACCTTGTGCAGCGATTGAAGTACTCAACACTTCGACAACATATCCTCTACAGCTGTCATGGCCCATGCGTCTCCGCGTTCAGAAGCCATCCCATCAGCACTTGTATCGGGCAGAGTCCAATTAGTGGCCTCGGTTACTCGACCGGCGTTCAACGCTCAAAGCGACATGTTCCTCTCCCACTAGAATTGGTGCAAGACCAAAGGTCTTTCATATGCACACAACGTTCGACTAACTTGGATCCAGCTTTGAGCAGCTCGTTCGTACGGTTGGGGTGTTGCGCCACCCCAAGGGGCCGGAGGACATCGTCAAATTCCGGGGCCCTCAGCGCCCAGAACGCCGCAAGCTCCCTGTGGGTTGTGTGACAAAATAGCGCTCCCTGCGTGTGTCATACCGAGGTGCAATCCCACCAAGGTTCGACTCGTCAACGCCCGCCGTCTTCGCACAACCGAACTCACCCGTACCTCTGACAAAAACGCGTTTACTCATGCAGCATGATCTCGGTCACTTCCATGCGCATGGCACAAACCTGGTTTGGGTCGACCGTTGGCTATCGTGAATTCCGTGCGGGTCATCAGCCCAGTTCGAAACCACGCGGACCACGATGGGGCGAAGGTGAGGGGGGACTCGTCAATCGAACGGTCAAACGCGTTACCGCGCTTGGTGGGTGCAGGCCCATAGGCGGTGGGGAAGTGGGAAGTGGGAAAATCTGTGGAGAGCAAGAGTACGCTACGGTGACCATCGACCCGCTTAATGCCTTCAACCCCGGGCGGGTCAGTTGCTGCGCTGAATGCGCTTTTCTTGTTGTTTACCTCGCGTGTTCATCAGATGTGTATCCAGGTTCACTGCTGCGTACAACTATGGGGACCTCACGATGATCGGTTGGAATCTAGCTCAACGACGGGCCTCTGATCGTTGCCGACAATACAGAATTCGGAAAACAACGAGCACTGCTGAGGGGACTGCGGCGCAGACGAGAAAGCTCCCGGTCGAATTCACGCCCCTATATTCCATTGGTATGTAGATCATATCTCCCGTCCACTGCTGCCGAGCTCAACTCCCCAGGCGGAGCATGGAATGCAGCCTGCATCTGCAATCCTTCATAAGCCCAGTGTGAACTCGACGTCTCCCTCTCCACACGACTTCACACAACTCACCAAACAATCTCTCACCTCTTCAGACCCTATACCTTCAAAGCCTTCCAACATGATCTTTTCTACCGTCATGATCACCTCCCTTTTGTCCCTGTTGTCCTTCACCGGTGCTGTGGCAATCGAAGCTCGCAACGTCAATTGCCCCGCTTGCCCCGACTTTGACACGGCCCACCACGCACTTAACGCGGGGTCTGTCGGTAACGATGGCAAGACGCTTTTCTGTCCATACGCCACAGGCGATCACTGCGTCTATAACCTGGTAAGGGCGAGTCCATCTGTGAGTTGCAACTGGACTGACGTTGGGGCTTAGCCCGTCGGTGACCTGAACGGCGACAAGTCCTCGCCCAACAGCTGCCCAGGAGCAGCCAAAGCGACGTGCTGAACTGGTGATGAAGAGGGCCATCGACCCGTTTGATCTGTCCACCCCTAGGAAGGATCGTTTTCCGTTTCTTTCCCTTGCGACGGTGCTTAGGATGCGTATGTATCCAGATTTCCCACCTTGTTATGATATTCCTTAAGTCGTTCTGTGCCCTTCAATGGACCTCTTAATCCAGTCGATCCGAATCTTGTTTTCCTCCTTTGTTACCATTCTATATAATTGCTAGTCAAAATCCTCGAACCGCCGGACTCGCGAGCGGTGATGAATGATGACACAGAGGGATTCTATATGGTGGCATGACGAATGAACCGGTGCGATTCTTGGCCTTGGACTGGTTATATGCGGGACACCCCCCTACTTGCTCTGCGCCAAACTTGCTTAGCTAACAACTCGATCAACGGGGGCGTAAATTGAGTATGGTGCGGGACACTTTGGCGTATTTCTTACACACGTTAATACTTGCGGCGAACATAAAGTTTTTCATTCATTTCTCCATTATACGCAATCGCATATCCTGTTCACACGACCTAATTCAGACCTACATGCATATCGCTTTGTAGGCACCTTGGGAGCTGGGGCGTGGACAGGGCATGGGTACCAACGTGCCCACGCATTTCACCGTATCACGGAAATGTCCGGAGGGGAGTCTTCCGTCGGATTCGCCGAGATTCGTCGTCTGGAATGACCGGCAACCGCGAAATGTGGATCGCGCTGATCAGATGCAACGACGCTGATGCATCCTTGGCTAACCACCGGTTCAACCCCAGGTCTATCTGTATCTTGCGAATGTTTGCGAATGTTTCGCTCGAACGTGGTTGCATTGCTGTCGGAAGGAGTTCTAAGCATGGTAAAGCTGGGGTGTCCCATCGCTTGGCGAAATCGCGTTCCTTACCCTTGGAGCTCAGGGAAAATAGTAGGCAACAAATATCGCGAGGATGACAGTCGGTACTAACAGCACCAACAACAAGCTGGTCGTCTTCGGCGGTGACAGGATTCGCGACAACAGGGTCGAGAACAAAAAAGGAGCCGGTGTGGGGTTGCATCCAGGACATCCAATCCCATTTCTTGTGCCCGCACTTGTTTGCGTCAGCCGTCGTTCTACGTCATGCGTCCGCCGGGATGGGATGAGCTATACGGGACATGTCGGCTATGGCGGGTTTCGTACGGGTCGTCGGTCAAGTTCGAAGCCCCACGGACCACGATAGGGTAATGGCGCGGGGGGACTCGTCGACGGAATGATAAAACATGCCACAGTGTTTGGGGTGTACGGGCAGACACACGATGGGAGGCAGGACAATCTCTGGAGAGCAAGGGCACACTATGGTGACCATCGGCCCGCTTAATTCCTTCAACCTCAGGCGGGTCAGTTGCTGCGGTGAGTGCGCTTGTTTGTTATTTAGCTCGCGTATTCATCATATGTGTATCCAGGTTCGCTGCTGCGTAAAATTCCGGGGGACCTCAGGATGGTAGACCGGAATATAGCTCAACGACGGGCATCTGATCGATGCCGACAATCACCCCGGGTTCGGAACACGACCAACTCTGTCGAGGAGACTGCGGCGCAGACGAGAGAGCTTCCAGTCGGATTCGCGCCCTCATTTTATTGGCCTGTAGATCATATCTTCCGTTGACTGCTGCCAGGGCCCCTGTCTCTGGTGCCGAGCTCATGTCTCGCCAGGCGAAGCATGGAAGCCAGCTTGTGTCTGGAATCCGTTATAAACCCAGGGTGGACTCGACGTCTCCCTCACCACTTCACTTCACACAACTCACCAAGCAATTCCTCACCTCTTCAGATCATCCACCTTTAAAGCCTTCCAACATGATCTTTTCTACCGTCATGATCACTTCTCTCTTGTCCCTCTTGTCCTTGGCCAACGCTGGGGAAGTCGACGTTCACAAGGACGTGAAAGCCAACGTTCAGAACGTTGCTTGCCCCGTTTGCCCCGACTCTGACGCAGCCCACCACGCACTTGACGCGGGGTCTGTCCAGAACGATGGCAAGACGCTTTTCTGCCCATATGTCACAGGTGCTCACTGCGTCTATAACCTGGTAAGGGCCGGTCCACCCGTGAATTGTAACTCGGCTGACGTTGGGGTTTAGCCCATCGGTGACCTCAACGGTGACAAGTCCTCCCCCGTCGTCTGTCAAGCGACGGCCAAGGCGACGTGCTGAACACGCCGCGGCTGACGAAGAGGATACGAAGACCATCGACCCGTTTGGTTCGTTGACTGTTTCTTTGGCTTGCGACGGTGTTTATTGGTGGCTTGTCTGTGTATCCAGATTTCCCACCGCGCTATAATTTTTGTTATCCTCGAGTCGTTGAGCCCTTTAAATAATAGACTTGCTACCGTTCAATAGAAATGGTAGCCAAAATCTCCGAACCACCCCAGTGTCCTTTTTTTAGGTAAATGGAATACAGCGCGCCTCTTCTTCGCTACTTGGGGGAGGTCTTAGTCCAATTCTCTGGTCATTCCGGAAGACCAAGACGTCATTGCACTCCCCTTACTGCCGTGTTAGAGAAACTGAGCTTTTCACGCGTTTGGGTCCTAGGCACCTTCCGACCGTGTTCGCCACGCCTTCCGTGGAGGAAGTAGAATCACATATGGAGAAGATACGCGGACCACAAGGGACTTGACGCTCGTATCGCAGTTTCAAAATTCCCCACACCTATTGAAGGCAGGTCATTCAATCGGACGGGGTGGTTTCCATCCATGCTCTACGTAACGGAGAACTGAACGAAGGTTTTCAATCCCATTTTTTCAATTTGTCCGCTCGAACCGCGACGTCGATCGCGGACGTCAATGATTCGACTCTGTGCCTCGTCCGACGACGATCCTCTCCTCACTATTCTTGCTGTAGGATCTGATGTCATCGAAGAAGAGACGGATATTCCTTCAGCCGGGATCATCTAGGGACGGAGAAACCTTACAAGACTAGCGCAATTTGTTGTTTGAATGGAGAGAACTGCGCAGATGGTCAGAAGGGGTTTGGGTAGCAACGGCCTATCGATGAAAAACTTGTGGACATAGAACTTTGGATGGACGGATCCTGGCTGTCTCATTGAGATCAGACCTGAATGTCTCTCTGCCCCGTCGTTCGTCCTAGTCTTTATTCCGCAATGTCCCGCTATGGCGTGGCGGGCGCATGTCTGCTAGGTCGGCCTCCAGGACGTAGTACCCGTGATCGGGGGAAGGGGGGGTCGAGAACTGGTGTCTGGTACAGTGACGTAGACACAAAACCTTTTTGTTCTCGATCACTTCTCCCAAGCTGACCGGGACTCGAAATTAGAACCTGGGGGTCGACCGCGGGTTCTGATGAACAGAACACAGCGGGCCTTCTGAAACCCAGCCCAGTCCGCTTCTCGGCAGTCAACACAGAGTTCGAACATCTCGTCGCGGTTGGAGAGGGACAAGAAGGTTAAAGTGTGGGAATTTTGTGGTCCGAAGCTCCGTAGTCGACTTGCACAGTATCGACCCTCATGCGATGCACGAGAGATCTTCCAAAACGGCTGACTTCGTTACGCCTCACGAAGAACGGCCAAACGATCCTCGTCTCTGATAAATTCGGCGAAATACTCTTCAGATGGGTGCAAGACTCTACTGGTCGCGAGCGTCTGGATCTCCACAGCTTCCAAAGAACATCGAACTGTTCCGTGAAGACCATCCGGTCCGGAGATAAGATGGGTGAAGAGTAGTTTGCAGGAAATGAGTGCAGAGGCGTTGGTATTGATGCGTGCGGATATACTGTATACAACGTACAGGGATTGGGACAACGATTTCAATGAGAAACCTGTGCGGAACGGGTACGATAGAACACGTGACTACAAGAATTTACCAGATGATACAAGTATAAGACCAGGCAACTTGAAGAGACGACAACAAGCGGGGGATAATAGATGGAAATGCAGGATACGAACTAAATGGGATGGAAAATCGAATAAACAAGCCATCCCTTACCCGAGGGAGATAAGATAGACGTGACCGAGTGGTGAATCGGCTTGAGTCGTGATCATCGACGCTACAGGGAAGGTTGTGAAGTTTCGGTCAAACCACAGGGTTAGCCTGATTTGGCGGTCCGCTAATACTTTCTTGCGCTACCATCCTTCGCGATCCTCGCTGAGGTGAGCGATCCCAGATAAGCGATTCCGGCGAGGACCACGATCCACATATTACCACCGAGAATGTTTCTCTCTATGGAAACTGCGAAGGTGGAGTTCGAGAACGCGGGGCTGATCGCCCTTGCGAAGGATATGGACATTTGGACTAGGCCATTCGTAGCTCCCAAGGAGGATGGGTTGGGAGCTCCTTCTTTCGCAAGGACCATACTGAAACTGCGAGGATCACAAAAAGGTGTGAGAGGTTTAAGGCATTGAGTGGGATGGAGTGACTCACGAATAAGCGAGGCACATCAACCGTGCCATGAACATCACCAAGGCGATTCCAGACCAGACCATCGCACGTGCATATGGTAAGATCTCACCAAACTCGTCCCTCCCATTCCTCAAGACGAGGTTCAAAAGTGGGAGTGTAATGAATGGGAAGACCCAGAAAGACATGCAAATATGGTACATTTTTGCACAGCTATACCTGCGAAGGAGGATAGGAGCGATGAAAAGTTGGATGAAGCATGCAAGGCAGCCGGAGATGGAGAGAGAGTAACCGATTTGGGAAGCCTGGTAATCGAGGGTGGATCAGATGAACATTCGGGAACTTTCGAGATCCAATACGCACGCTAAAGCCTAGGCCGCCGAGCTCGATAGGAGTGTAGGCGAACAGCACAAAGACGGAATCGAACGCAACGGAGACGAAAGAAAGAGCGAATCCAGAGATGACCAATAACCGCAGGATCGGGATGGCAAGCAGCTGTCGGGCAGACAACGAAGCAGCAGCGGGGGCAGCGGGGGACTCTGCTTTCTTGAGCTGCGGCGGCGCTTGTGCCTTGTTTGAAAGAGTCTATTTCGGTGCGTGCATGAGCAAGGCGTGCCACAGCAAGCCAAAAGCACCAAACCTCCTCCATCAGAAAATAAGCCAATGCAGTACCAATTACATAAAACGCAGAAGAAACCAGACAGGGCATAGCATATGGATATTGGCGCAGGAGGGGGATATCGAGGAGTGGAAACTTTTCAGCGGGGTTGCTCAATGTGCCTCCAAGTATGGGACCGACAACGGTGCCGAGTGACCAACATAGTGCGTAAATTGGGAGTATGATGGCTTGACTCATCGGATTGGAAAGCTCTCCAAGAGCGCTATGGGCGACCGCGATGTTTCCTGATCACGATTACTCTATTGTTCAGCAAGATCAAGAACCAAAACACATCACGTACTCACCGGAAAAAAACCCATGTAAACTTCTGGTGATGAGCAGGCACTGTAAATTGTGGGAAAAACCGAAGAGGAAAGTCACGAGACCCATCCCGATAGCACCGAGGAGGATCATCGGACGTCGGCCGACGACATCCGATAGTTTGGTCCAGTGATAAACGGAAATTAATTGGAACATGGCGGCAGCACTTTCCTGTCGGTGATTGATAAGATATCGGGTGTGCAGCGCATTCAGGGCGGATTGCTTACCACCAATCCGCTGACGAAGCCAACTTTGGAGGGATCGTCAATCATTTTCAAATTGACAACCATCTCGTTCATATAGGGATAGACTTGGGTATAGCCGATGGGTTCGAGCAAACGAACGAGACAGAGAGTCGCCAACTGCAGTTTGGGAATGGGGGTCATCTTGAAAGCCTTGAGCACCTGGCTCTCGGCGGCGTTGTGGTCTACGCTGGACAGCAGAGCGGTGGATTCGTCAGAGAGCGGGATACACTCGTCCATGCATCCTGAGACGGGAAAGCCTTCTGCTGCGCTGTCGTCCTGGAGGGTTATCGACGAAGCGGAGGAGGACACAGAGGGCACGCGCATGACGGGTCGAGGATAGGGGGAATCTGTCGGTGAGAGGGGATTTATATGCCCAGGAAATTTTCTGGAGAGTAATCGGGGGGAAACCAAGGGCTCATTTACGTTGTTGTATCAGATGGTGGGACGGTATTATGTAGCTCTAGGCACTGGTCTGTCATCGGAGTCAACTGAGAAGAGTCAGGCGTCTGCAACATGTAGTTTCGGGGGTTGGAAACCCTCCGTCGTATTCAGCGGATGAGCGCTTGAGAGCTCACCACACAGATGCGGATCGATCAAGACTTCCTTTTTTGGAACGCGCGGCTCCCCCTGCTCGTGCACGGGGTCAGCCAGAGTATCCATCGCTCAAACCTAGAACGCTATTCCAAGAGATAGGTCAACTAGAATCTGTAGGTCGAGATGTGAAGTATTGATGGAGGGAATGGATTCGTCAAAAAAAGTTTGTGCCACGTGCAATCACCGGTCTGGCAAAACTCCGGAAAAATCGGGCCTGAGCGCTGAGCCCCAGCCATGGCCCACTGGACGTAAACCTTCCGGAGACAAGCAGATTCCGGGTGAGCCGGACTGTATGAGAGCTTTTAGCAGCTGAATTTCACTCAGTAGATTGAGTGAGTGACTTCCAGGAGAAGGGCCTCTCCGCAGCACACGTTCCGTTCTTATAACGTTGAATCTATCCTTTGGATCTTTCCGCTACCTTCTTGCTCTGCGATGGACTTTTCCTCGTGACCCCCACTCTTGCTCCGCCTGATGGTTGGCTCTATCCCATCGCCGTAACCGGACACGGCTGCTGGCTCGTGCTTACGACGCGTTGCAAAACGATCGACCGCTTTTCGAGAGAATACAATGATTTTTTTTACACCGTGACACTGGCAGAGGTCGTACGTCCCCAAAATTTCACAGGCACCTCCGTTGTTAGATTCGGAGGTGTAGATCGCTACACCATACAGGTTCATAGCGAGGCATCCGGATGGCTGGGGGCAAGCTAGCGGCAGGCAGCGCTTATCAACTTGGTTGATCTCTGCACCGGTTCTGCACTCAAATCTTTGTTTACATGTCACGGTGTGTATAAAAAAATCCTGTTGTTTTGTCGAAAAGCGGTCTATCGTTTTGTAACGCGCCGATGTACTATTTTTCGACATCGGGACACTTCCCGGAGTGGTGCGACTTTTATTCTCGGCCAATCGCTCCGAGCTCCGGCTGCCACGTATACGCACATACAATGGTGACCGGCGAGAGTAAGCACAGGCAAAGGGGATGAAAATAGGAAGGGGTAGTGTGTGCGGTCTTACGCGAGCTCTTGTTGAGCAGGGCAGTTTCCACCAAACTCACGGATGATTTGCCCATTGAAGAATGCAGATGAGCCGAGGACCCCATTCCAGAGAATGTAGGGGCGTACGTTTATCCTCCCGTGCTCCGCACCACCTCCTCGGTTAAACATCCGTGTGCTATCGCATCGCGATTGCTCGACCAAAAAAGATCCTGGGTGAATTCCTCGTTTGTCCTTGAATACGACGTGATCAGGCAAGAGCGCCATTCTCGTTGTCGCTGTTGCTACCGTTCAGGCCACTCCCGTCACTGGTATGCTCAATGCTGGAATAGCGGAGGTTTTAATTCGATCCACATCCATCTTGGCCCCCTAAGTCAATAACGAGAGGTGGATGTAAGCCGGGCTGAAGCCAGGGAAGCCGATGCCTACAATGCGACCCCTGACAGCTGCATCAATGGCGGCTGGTGACTGAGTGGCTACCTGAATACGTCGGTTGCTCACCAGACCAGTTATCTAATGACAGCGACATGACAGTTAGGGTGAGATCTGAACATATCGTCAGGCGGCCCAACCTCAGACGTCTCTCCTTGCTTCTTCGATACCCACCGCCGTCGCTCTCCGGCTGCCGCCATTGACCCGCAGCTGGACACCCTGGCCATGCACTCGAGCGAGCTCTGACTCTCAAGGTACCCGAGCCCCTACATTGCGCTTTGCGGTGCGGTGCTGCGTGGCGACTCAACCTCGGAATCTGCGGGCGCACGAGGCTTCGAGGGATTATTCGCGTTCGTTGCGAACGAGATGGAACTTCACATGCGGAATCCAACTCCGTTTGATCTTTCCCAACCAAGAGGGTCGTGTCATTACAGGAGCTTGGATTCAGTCCTCGTCTGCATCGGTCAGAGATGCGATGCCCACGGCAGCTTGTGGGGTGCGTCTCTGGAGGGGTTTAGGGTGGGTGGGGGTCTCGTCGACTAGGTAAGAGGGAACCTTATCTTCGCACAGCCGACAGAGGATAAGCTGTGTTATCCCTTTGATAGAACATCCCTCTCCTGGTTCAACTTGTTCTCATATCGCTCGTTCACTCCATTTCCCCGACTCACCGCTTCAAATTCCCGTAGCCTTGTAGAACACCATACTATAGTCATTGTGTGGCGTACAATGGAGATGGGCAATGTTTTTCTTCAAGTTAAGAGAGCGTGGACAGTGGAAGAGCAGTGTTACAGTACTACCCAGCAGTGCGGGGTACCCTGACCCCCATGTCGACATGGTCAGATCTCATTCTGACAAATTATCCAGATATGGGAACTGTCATGCCGCCGTCATTAGGTGACAGGCCAGGTGAGCAACCGACGTGTTCGGGTAGTGATGCAAACTGCAGTACATAAGGTAGCGGGGGAAAAGATCCTGTTAACCTCCGCAGTCGGGCGTGACGGGGGGCGTGACAAAAAACCTTCGAAATACTTCGAAAACTCATATCTCACTAAATACTTATCGTACAAACATACGGAAAGTTCGAGCTTGTAGCGGCGTTGCAGTAGAACGTATCTGTTCAGTT
>Ga0307514_10000657_pt1 | contig 62329 bp, 48 predicted proteins | sample 16_EM_MG_FD_203088 | JGI IMG/M metagenome (GOLD analysis project Ga0307514, IMG submission 203088) | Populus trichocarpa ectomycorrhiza microbial communities from riparian zone in the Pacific Northwest, United States - 16_EM | ecosystem: Host-associated > Plants > Roots > Unclassified | place... | reverse complement strand
ACAAATTCAGGTACCTCTCAGACTTTGCGGTAGCTAGTCATGAGAAATAGCACTGGCAGCAGTCAGCTTTTTTTGCAGGGCCCTGCAGGGCCCGGCAGTCCATAATACAGTCACCTGTATTTTCACATTCCGTCCAGGTGAAGATTGTGAGACCTGCAGGCCGGTCAGGTCAATGTGAAGCCGGGCCGGACTGGCCGTCTGAGGACACTGATGCCGACTGCCAAAGCCGGAGCCCAATGCCCAATACCAGTGCCGAGCCCTCCTCCTCGCAATGGGGGCAGGCGAGGCCAATGGGGGCCGTAAGCCACCGGCCTCATGCCCGAGCCCGCCAGCACTGAACACTAGGGAAGCCACTGGGCCAAATCCCTATTCAACAATTGGCTCAATGGCTATTTAGATTGTGACTTGGCTATGGTGGAGCTGATCTTCTGTTTCGTTCGAAATTGAAAGTACCTGATGGCGCAGCAGAAGATCCAGTATTTATGCACTGCGCACCGTCATCTCGGCCATGGCAATGAAGTGTTCACTCGGCTTTGCTTTGAAACATTTGCAACGAACAGTCGTGCAATTGCCGTTGCACCTACAATGGACTTAGATGAGCTCAGCAGGGGACTGAAGATGAGCAGCTTCTCGAAGAGTAAGTTCTCGATGGCTACACTTTTCGAATGGCAGAACTTGATGTAGGATGGTAGATGTAAGGCGGTGCATATTGCTGGTACGATAGAATCCGTGGAATGAACTCAGTTGCGCTGTGAAGAATGTACGTACACTTAGCTGGCTCTATCCAGCTGAATTCAATGAGCGCAACCGCGTACGTTCAGCGCAGCGCAATTGAGTACATTCCAGTGCATGCACATACATGCGTGCAGAGCAGCGTATTTGTAATTTTTGACTGACTCTGCGAATGAACTAGTCAGTTCACGCAGGTGGGGTACGGACTCCGTGAATGGACGGTTCGTCCACGGAAGGTGGGCCTCCGTGAACTGACTAGGTACTCCGCGGAGGAACCGCCTCCGTGAATGGACTAGAACAAATGTTATATTCATATTGTAGATTAGACTCAAATGGTACAAATTCAACTTACTCCTTAGATACAACGAACTGTATTTACCTTAAACCCCAAAATTACACTTCACTATAGTATATTATTAACAGATACAACACAAACTATGATAATGTCAGATCTATTTATTTCACCTCTTAAGAATAAGGAGACTAATTAACCAGTACCATTTACCACTTCAGCCAAAATTACTATCTGTGAATACGATCAATATTCAATATAATAGGGATAATTGCCATCAAGATAATGTGAAGACAGCATAGATTAGGAAACATTACTGAAATGGTAATAAGTAGTGGATGGTGGACGATCTGATGTATAATCAGTTACATCAACGAAAGGTAAGAAATAAAAAGCTGGAAGATATATGAATGCAACATACTACATAAGAGCAAATAATGAATTCTTCAATGGATCTATACCATCTGATGAAGAAGCACTCAATGGAACAATTCAATCTATTGATCACAATAATTGTCTTTTATAATCAGTACAATATTTTCATATACCAAATGTATCTTTTCTTCTGATATCTATTTCTCACTCATTTCCCTCTGCATTTTCAATAGCACTACAATTAATTCCACATGGTTAGATCTGCAACCCTTTCCAGATAGATATATAATGCTACAAACTGGAATAAATACAGGGCATCCAAAGTTGAACTGGAGGCCTCAAAAAGTAATACCATATATTGGGGTGAAATATCGTTAAACGAATTGGCGTATGGCTGTTGTTTAAATATTCAGCAAGATGAAAAAGCCGCAATAAGTGAAGTATATATCAACTAATAGATACTCTATGGACAGATGTATGGGCTGGTACACATGCATTCGGCAATGTAGATTTGTTAGTAGTTTTCCTTCATTAGTGATTATAGTACTTGATCACAAAGTTATATGGATACATGTTACAGAGTTACTCTCGGTCTAGTGGCATAATCTGTACAGTGTCTAGTTGAGACATCACAAGTCAGTCTGTGCTGTGGCTTTTAGCAGTACTATTTGGGAGTTGCATGTCAAATGAATAAGCAACAGAGCTTAGCAGATTTATTTTTAATGATTCAGCTATGTCGCCATTAGTGGGATATCAAGTGTTTACTGGTGCGCATAGTATTCAACAACATTCATTTACACCAAGATTTGTAGGACATGTCAGACTGGACTTGTGATTGCTCCAACGCACAGACACAGCAGTTATCAGCCAATACGCAAGCACATGGGGCCGCTGTTCTACTGCCTAAGATGATAGGTTCAAAGTGTAACAGGTAGGGTTGGATGTAGATCATATCGGTCACAAATAATGTAATATCACAAGAACGATGGGAGCGCCCTAAGTGGGTTTCAAGGAACCAAGACAACTCAGGTGTCAGAGCCGTTTCAAAGTCACGCCTTGCTTTACTGTACAAGAGAACAAGTAAAGCGAGATGAAAATGAAATTCTCCAGGGCCAAACAACCTATCTTTTTACACAGTACATATGCCACCCTCAAATCATTCATCATGCTCTGATGTACCATCTGAATCTTTCCTCATGATCTTGTACAATTCTAACTCATCCCATATTAATACAACCACACCACATCTTCCGACATCGCAACACCTCAGACCACTCCCTTGTCATAACAAATTATACTGCCACCACTTCTCAAAATTCCTGCACTTCCTCAGCATCTCCCAATGTCTACACCTTGCTGTAACATTGCTTCCTTTCCGGTTTCCCTGAAGCCATCTCTTTTGTACATCTCTCTCCATCACATGTAGCCCAAGCCATGACACATACAGGGTACTCTTCTGCCAAAGAGATTGGTCTCGGACAAAGCATGGCGTGACAGAGGGAAATATAACATCAGCTGATGATCTGAGGCTGGAACCTACTCTGATCATTGTTTTGAGTTAGTATGCATTGCAATATCAGTCTCGGTAATTAATATGAGCTAACAGGTCATGTTTTATCTCTGCATGGTATTGGTTGATCACAGATTACATGTATGATACAAGCCAAATTAGTGTCAAAGTGACGCATTCCTTTGCAATAAAGCACAGAGCAAGCATCATTGGCAGATGTTCCAACAACTGTACCATAAGCGATACAAGATGTCAAAGTTGATGTTCTGATCTTGCACATTGTATAAATACTATCAATATGATGATGTCCAGTATGTAGGAGGGTAACTATTCGAAAACAATCGTATTCGGACATGCTAACCTAACGGAAGCATGACTGATACAACTGGCTAGTAATTTAGTAATGATATTAAAGTCAGATATGGTTGTGAAGCAGTCTCATTCCGATTACCTGGCTATAAAGATATGACATTGTTCTGGCAATAAGAAGACCAAGTGCTAGCTGTGAACAATAAGAAACATCTACCAGTGAACAACGAATTTGAAATATTGTTGCGTTTTTATACTATCTGTACATACTATTATTAAATTACTATTATTTTGGTATTAGCTAGTGAAACAATGGTTCCAAATTGCCGGGTTGGTTAAACATCCGGTTCGAACCTGGAATTGGACTGTAGCAACGCGTTGTACCAGACCAAAAACCTGGACCATTGCGATGGGGCCAGTTTTACCACCAAAAACCCATCCTTTCAATCTCACAACTTTGGCTCCAATCAAGTATCTGAGTTCTAATTATATCATGACATGATCAATATGTAGATTGTCCAGTTTAAGCTGCTCTTGGTCCTCCGGCTTTCAGATTAGGGATCAGACCAATATTTGTTGAGTTGCTATCGAAGACTGGGTAATTTCACATACCATTGTGTGTTATTTCACATCGATTCGAAGAATATTGTTCAGATCACAAATCTGATAGTGGGAGGTGAAAGATCTGCTGAAACTGCACAATCTAGATGTTGATTATGTCACAATACAATCAGAACTCAAATTTTTACTGGCAGCCCAAGTTGTAGAAACTGTGAAATAGGACTGCGGTCCGGTTCCAACCGAGCCAGAAAGCCACGTGTTTGTGGCCGGGCTGGGTTACAACCCTGTGCTTGTGACCCGGTTCAGTTGCTTGACAGTTCGTGACCCGGACCGGGGACTCGGATTTGGTTCCAACATGGACTGCAGCCGGGTAACCCGGAACCATTGGTAATACTACTATTAGCATTTACAGCAGCAGCCCTTCACTGTTATGAGTATTCCTATTAAGATCATGGCTTATGTGTTCTTTTAGGTTTTTGGAAACTCAATCGTTAACTTTCATAACAAATCACATTTGTTTGTAGCTCAGTGCGTTTTGTGCTGATCAGCATTGTTTTGATTGTTATCAATACTTGTCAACAATTTTACAGAGCGACAGCTTACCTTGGAAGCAGAAACAGAAGGCCATAATGTCGATTGAGACATCGATACCGCAAAATTAAAATAATGGATTTCGGATTCATTATTTGTTGCTTTAAAAATAAATCTCGTGTACTTGTATATTCATTTGAAAGAATTTTATTCTTTTGCACAGATAACTAGTATCTCTTTGCAGCAAAGTGTGTGTGGCGTTTATCATGATTGTTGAGATTACACGAAGGTGTAATAATCTACAACAATAACCACATTATTATATCAAATATTGCCAGAAGAAATGTGTCAACTTTTCAATGAGATATTTTGAGGCAGTCACTTTGAGCAGTTATTCCTGGAAGTATGACCACATCAATTCAACCAGTTTATGTTACCAATCCTCTCTGATATATGTGCGAAGGAAAAGTTAGCCCATTGCCTAGGAGAAAGACTCAGCTGAGAATGGAACATAAGAGATTGCACAAACAGAATCAGGTTAAGGAATAGAATCTTGGGCCGTGTTAGGTATATATACTTAAGGACCTAACACCTTCCTGACAAAATTCATGTATGGTGTATATATGGATATGATTTTACATTTTGCTGAAACTAATTATATAGCAATATATATAGGTAACATTATTGCTACAGATCAAATGCTCACGATCGGCTAACTATATTATACTTTAGTCATCTCGGTCAGGATACCAATCATCCAAATCTGATGTTATTGATGCTCAATCAGTTATTATACTTCCCCAAGGGGTAATTGGTGCCGCAGGATCTGTTAGGAATACTTGGAGGGAATATGATTTGGAAAGTGGCACAAAAGCCAGAGTGAGAAAATGTGTTAATTTCTGGTAGGTTGTACTTGCTAAAGAAAGTAGTAAAGGAGGAGTTGAATAGTGGAAGATATGGCTAGTTGTGAATTAATTTCTATGAAAACAACAAGCAGATTAGAATGAAATCTTTGCACCAGTTGTTTGATATAACTTTCTATCTATTTTACTAAGTATTGTACCATCTAGTGGTTAGTATACAAATTAACTGGACAGTAAAACTGCATTGTTTGGTGGGGACTGAAATGGAGAACTGTATATGAATCAACCTGAAAGCAGTGGAATAGTCAGAGTACTTGCACAATTCAAGCGGTATATAAATAGATTAAATTCATCATGATGGTGATGTGATTCAAGAGTAGTTCTGTACCTTCAAGAATTTGGAAATGTGAATAATATATTGGATTCAAGTGGTCTTGTAGTGAAATTGTGAGTATATAATTCTGTATATTTAGGTATATCTTAACTCTCTTTGCAGCTATTGGAGAGCTTGGTATGCTGAAACACTGGCTTTGACACTCTCTGACTAACAAGAGGAATATGGAAATACAATTGTTAATGTGTGTGGTTGTTGCTGCTAGTGGCTGGTAAATGCAATGTTGTTTCACAGTAGTGAGAATTGTTGAACCAAATGTGAAGTAGAATTGTTACTAATAATGTAAGGTATTCATCACTGGTAATATTTGACAGTAGATTGCAGCATGAGCTTGATTCTTCTCATTGCTGAAATAATGTGATATCTGCATAGTCAAGCTTGCAGAAGTATTCTCTGTCTGTATTCCTTGCGATGACATTATAATTATCTGATAGCTTATTACTGAAGAATACTCTATTTTTGAGACTCCCATGTTGATGCAACAATACGTTCCCAATGGTTTATCATATTCATGCGTACGTGATTATAAGGCATCATCCTTCCCAGTTGCACAAACCTCCGCAAGATATCAAACTCTTATAAACATCAGATTATAATGTTATCATGGAGACCTTGGTATTAATTGCGCATTAGTTGGATGATCTGCCAGCACATAGTCTAATAGTACATATCTGGATTATATTAAGATCTCATCAATCTGATTGATCGGCAATTGCATCAAAGATTAAATCAGTGATTAAAAAATGCTCTGGCACTATAGATTATAACCAACACATTGTATTGTGATACATACTAGCTCAACATAGTGAATAGGTTCACTTCTGACCTCTTATCTTCAACCAAATTCATTTAGTCTTCATTCAATTGCAAGTATAGATCTCTACTATATAATAACTACTGGTCTTAGTGCGATATATCCACATCTGAGGAGATCAGCTCATTGATTGTACATAGTCACATTGCATATCATCTTCTCCAAATGGCATTTAGAATATTCACAACTCCATTGTATATTGTCCAGCTAGTTAATATACTGTAGCTGTAGTTGATAATTGTGCCCACCACTGAGGTCTCTAAATTAAGATATCTCTATTATGGCACTATAACTGTGTCAGCATATTGGAATCTGCTAGTGGCCGGCAAGGCTAAAGCGAATTAATATTCATATGCCATAAGTGTAAATTTGATTGAGATTACTTACCTTGTACACACAGCGATGTTATTATGGGTGCTATGCATTTGTCATCATGCAATTTCGAAACAATTATCAGTGTCATTCACTTTAATCCATTACCTCCACTAATGGAGAGCCCCTAATACTCATTATGTTTTTAAATTTAAAAGTGTAACTATTTTATGAAGATATTGAGAATGGTAGTTCATTGCCACTTATAAGTTTGATGTGGATTATAATAGACTGGTAATACCGACAATATATTATCTGTAGTTAAAGTATAGAATTCAGAAGCCATTGGAATCAGAGATTTCAACAGTTCTGCTTGGAGATAGCAATATAGTTATCAATGTATAATACAATGTGTAATGTACATAATGAAAATATATAATTATTGCATATCTCTTTACATGAATACAAATTGATTACCAAAATGAATTTGCAAGGTACATTTGTTCAGATGATAACGTTGTAGAAATTTGCACCAATAAGTGAACATGATACATTGATAACCACTGAAATTTGAAGATGTTTCCCTCAATGTCAGCAGGCGTGTTGGAAATATGGAGCTATTTATATTTTTCTTTAAATGTTACAATGTCTCATCACAATTTCTCCTCACTATTAATACTTGTCAGTATTCTAGAATATTGTAGTATATTAATACTTTCATTATGATTTTTATTAATCTGTCTAGAAAGTTATTGTTAGAACTTGTCTAGATGATTCTTTCTCAAGTATTTTACTATAGATTTCTAATACTTATTCTTGGAATATATTGGAATGTTTCTGTATTGCTCTATACAGTTCTTATTTGTAATAATGTACCTCAGCAGACTTCTTTATTACAAGTTTTGGTATTGGTTTGATTGTGACATTGTTGCTACATACCATGGAAGAGTTTTAGTCTACCTTGTTAGGTTATTGTTCTGCAATCTTGGTTACAAACAATCACTCATATATATGTGTATATTATGTGACTCAATCGCTTTGGAGAGAAGAGTTTCTTAGACATTACCTCTGATATTGATAAGAATACAATTATTATATCTCCTTGAACTTATGTGACAATATTTTGCCATGATGTCAATCTAAATATTTTATTGCTTTTGATACTTCGATTACCATTCTTTAAATACAAGCATATCTTAGTACCTTTTGCTGTTTATAGTGATATAGATGTCCTCGAAGTCTCATCAAAGTCGAGAATAGAACATCATATGTCTTTTGAATGATGAAGGTGGCCTCGACACCATGTATAGTAACTACCACCTGCATGTCACCTCTCTCGATCGGATGGAATGTCCAGACAATATTCCTCCCTTCGATGCCGGAATTCGCCATGCCCAGGAACACGCTGTCCCAGGTGACCTTGACTGAGCCCCTCGTGGGAACCTCTGCGCTCTCAGAGATCCAGAAAGGCACATTGCTTTATCTCGGTGAGCTGCGTCGTGTTAGGCGTGATAAGCTGAGGGCTATTCGCTAGATGGACGCTGGCTGTGAATCTCTCGTTACCGATGGGTGGATCGAAGTCTTTTTCGGCAAATGGGTAGATTAGAGCGAATTTGCCGTCAGGGTAATTCGCAGTGACAATGATGACATCTACGTAGGGGTCTTGGAGGCGGATAGGGAAATGCTTGTCGTTGTTGTTGTTTAATCATACTGTATTCACTCTTACTAGAGTATGACAGGACCTGACTAACCCCCTCCGCCTCCGGGTGAGCAGGCTAGATGGCGGAGTTCCCCAGGAATTGATTTTTGATTTTTGTTTTAATCATACTGTATTCACTCTGCTTAGAGTATGCCAGCCCATTAGTCCCCTCCGCCTCCGGGCTGGCCGGCTCGATGGTGGAGCTCCACTCCTACTATCCGTTGTCCCCTTCTGACAAAAGAAAGAAAGCATCCAAGAGTGGCAGATATATAATACAAAAGAAAAGGGATGAAATCCAGGAGAGCCTGCCGGCCCTTAATCCTCCGCCCGTTGCCTGCCGGCCCATACTCCTCCGCCCGTTGTCCGCTGGCACTTACTCCTCCGCCCGTTGCCCGCCGGCTCTTGCTTCTCCGCTCGTGTTGGGCAGGAATTTCCTGACATCAGTTTCCGCCAAGAAATCCATCACCGCTTGGTCGCATTTCTCTATGCAGAGCAGCTCAGAGACTTTCACGTGTCGGCATCTGCCCGCTCTCCATCCCGTCGCTTTTCCCACTTCTTTCCAGAGCGTGTTCAGCTGGTCTTTCCATCGACTGCAGTGGCGGAAGAGATGTTCCCGCGTCTGGGCTGTCCTGCTTGGGCCACTGCACCACCAGCATTTGTCATCGTCTCAGTGTCTGAACCGTTTTAGGTACGTGCCCGCTGGGGCGTGTCTGGACTTCATTCGGTAAAATCTGGTTGCCAGAGGCTTCACGCTGTTCATTGGGATGGGTCTCTTGCTCCCAGCTTTGCCTTTCAGCCCTGTAGCCCTGATGGTTGCTGCATTTGTCGGCCTCCCACTCAGCCTTCTCCGCCGTCTGTGCTTCTGAGATTCGTCTGGTCCTGTTCGCCGCCGAGGTGTCCACTCGTTCTCTCACTGTGCCTGTCCTGCAGCCCCCTCGCGCTAGATTCGCTTGGTGGTCTGCTTCCTCATTTCTGGGGATGCCAGTGTGTCCCGGCACACAATGAATCTCTGTTTTGATACCAGCTTCGCGGAGAGGCCTCGAGCTCTGGTTAATCCACCTGGCTAGCGGCTGCCCTGGCCCCAGTTCCGGGTGCTCCGTTGATCGGATGGCCGCGTGCGAGTTTCTGAAAACGGCTACCTTCGTCACTCCGTGTGTCTGCAGTGTGTCCGTCTTCCTCACTGACTCCCGGAGAGCGAGTCCGATTGCCCACAGCTCTGCGCCATAGACCTCCATTCGCCCGGTTCCCAGGTGGCAGCGGAAAGCTTTCCAGCGGTCTCCACGCTTGCACACTGCGGCGGCTCCTACTCTGGCGTCATCGGATCACGACCGTCCATCCATCTCATCCAGACCCCTGCGCCCACTTTGTCCTCTCTTTCTCTCGCCCAGCCGATCGCCTCTGTCTTAGCCGCTATGTCTGCGCTCAGTATGACCGTCTTGACAGCCGGCTCTTCGTCAGGGTTAGGCCAGCGCATGTTTTCTGCTTCCCGGCCTCGCTCATGCTCCTTTGTGATAACTCTGCATATCGGTGCGCCAGATGTGATGTGGTCATGCACTGCCTTCAGTTTGGAGCCTTCGCATGTGCGTGTGAGCCTCGCTGTGAATCGTTGCTGTCTGGCGTCTACGGCTACTGGCGTAGGTGTAAGTCCTGACTCTTTCATAAGTGCGCCCATTGGTGTTGTGGGGAGGGCGCCCAGGGTTGATCTAGCTTGCCGATTGAGCAGGAGTTGAAGATACTCTCATCTGCCGATCTCTTTCGGGTCCCACCAGAGCTCGCATCCATACAACGCGACAGCTTGACCGCAGGCTATCTGGACAGCTCTTGCTCCCTCTGGGATGATTCCATGCATCTTCGTGAGTACGTGCAATCGGGCTTCTGCTGCCCTGGCCTTCTGCATGCATCAGTTGTGATGCTCTTTGAACGTCAGGTGGGCGTACATCCAATTTGCCCGCCATCAGGTCGCCTCTTTGTTGGATCGGACGAAGTCGTTTCCTACCGTAATTTCGGCTGTGAGTTTCGGCCGGAGGTGCTTCTTGTCTCCTGTGTTGCGTGTGAAGAGTGCTGCCTCCGTCTTTGCAGTGTCGAACTGGAGATCTCATCTGCTGGCCCACTTGATGCTCCGTGCTGCACAGGCTTCAAGTCTTTCGACCACCTGATTCACGTCCTTGCCGGTTGCCACCCATCCGAGGTCATCTACGAAGGAGAGGCCTTCGGCTTGCGCTCTCACTTCCACCCACTTTATCAGTGCAGTGGTGTGTATCGCAAAGAGAATCGGCGATACGGGTGAGCCCTGCGGGAGACCTGCCTCCACTGGGTGACTCTCTACGACATTGCCTTCGATTACCATCTTCACTGTCCTCTCTGAGTGGAAGCTCTCGGTCCATCGTATGAGATCTCCATCTATCTTCTTGGCCTTCATTGCATGGATCAACCTTCCTCTCGCTACGCTAGGAAATGCTGCCTTGATGTCCAGCAGGAGGACACCCGTGATGTTGTCTTCTTTCCACACAGCGTGCGCTCTGTCGACCGTGATGGCTGCAGCGTCGATGGCCGACCTTTTCTTTCTGCTACCAAATTGGCCGTCACTCGGCAGTGCTCTCCTCTCGGCCTCATCAGATAGCAGCTCTGCAACTACTTTCTCAACGACTTTCCCCATGCAACTGAGTAGAGAGATCGTTCGGTACGACTTCAGCTTCGTATAATCCTCCTTTCCTGGTTTTCAAATCACCACCCCACTCGCGCGTTTCCAGACGGCTGGGTGACGGCCCGTTCGGACCGCTGCCTTCGTTAGTTCTACAATTCTCATTTTGTCTCACTTCCAGAGTAGCCGTATGGCTCCAAACGACAGCTTGTGTGGGCCTGGGGCCTTCTTAACCGACTGCGAGAACAGAGCTCGTTCGACTGACTGGTCAGTTATGCGTTCGTGCGCTTGGCCTGCTGGGTGTTGTTCATAATACTGGTCCCCATCATTCAGGGGGAAGGACTCTCCGCTGAGCATTTCCTCCTTTTCGGCAATGGTATTTGCTTGCTTCCCCTCTCTGTCAGTCAGCACTTCCATGGTGGCTCCCACTCAAGGGTTGGTGAACTTTGCCACCCTCCAGACCTCGCCCCCCGTAAGGTTCTGCACGTAGTCATTCCACATCCAGCTCTTGGACTGTCAAATTGACTTCTGCAGTTCTGCTTTCGCGCGCGCTGCCGCCTCTGACCTCCCTCCCCTTCTCTTTTCTCTCCCCAGTGCTCTTCTCCTCTCCTTGATCACGCCATTCAACCACCTCTTCGATCGAGCGCAGATTCTTATTTTCTTCGCTTTGGCATCTAGAACACTGCTCTGTGTTTCTTGACACCATTCGGCCTCTCGCTCTACATCATCTCCCGTGCATTCCTCACCTAGGTGGGCTCTTTCTCTCTCCAGCTCCATCCCAAGTTTCTCTGCTGCCTCCTTGTCCTCCTTTGACATGCCGGCCAGGTTCGAAACTATGAACTGCATGTGGTCTGCCTCCTCCTGATTGTCGACGTTTAACTACAACTCGATCACCTCGTGGTCGGAGCCTATAGCGTAGCTTCAATCCAGTGTGGTCCAGCGCGTGATTGGTCGGGTGGCCAGGGTCAGGTCTATGGTCGACTCGCCTTCTTCGCCGTTTCTCGCCCAGTGGTGAGTGGACAGGTCGTCATCATTCCCAATCTCTATCCCATACTCATCTATAATCTCCTCCCAGAACGTCGCAATGCATTGCACCCTGCATCTCAGGTTCCACCTTCGGCTGTGTGCATTCATGTCGCCCGCAATTATTGTGCCACCTCCCTGTCGGATGGCTCTCTGCCAGTTCAGCATCCTCGCCCGTCTCTCTGTACTCTGTTCGTCTCTTTGATCGTAAAGATTGATAATCCTCGTCATCTTTTCTGCTCTTCTTTTGACGTCAGTCACCATGACATCATTGTTCGCGCCCCTGCTCAGGTCTGTCCGTTCGTCCGTTGCAAGGCCACTTCCCTTGCGCACTGCTGTCCACACTCTCTTTCGTTTTTAATTTCATATCCTGGGTGACTGATTCCAATCCTCCATTTCTCGCCTGGCGGCTCATGCAAAAGTACTAAGTCTGCCTTCCGATCCACTCCCGTCTGCAGTGCTGCCATGGTCCACGCGTAAGACCTGGTGCAATTGTGCTGGATTGCTCTAATCATTGGAAGCAGCGGCTCCCATTTCGGTCTCGATCTCTGCAGTGGTCTCACTCATGGTCACCTCTCTCTCCATCTCCGCCCCCTCCATCTCCCTGGTATCGCCTTGCTCCTCATCGGCCGTTGGCTCCCCTTCTTCTTCTCTGTTTCTAGTATCCCTAGCCTGCCTGGTGCTGAGCGCTACTCTGTTGGCCCCCGTTACCTCCCTCGTCTCTCGTCCATTCGGTGCTACTTTCCTGCTCTGTCGCCCCATTGTGATGGCCTCAATTTTGTTCTCACACTTTGCGCTGAATGCAATATGATTCCACTTGCAGTTCGGGCATTTTTCTTGTGTGTGGCTGCATACTCCTCCCTGTTTCGATGCGCACCCTACCACATTGCCCCTGTGCTCCCTCAATCAGTGTAGTCTGGCGTAGTAGCTGCACTTCGGTTGATGGTTGCTACACTTGCTCTCGATGTGGCCCCATCCGCAGCAGAGCTCGCAGAGACTGGCGGGGCCCGCGTTTGTGTACTGTTCGACTTTGTATCATACTCCTGCAGCAATTACGCCTTTGTTCACTAGTCTCTGCGCCACCTTCTTCCACCTCACAATGAAGACCACCGATGATGCCTTGGTTTCTCCTCTCTGCTCTCTCTCCCTGATGATTTGGGGGTTCGATAGCCATCTCACTTGCACAAGAATTGTCACCCCCTTGTTCTCTGCCTCAATCTCCTCCCTCATTTTTTGTAGTCCTTCGGTGCCCTTGCCCATGTATCTCACCAGCGGGACTGTGTGGATTTTCACTCTTTCCCATGATTCATTTCCTTCCACATCGATGATCCCCTTATCCACTGATCTAGTTGCCTTAATAATGATATCTCGGTACAGGAGAGCCATCTCTGCAGTTGCGTTTTGGTGCGTGATTGCAGTTATAGTGCCCTTCGCATTCCTTCTCGTGTTCATGATCCAGACGTGTGCCGGCGCCTGCTTCTGGAACAGTGCTCTACTGACTGCGGATGCGATTTCCTCATCCATCTGTCTGGGTAGGGGGATGCTTTCGTCCCTCCTCACAATCAGCCGTCTGTCTGCCATGCTCAAGCCGGAAGTCAGAGCCAGGCCCGGGAGTGGTACACTCTCGTCAATCTGTAATATCAGGCGTTTTGCTGTCGTGTTCGATCCGCCTGGGCCGATGGGTGCCCTCTGGCTCTGGGTTCGGGGTGGGACTGTCTCCCACCGTCTCGGCGGTGTGGGTGCCGACTTTGGCTTTTGTTCGTGCTGCTGTTTCGGCTGCCCTTTGAGCGGCAGTCTGGGCTTCGGTTGCTGCTGCAGCTGTTGGCGCTTCTCTGGTCCTCCTTCCTGCGTTGTATCCACATGTTGCGAGGCCTCTAGCCCTCCGCCGTCCATCTCCGCAGTCTCGTCTCTTTCTTTCTCTCTCGCTTCCCGGGCTGGTGCTACTCCTTTCATGACCTTCACGATTGTATTTGTGATGCCCGCCCCCCTCAGCCTGTTGTCCTCGTGGCAGGAATCCCACTTTTGCTCTCTCTCTTGCATCCATGTCCTCATTACCAGCCACTGTGCTTCTTCGCGGCCTGCCTGCGCTTGCACCAAGTTTGTTAGGTGTCCAACAGTTCGGTGCAGCTGCGTTAGCTCCTGCGCTTGCTGTCGCATTGTTCTCTCCATGCGGCTCCTCCAATCGCTAGGGGTCGCTGGGGCCTCGCTCCTCCTTCTTCGCTTCCCTTTCTCGTCTCTCTCCAACGGTTCAAACATGGTTGCGCCTGCAGTCTCCACGGTGGTGGGTGTCGCCGCTGTCGTCATCTCCATCGCTACGTCCATAGGCGCGTCGCTCCTCCTGTCTCCCGCTTCTCCCATGTCCAGGTCACTCCTCTCACTCCCTCTGGCTTCGCTCATTATTTCTGTGAGGCAAGCCTCTTTTTCTAGGGTGGTTCTCATCGTCGCTTGCTAGTTGGCGGACTTGTCGCGTCAGTCATGTTTTATGCCAAGACTTTACGCGAATCCACTCAGCCGTGTGGATCTTCGTGCGCGCCCTCCTCCTGCGGTCCAGAAGGTGCTGGGAAGCTCGTTCCGGGGTCAATTCGACGTTAGAAATCGATTGCCGCTGTCCGTTTTTCAATTGCTATCGTTGTTATTGACTTAGTGCGCCGTTTCTTTTTGATGTAAGGTGTGTGTCCCGGGAATTGATTGTCCGCCTCGTATGCCCGGCTGCCATTGCCCCGGGGCCCGACCCATCCGAGAAGTTCGAACTTCAGATCTCCGTCCCAGGGCACACGTTAGAAAAAGATGTCGCAGGTGAAGTTGACGGTTCCGCCCGTGGCATACAGTTGAAGGGTTTGGGTTCTGGGTCGTAGAATTCGGCCAGAGAATCGGGAATCTTCTCGAGAAAGCCCATTGCGAAGAATATATTCCGACGCTGAGTTTAGTATAAAGCGTGCGGAGGATGGCTTTGTCTTGGATGTTCTGGCTCTGAGTGTATATATCACTTTCGCGGTTGCAGTCTGTGGCGCCAGCTTATATAGAAAGTCGCCCGGAGTACCTCTATGAGTACCATCTATCACCAACATTTCTCATATAACAACCGATAGCTAATTATCTGGTCTTCGATTCTATTCAGCCGCTTGTGATTATTTTATTCCGGCTGAGATGATAAGCACTAGCTGCGGACATGTTTACACGTGCTTATGCGGCAAAAACATAAGTACAAGAGAACAGCACGGTAGTATGTGATGGAGGATACCCTGTATGATAGAAATTGTGCTTACTGTTCCAACCGATCTAGCCGAGCTGAGAACATCCCCAAACGGAAAACGGATATTTCGGATAGTTTAGAAGTTTCCAGATGTGCAAACCTTAAAGATTGTTTAGTTAAATGTCTTGGAATCTTCCAACCGACCGTCACCAACCGATCATTCTCTAGTTATCTAGTAGTTAGTACCGCGGGAGGTGCTATACCACGCAGTATAATGTGCGAGTAATTGTTGTCTTGAACTAGCATGCCGCAACCAGAGAATAAGCTTCGATGCAGCTTTCAGCTTGCATAGCGAACTACTCTAGTGTAGGGCTGAAAAACGACGTTCAGCTGACTTCAAAACATGCCGATAGCCGGATTTGGTTGTCGAAGCGGCGGCACATGATACCCACGTCGATCGTCGTTCATCAACGGCAACACGAATGCGACACACCAAAGAATTTCGACAATGAGAGGAAAGTTTTGAGCAGCAGTAAAAGAGCCTACAGCAAACATTGAAACTGCTCCGTCCATCTACATTGTGCTGTTTTGTCCAGTCTCGGTTGGGATACATCAGCCCATCTTAGACGCTGATTGCTGTGTTCACCGTAGGAATGGGGATCCCTGCTTTTGTGATACTGAGAGCCCATCTCACTCGCATTCCTAAGCGGAGCATAGCGTAGCAAATTTTGCGGATACCTATCTCCATATCGAAGTTCATTAGCACATAACAGTGACATTAGCTGTCTACACACTTTATACAACAACACATCAACAATACACTCTTGAAAGAACCGTCCGGGGTTGTTGGGTGAGAGTCCGGCATGAAAGGTAGCAGTTGCTTACACTTCAAATTCCTATTCACCATTGTAATGGCTCTTGCTCCGAATTAACATTTTACTCAATCAATATCAGTACCCAGTTTTCGACTAGGTCAGGAGTGGTGGTTGGAATCAGTTTCGTGATTGTTAAGAGATACTACGCTGCGAACTTTTGCCACTACCACAACATACTCAAATAATATTAGGCAGAGTGATCACTAGCTTGAGCAGGACCCCAAGTCACTTAAGAATTATATGCTAGCCTACTGAAAGACACAAACCAATGACTATCTGTACACTGTTATGTGCGGTATTCTAAGAGTATATTGAGGCTCTCCAAACCTCCAATGGCCTGTAGATAGCTTGTGTGGAACGTTCCGAATGGATGAATTTATTGGATTGAAATCTTCTCAGACGTTTGCAAGATGAATTAAGCCATACTGAATTGTAATTGAACCTCAGGCTTAAAGATGGATCTCTCGAAAGATAGCTTACGCTCCGTCATTTCACTATCTTATTGAGCTATGGCTGCGATCCAGATTAAATGCAATGTATTCATCTAGCAACGATAAAATAAATTCAGAAATTATTAAATTCGCCCAGGTACTGTTCATTCCCCCGCATCAAATATAACGAAAAATAATTTAATCAGAAACTAAGACGCCCGCAATTTATCAGACAACGGATCTATCCAGCTATCAAATTTTAGCACTAGTGGGTTAAATAATAATATAACACTAAAACACATGCTCTCCTAGCTCAAACGATATGCAAACGCGATATACATGTACTCTGCTAGGCAAAAATTCGTTAATTTCATCGGTACAGGACAGGGTGGAAACGGCCCGTCCACCTGTCAGTCCCTACAAAGCCCGAAATTGTCGCCCAATCCATGTCTTTAATTGAGATAAACTAGGGCGTCCAGTCTTTGTCTCTCACCAAGGAGACTGTTGGCACCTACCGGAATTTGCGAACATATTCGGTTCTGGCTAATTTAAAACATAGCTCCATTTGGGGGTTTAGCACAAGTATGAAGGAACTCATCTGCATACGTGTTTACATTTAGTGCCTAAAGGGCAAATCGGCGGCTGTAAGGGCTACTGTAGCTGCTGTCAGCGAAGTGATACTGCGATCACTCGATCATTGTATTATCACTCAGCTAACCAGAAGTGCCGCCAGGTTGTCCGTGTAAGGCTTATAATACCTACAGCAAGATAGTCCTAGATTTGCGTGGCTCATAAATTGTAATTCGGTATAGGGGAAGCCTTCGGACGGACGAGACGGACTATTTCCGTCCCTGTACGGAATTAGACCACACCCATGATTGACAGACTGCCACCCATGGTGACCAATAAATCACTCACTATTAGCGCAAATATAGTTTTTCCTCGCCTAGCTTCATGTAGTGACGGCCTCACCCATTATCCCTACGCTGCATTCAAATAATATGGTTACTTGTACACAAGAGGTTTCAAACCCCGCTAACTGTAGAAGTGCTCTGATCCTACAACCGCTATCTCCCCAAGTTGTACCTGCAGTATGCTATATACGCCACCATGGATTCGTAAAGATATTGCCCAACTCATCACAGACCCTCCCATGCTACTTTTAGCCATATTGGCTCTGGTATCGAATTCCTACTAGCAAATTAGACGCTAGTTGGGACGTTCCAGTTAGTGCGTCTCATCTTCTCTTATCGCGGTATAACAACTGCCAGAGTATACTAGAGTTGTCTGTTATGTTACTTGTATGCAATGCCGTAGTTTTCATTACGAGTTTGATAACTATTCGCCCTCTATTGTTGTCCATTCCCGGGCAAAGTGCACTAGTCTGGAGTCAATTCTCACGCATTGTTGTATAGGTAGCTATAACACTTTCAGGAGGGATTCCGGGACTGTTCTTCTGTCCGAGGTAGAAGTAGCGGCCGAAGTTAACACAACTCTAGTGCTACGATACGTTATTTATTTCCAGATATCTTCAACTTTGACATAGTTTGTTCCGAGGTTTATACAAAGTCACGAGATTGACTGAGAGCTTCATTCACATTCAACATGTGCTATTGCATATACAGGTCTCAGCCGGAGATGAGTCTCGTATGGCCGGAGATGACTGTTGACTCTGATACGGGCTGATGGCATTCAGCCGTACTTGCACTTGCATATATATTGGCCTTGTGGCCCTCTTAGATAGAATACAATCAAGCTTCTCTAGCATCACTATTGCAACATGTGCGGCAGTTTTCTAAACGAGTGATATTAGATGACCACACCTCTCTTCATCAGTTGTCAGCCTGGCTAGCTGTTTTACACCATCACGGTATTCCATCATAATTTGGCTATCAAGAGGCTCTGAATAGTGGGATAGTGCATATCGAAGAAGATGGGTAGGTGTGGGTGAGGGCGATGGTTACAATTCACTAGTACCCGCAGTTGAAGCTTAGAATTTTACCTGACAAATAAACAATCAGGTACGCTGCTATTTTCGCCAGAATACAATACAACATCGACTGAGTTAGCGTTACGAGGTGTGTTGTCTGAAAATAGAAACTTATTTGAGTATTCGTATACTTGATTTCCATTTTGAGGTATACTTGCCGGTAGTGGCTATCATATATGAGAAATTGATACGCCGTTAGCCGAATCAGCATGGTTTACCCTGCATTCGAGTGAATATGTATGTATCTCTAGTTAGCTGACAAAATTTGGGTCAAATACAGCCCATCTATCATAAGATCTACAAGTCTATACACCCCTCTGACCGCTATCCCTTTGGATAATTGGTACAGTATGACCCCGAGATGTATGCAATGTCACTCACAAACAACAGTATTGCATAATTAAACCAGTCTGCATTTGCTGGCTCCTCAGGTGTTTAATCACAAGCCTCGGCTTGGAAGTAGCTGCCCACCGTCACTTATCGGAACCTTCGTAGCACACCCATCTATGTCATGTACGTAGATCATGTGATTTGTTATTGAACATTAGACAACAGCGGTAATTACACGAATCTGACTACATAATCATACTGCTCGATGTAGTCTACAGAGTGCTTATGTATTTAATCATGTGCATTAGAAAGGTATATATGTACTCCTGTATGTGACACATCAAAATACTGGGGGTATTTTGGGTTTAGAGAAAAACAGCATACACCACGGTCATGTATCTTGCACGTACGTTTGATAGTAGCAAGTTACTTTCAAAGTACCTAGCTTTTATCATTCCAAAGTACTTCACGTTCGCATCCTCCATATCTTCCAAACGGAATATGCCATAAATAGAAAATCGCCGGATTGGAGGAAACGGTATTCCAAATTTAGAAGGTTGCACAGTGGTGCATCAAGGTGCATGTTCTGTGGTGCATTTTCTTTGGTTGCAAAGTTGCGCAAGATCAGCCGCACCAAAGTACATCCTAGATACGAAAGCACTTATACGCGGCCATTTATCAAAGTACAGGTGGCGTGAGAGGGAGCTACTCCAGGGGTTAATAAGAGTGAGCATTAATGACATTGTACTCTAACCCTGTGTGGTTCGTAAGGAGAAGTCACTATAATTGTAATAAAGCAACGATGGAAAGAGCATGAGAGAAACACCATTCTGAGTTCGCGATTGGACAAACGTCTATCACCTATGATGCAGGAATGGCGGAGTCAATGTCAGTGCATATTAATATTAACGAAGCTTCGAAGAGTAAATACAACTGGAGTATTAATAGGACCATTTCCACTCATTGATGAATGCAGCGCAAGGTCGATAGATAACATATCTTAATATAAAGCTGCCCAAGCAATCAGTAAAACAAAAGCCGCAATATGCATCCCGTGCACCACAGTTGTCGAGCTGGCTGCGATAACACTTGGCACAGCGCTGGCGCTCGGAGTGCTGTTCGTAGGAGGGGTTGTCGCATTTGTCGCATTGAGTGGCTCCATCATCTATTCATAATAAGTGATCATGCCTGCATGCAACAGCCAGATCACGAAATACCTTATCCAAAACATGCATAACTCCGTTGTTAGTAACGATATTTTCAGCAATGACCTTCGCTTCATTGAAATAGAACTATGCCAGTCAGAATCCCTTGCCGGGTAATTTCAAAATGTGGGTTCAGCAACAGTGTAGTGCTTACAGTACCGTTCTCATCCTTTGTAACCTGTACCTCTTTTCCCTCTGAAAGTGATTCAATGATTTGTCCATCTCTTAACTCAGTCGTGTATATGGACCCAGGTAAGGTATGGAATAGTAGGTCCTCCAACATATCGTCCAAAGGATAGGAACTATTTATGCCGGCGAATGCTGCATTGTATGGAGACAGATAGGTCACGTTGATTGAAGTATCAAGTCTTTCCGTGAGGTTTGTACGTTGCAACCATGTCAACAAACGGGAAAGATTTATCGCGTCCATTGTTCTCGAGCAGGTACGGGGAAGAGTCAAAAACCTGAGAACTTTCAGCCATGAACCATAAGGGTAGACATGTCATTATCACCCGTCCACGACATGGAATAGGCCACCGGTCCAGCCAGAGCTAGCTTGATCCACGCTGATTTGGTTACCAAGTCCAGATTGGGCGTATATCGGATTGTTGGCACGAGCAGGAAACTGTCCGAGACCTGCAACTTGAGTGATGAGAACAATTTGTCCATCTTGGGGTTGCGCAGTTTCGTTGACTAGTACACGGTGGTTGTAAGTGTCGTCGAGGAGCCCACTCGGTGCCGTCATACCGCCAGGCTGGTTAAGTTGCTCGTCGGTCAATCCACCGTTAAGGGTGTGATAAGAAAGCAGCGCAGACAAAATAACTTCTGGGGAACCCTGAACTGTCTGTCCATTTTGTTGTGCGTACTTAATAAAGGCATCGTTGTTAGGAAGCAACAGGGTTTTCTCGTCCCCTGGTGCAACTGGTGTTTCCGACAATAGAGTCCGCGCAGGTCCCGGATTGTTGATAAGAAGCTGACGAAAAGTGGACAGGTCGGAGCGGTTTTCGGTAGCCTGCATTAGGGATTGCGACAACACCGTCGAGATGTAGAGAATAAAAGGGGCGATGCTGATAGGATTCATGTTTCCAATGTTGTGGATAAGTTTCGTTACAGTAGGAAGGCAATTTTAGGACGGGACAATTTTACTCTAATACTGATATAGAAAAAGCAATTGTACTTGTACATGATAGGTATCGGCATTGACTGGTTGTGAGCGCTGATGGCTTCTCGATCCACGCCAGCTGCATCTGGCTTTTCTGCATGTTCAGCTCTCCAGTAACTGTCCACTTATATGGTCTTAACGATTCTCACCATGCAAGGCGACACGACCATCGACACCCATCCATCCACACGGAATATAGGGCGTCCCATTTTCCTGCTGTCCAAATTATGGTCCTACTCCAAATTGTCGGTTCTATCCTCTACTGCTTTCCTCCACCTTCTTTGAGTTATCGGCCGTAGAAGTGGAAGTCGATCTCTGCGCCATACCGACAGCACCGACATAATGATTTGGCCTCCGTATACTTCCCGCTTGGGCATGCATCTCATACCCGTCGTTATAGCTCTATCAAGCTTTTCCTTCCTTACAGAAGCAATTCCGTGGCCCGGGGTAGGCCCGACACCTATAGGACAAGTTCCTCCGGCATACCTTGCATGGACTCCGCGGCCGACAGCTGGACCTGAGTTACGGCGACGATTGATTCAGCCAAGAGACTTGTTTGGTAGACAAGCAAGTAGTCGTGATCCTCGTACATGCGGATATGTTAATGGGAACCACAGTAGGTGGATGAGCCATTGAATACAATCCACCGGTAGAGTGCTGATTTTGACACACGTATCATAGACATACCGGTCACTTGTGCTGAAGGGATGAGCTGCGTTGCAGACAATCTTAGGAGTGCTGTTGCTTGTTGTCCATCCTTAAGCGCTAAGGATAAGGAATGCGGAGGTGGTATATTCACCTCTTGCATTGCCCGCACTGCATCTTGCGATGATGGTTGCGTCTCCGATGAGCTGATCTTGAAATGGTATGAAGCCATACCCCAGGGTAAATTGTAGCATCTAACGTGTAGAAATTCCGTAGTACTTTCACTCTTCAACCCGCTTGCTATACATATAAGTTCGAAAACGGATATATTTATTACGGGTGTTGGAGTACCAGTTTCTCCAGCGCAGTTAAACTTACTTACAGCGGAGAGACGCTTGCCCGTCCTGTCTCATTTACTACGAGGCCGACTACTTCACAGGTGAACGAGTCAAGCGCCAACCAGACGACATCAAAAGAGTCGAATCCTCTCACCAGTCCCAACCAAGTATCCACTGTGACCAACGCCATGCCCCCGCCTACAGATATCCCAACGTCAACCCCGAACCCATCCTCTGACGTTGGAACAATTGCTGGTGCAACCGTTGGTGGACTTGCTGTTTTAGCTGGTTTCATTCTTGGACTTGTGTACCTTCGCAATAAGCGACACGACAAGAGCCATGAACTCCGGGAAACTATTACCCAGGATGCTATACCCCAGGAAACTATTCCGCAACCACCATCATCGCCACCAGCCACTTGGAGGTCGATGCAATTCGGGGAAAAGACAGTCTATGGATCACCGGAGGATATACGATCTCAAACCTCATCGCAATATACTTCCGGTATACCCGCTGGGCACATGTCCCACTATGAACCACGCGGACAACCGCCTTTCGAGTTGGATGTCGCTACTACTCCCTGCGAGCTGCGGCTTGATGTCACCACCCCAGCATCATCACCTCTTCAAGAACGTAGTCCACAACAACATTTTTAGCGCTAGGAACTGGTCACATTATCCGTGAGCATTTGGATTGGATTCTCTATCTGGTTATCGTTTTTAGGTTTTCTTAGAGTTGGAAAACTTGTGGCGTTCCTTGAGGAGCATGAATATCAACTTTCAGCTATGGATGAGAAAGTATTACGAGAAAAACAAAAAACTGAATCCCTCGTCATATGCCAACATTCCTCCCCGCCAGGCCCGGACCATCATATCGCCAGAGTGTGCTGCTGAGATGTCTAGTGTACTGAAGCTGCAAAAAACAACTAGGCTCTACATTTAGCGCCCACGCAATATTCTCCGACGTTCGAAAAATAAAAGTTATCTGGACTGCGCGGGTCTCGATCTGTATATCAATGTAACGAACTTGAATTCATCATTGTGGCATTAATTCCTGATCTGCCGACTGTGATCCGCTTTGTGGAAGGAACCAATATGATCAGCGTAGTGCGTCTACCCCGCATCGGTACCGCTCGGCGATCAACTGCAGCTGTAATATAATGACACCTTTCGCATCGCTGACAGTAGGTACAGCGAACCCAACCACGACCGTCTCTGGATAGCCCGTTGAGTTTGAGGTATCTCGAACGTGAATGAATACCTATAAAACAAACTATCCAAGCGACTATATGATACTTCAAGATATCGATAATATCTTGGATTGTTGGCTTTGATAAGGTATTAGACTGTTAGTGCTGTGAATTAAGCCATAGTTAATGCTCAACCAGCCAGTATCATGGGATGATCAACAGGCATGCTCTGTAATCTAGCAGAGCTTTGATTCGTAGGGTGAAGCGCAACTTGAATGTGCGGGGGAAGTATCCTGCAATTGGGGATGCATAACAGATCACAGGACAGTCGATGGTAGCACCAGGATCTGCAACGCTAGCGAGCATTCCGGAAAATCCATTGGAAATGCACACCGAACCACGGAACACTCCTAGAACAGATGTCAGACCCGCCAATCATGACGCAAGTTTCGGTGTGACGGAATTGGGGTGGGGTCGATTACAGGGATCGCTCGACACAGTGATGCACATAGAACCGTGAAATAGAATGGGGCGCAGTGATGCACACGGTTGATGTGCACGAGTAAAAAGTACCCACGAGACCCCGCGAGGACGGAAGGTAGACAAGGAAACAAAATAAACCTAATGGAGCCAGTGGGATCGGAGTCATAGGTAGTGTGTAGGTAGATTCCTATCTTGAATTCGTGATCGAATGTATCTTCCATTGAGACGATTTGCCACTGTTAGGAGGCATAGCCCAACTATAAGCATGTATTCCTCCTAGCAAGTGCAACCCCGTAGAAACAATTGCCCTTTGAGCTGAGGCGAGCCGTTGCCATCTCCAATATTATTATGAAATTCATTGCTTAGGCAGATCTAGGAACATGCACAATTTGTTCGCTTAACTAATTTCCTCTTCACTAGCGTTCCGCTGTCAGTGGACGATCGTTCCAAGGACAGGGGCAGTATCTATGTCGGTTGTCCCCCGTATATTCAGTTATGGGCTGGATGGATTGTTCGGGGGCTTGTTCCACCCTGTTGCGGATTCACGCTGTCTGGATGAGCGCATTCCGTTAATGGGTCGTCTACGGATCCCGAGAGTTTGCGTGTGGTAACTTCGGTTGTCACATGCGTACCAGGCGACAACCACAATACAACCACCATTCATACAAATCAGCTTTCCTACGAGTACACCATCAAGCAGCTATTTTTGTTTTTCTGTTTCGGATTAAATCACCAACCACTGTTATCGGCCCACCTCCTTATCACTCACCTCCCCGGAGCTAAAACCCGATGCAATAAAAACAAGCGAGAGAGATCGCTCCGATCATTCTTCTCTAAATATATTGTCGCCAACTGGAAGACGCACTCCGTACATGTGTAATTTCATACATTACTTTGCATATGGAAAATCAGAGTGCTAGGTCACTTCAAAATGGGGGTCCTCATGTATGGTTGGTGTGCGAAGTGAGATTGTTTGTGGTAGCACATGATACCACCACCGTGGTTAGCGGATATCCTGCGCAGATAAGGGAGGAACGTGAAAAGCGAGATTACTAAGTAACTGTCTGTGAACCTATGTCTGCCGATAATTTTGCAACAGCCTGAGCAATGTGTTAAGCATTGAATGCGGATAGCCAGTATGTGTATACAAAGGGCATATGGAAATTTGAGATGTTATCATGTTGTTCAAAGTTGGACTCAGATAGCTGATCTTCAAAGTGAAATGATATAAATCTAAGTTATTTTCCAGTATGGAAGTAACAGATAAGAATCCAGAGCAACAACTCACTGCAGCAACAGAAGATTCCAGAAAATTACTCCAATAAATAATATGCTTCAGGTAGCAATTATGGAATGTGAATAAACAAGAACCACATTAGGTTCTGGCTGCTTAGAGCATTAGAAACAAACATAATAAATATTTTGATATTTCTAAATTTTCTTTCAGTAAGATAATAAATTTCTCCATTGAATACACAAATAACCCAAAGTCAGTTAATGGTAACAAATAAATTTAAATATTTCTCAATAGCTGCTGAATGCCAGTCAAACATAAATTACATTACCTTTAAAATATACCTGAATTGAAGTATTGGTTGTACTATCCCTACTAACAATCATACTATTACACCTTCACAATTTGTAGTGTCTGTTACTAATTACACCACAAGCACTGATGTTGTTTGAATGTAATATTTGAAAATATATTTAATTTGAGATTTGTAGGATAAAGTGGTAATAAATCATTTAGATTGAATAGAAAGTTATTTTAAATTGGAAAGCAGTTACTATCCAATATACAATAGAATATTATGGTTATAATAACAGTTTTGAAGGCACTTTCACTATCAATTATAACTGTGCAAATTTCTAAAAACTCTCCCACCATTTGGTTATTCAATTGATTTATACCGCTAACCAGTTGGCCATGGTTTGTTCCAATAGTTCCACCAGACCTGCAGCCAACCAGTCTCAACCAGATCCATCCAGGTCCAGTTCATGTCCATCTGAGAAATATTTCAACCAGAATCGGACCAATGCCCACATCGTCTAGACCCGCTCTAAACTAGCCTGGACTGCTTTTGATCAAGCCATTTAGGCAGGATGCACCCCATCATTGTTGGAGTTACTGATATTCTTATTCATTATATAGGCTCATCTTGCCATTTGCGGGTCATCATGAACATCTCACCTTTCACTTGAAATGTCTTCCCACTTACCAGTCACCTCCAGAATCTGTGAAGTCACTGAATTGCATCAAAAACAATTGCTTACTTGCCATCACAAGTCACCACTTGCCAGTACTTACCACGTGCCATTCTTAATTTAACTGCATGAGCAAAACGTGAAATTCATTTCCGAAATGGACCCCATGCACCAATTGCCTCCCACATTCTCCACAAATAATCCAAGTGACTAATTTGCAATCTTCCACCAGGCTTTGTAGCATTCAATGATGTGATCGTGTTAACATGATATCTCCAAAATGTGTTTAGTCATTTATGCTAATTTAGTGCACTTGTTTCTTTCACATTGATCCTTTAGATTTTTATCGTTTCGATGGTTTTTTGACCTGTTCCATTTATTCCAAGAATATTGTTAACAATTTAATCCCTTGAGACATTGATCATACACAAGCTTGCATAACTCCCATTTCAAAAATTAAGACACCTATTGTAACCACTCATCAGATTTCTATATATCGCTGCAACAATTACCTCAGGCATCAGGTCGAATAATCTACATGAAATACAAATTGAAAGCATCGAAGTCAATTGTGTTGCTCAAGTACCACCAGGAGCTATCTGGCTGCTGCATCAGTGGAAGAGGGCGTACAGCTCCTTGATTTGCACTTATAGGGACAATAAATGTGGTTCCAATGCCTAAAAGAGGGTTACAACTGTAGCTTCCATCGTGCAAGGGTTTCATCAGAGGTTGATGCCTCTCATTGCCAATCATCATACTAGTAGTCAGACTTATCGGCGCTGTTGGAAAAGTCTGAACCAAGGCAAGAAGCCCTTTAACGCTTGATTCAGGATCCTCAAGGACAAAAAGACACTGCAACTGGCCGTGAATGTGTCCCGCATTTGACATACAGTTGCTATCAGGACTCGTTCCCATCAAGAAAAGCACTATATCATTTCCTGGTGGCTTAAGCTTTCTCTACCTTGTGGACCTAGTGCAACGAACCATATGAACTGTTTCCTCATCGCACTGAAAAGACATCACGAGCATTGCTGTGACATTGAACCCAATGTATTGAGCATCGTTGAGACGACTGAAATACTGATTGTGATCAATGGAGTCTGTGAAGTCAGCAAATATCTTGAAACAGCAAGCAATGTGATTCAGTTGCACCCCTTTCGGCATTGCACACCACTTGGCCAAGTCATCCAGGTCCATGATATCCGGTCGCGGGTTTTTCCTCATTAGCTTGCCACGCACTTTGTTTAGAGCCATATCATTGTTGCGACGTTGTTTTGCAGCGTTTACATTCAGTTCTCGATACGTAAACACCTCCTTATGGGCTTTCGTTTGCAAAATGTGAAAGGCAGCCTCATGACAGTTCGATTCTTGATACACTTGGTTATAATCCATCATCACCTTTTCTGGGAGTTCAGAGCTTACATTCAAGATGTTGCCAGGCTGGCACATATGGTCAGAGAAGTGGTTGAGAAGATGCATTTTCACAGAGTTGAAATCCGACTCATCAACATGATGTTGTGCAATTTCTGATTTGATTTGAGGTTTATCTTGATCAATGCGACGATGCTTTGCAGCCACAGAAAGATGGTTCCAAGTGGGGTCGCTCTTCCATTCCTCCTGTTTGTCCAAAGTAAGCAGCTTTTTCAAGGCTGCCAAGACCTACTTGGTAGATTTACTGGCGCGGAATCAACTGAAAACATCCTTCTGACTATGAAACTCCTCCAGATAATTCTCCATGTAGTTTATTGTGGCTGCATTATGGTACCAGTATTGTGGCATAAGGTGAAAATACACAAAGTTCTTAATGCACAACAGGGCTTCTCTGAAGGGAATCCTTTGGCTTCCCGAAGTGTTGAAATGAGTCGCTGCGAAAACTGGAACAATCACACGCCCAAGTTCTTTCATCTCTTGACCACTTCATTTCATCAACTGGATATATAGCTTGTTGAATCGAGCGAAGCCAGGATCTGGAGGCATCATCGCACAGAGCAGGTTGAATTTTTCAATCCTTGAATGGTGTTTGAGGAAGGATGTTACCCAGTCCATAAAATGATTACACATACCGAAATCAACAGTATGAAGAGAATTGGGTATGATACTAGTCATCAGAGAGATCCATTTCATATTCCGGAAGACACCTTCTGAGGTTCCAACAGCTTTATTTTCCAGATATTGTCTTCCTTCCTGTCTCTCAATCTCATCTCACTGAGTTGGGAGTTTCATCTTTCGATGTATGGCCGATAGTCTTCTAATTGCGACGAAAATGAATTCCCTTCTTTGGATGATTATTTCGGAGCTTCGCCCACAGTGCAATGGGGCTGGTTGATTGAACGCAAGTGAATGTTTTGGAAGTAGTCAGCTGTCCATGCACAGATGACAGAATAACATTGCTGCATACGACCGTCCGCACAAAGCATAGGCTCTTCTGTGTTGAAAAAAGCGTCCAGAGGACAAGAAATAAGCTTCAAGACCTTCCTCCAAACCTCTCGATCGTGGATTTGAAGTTCCTTCAGCTCAGTTGTTTTTCCATGTCCATTAAAGTGGTATCTCGGAGGAAGGGGAAGAAGGGCAATAAGCATGCTGGCAAGATTCAAAGGTTTTGATCTAATTGTCGAGTCGATGATTCTGGGACTCAAACATACAGGCCATTCCTTCTAGTCATCCAAACATTTTGTAAGACATGTCTGGTCTGAACTGCTGAATAAAGGGACAATCATAGCTCCAAGAGGCGGCCATAGGCATTGAAGCAGTCAAAATCATCGTAGCTATGACAAAATTCAACTAACATACATGTTGATTCCACCGCCAGTCAGTTGATTACCCCTCTGAGTAGATACGTTCCGCAGCATCATTGGATTCCTTTGCTGGAGCATATGACATATGCTCCCTGAACACAGTCTGTCACATGAGCAACTCAATGCATTCAACAGGATTGTGGTAAAAGAAAGGTGTGTAAGTCTCGTCCTGAAGGTTGTTTGGATCGGCCAAATGATTGTAACACCCTTTGCCGAATTACCAAGTGATGATGCCCATGGTGTAGAACATTTCGTACAGCCTTTTGAATCAAGTATGGGATGAAGTGAAGTTGCTGACGGTTGCCATCATGGGGTTCCTGTAATGCTCGTTGATTGCAGCTCTGCTCCAGTTTTGCTTGACGCACCAGTATGCTAATCGATAATCCTCCTCGCCAGAAAACAGTGGCCACAGATCAATTGCTTCTTCAAAGATATCATAATACTCATTGCTAATAGGCTTTGCGGCGACACTGTTGTGGAAGTATGGAGTACCATAAATACGTGTCTGAACTGGAGGTTCCTCCAGATAGATAGACGCATTCTTCCTGGCGGTGTCAGTATTGCTGGAATTATGGTCTGAAGGGGGAAGAAATCGGTCCCGATGCAGTTCATGAATCAATACAACCTGATTAATTTGGTGCTCGATCGCAAATACATCATGTCACAGTTGCTCTTCTGATACGTATACCATACTTTCTTTGTGGTCACACCAGAGGTGAGTGATGCAAGCGCCAATGTAGCAATACTTCTTCGAGCAGTAAGAATACTGCTGATGAAGATCCATGTTTTGTTAGCAAAATGAAATGTCGCAACAACATTACAAAGCATCTCAACTGTCTTTTAGCTACTCATATGATTTCAAACCGGCTGGTCCTCGGAAAATGCTGCACTTTGAGTGACTTTTTCCAACAAGCCATCCTAACACTCGCACAGGATTTCTGTCATCCTCCTTCACACATTTGCAAATTGATTTATTGCTCTCTCAATTTGAACATCCCTTGAAGCTCGAAAACCATACCGCATCTGCATTCAGCAAGCCACAGCGATTGTTTTGCACCCTCACAAGACCCTCCAATGCCCATTGCATGATTTATGGTTGTTGTGTTTTGTTGAGTTAATTGCTTATACGAACATTGCGTGCTCCTCCGATACCACCCCAGCCACATTATCGCGGGGTACAAGAACTAGAGCAAGGAGAAACAAGTGAGATAGGACTGCTGAGCACGCTTTTGGTTCTCTTTGTGATCAACTTAAGTGTTCAGTCGACGAATCAGGGCACATAGATGATGCTAAGCAAATTGCCTCCTAGCTGAATTGCAGCCAAGATAGTGTCACCAGATCAAGAAAACCCTCGAAGCCCATATATTCATTCCCCTTGCCTGCCCACCGTACTTACAATCTCCAGAACCTTCGACACACCCTCCTCACCTCTGCTATTGCATTGCATGAAGCTTGACGATATATTCAACACTCCCAACAGTTGTTTAGAGTAACAAGCATTCGATATGCACCACTCAATCATTGACCACTATTGAGATCCTCAATTGTAATGTGATGGCTTCTGGTTGCCAAAACCAGTCGTCGCAGATGCTAATACAATCCAGCTGAGGTCACCAGAAGTTCGCATCTGGGCTGAGAGCGCCGGTTCTGCAGTCAGCCAATTGGCAGCAGAAACCATGGGGATTTGGCAGGATATGGGTGGCTTGACAACACAATGGATGGATATTAAAGTGAGAGAGCGCGTCTGGGACATTGCCTAGTTCATGAGCATCATCAACAACCCAGGCACTGGCCCCGAGCAAAGGGATCTCCTAATCAATCATTGCTTTACTTGAATCAGTGATCTGGAGTTGAAAAGACCACTTTTGAGATGGTACATGGCAGACAAGACTAACCCCGATGGTCAGAAAATCAAGGGAGCACTGGAGGAGTTTGCGCAGGTTGACCTTTGCTGAAGGAAAACTCAGCTCCAAGAAACCCCGACTAAGAAGAGGAACCTTGTTCATATGGGTATGTAATTCAGCTCCCCGATGCTTTTCATGCTCTTCTTGATGATGTGTAAATTCAGAAGACAATGAGGAAGAAATCTTGGGTCACAGGTCTTCACCTGTAATGGTTCATTGTGATGCCTCGACCGATTTCCTTGTTGAGACATTTAGCTTTACCATTGCCTTTGTGGATCCTGACACTGCTGGGAAGAGGGTAGGTGAAAACGATACTCAGCTATACTCATGGCACTAGCCTGGGCATGATGAATCGATACTTCCAATAGTTACATCAATGGTCAATACGACCATTTTGTGAATCATGAATCCTGCAATCGCTGGCCTACAAGACCCCAGGGGGAAAATCTCAGAACTTTGGGGCTGCGAGGAGGAGCTGAATGGAGATAGTGGTCTGTACGCCCGTAATGTTGCCCCAAACTTCCTCAACAATACTGCTGCCGGATGGGAAAAGGCGGTGATGAAATTAAGCAACCCAATGCTATTATGCGTTGTGTATCGTGGCCAACAAGCCGATGGCACAGCTGGTGCCCAGACGCCTATCAGTGGTGGCTGCAGCTACTTTGCTTTGTATGACATCCTCCCACCTCCAGCTGAGGATATGATTGAAGATATGGGGGAGGAAGTGGATGACGATGATGAGATGTGGCGGCTAAATGCAAGAAGCTTCACTATGACGAAAACACGCTACCAAAAGTTTCAAAGGAAACTTCAAAACAGGATTGTCAGACTGTAGCGCTATCTTGAAGCCATCTGAAACAGTGCTCTTAGTTTCTTTGCCGATTACGAGTAAAGCATTGTTGCTCATACAGATGTGGCTTGGCTAAGCGAGCACGATTACATTGTGAATGCTGCCGCTGCATGCTTTGAGCCCAATAGGCAGCGTACAAGACGCCGCCCAGCCGGAAATTAGACATCATGAGAATGGAATGCACTGGCTGGATGGTGGTTCAAAAATTAGCATTGTGGGTGGGCATTTTTCTGGCACTTTTGAAGGGTGGACGGATGGGTGATAATTTGCAGTTTTTTGGTGAGATTTGGGGTCTCTGTTTGGAGTTTTGGTTATGATATTGTTACTTCATCCATATTCATTCATGTTGGGCTGTGTTCGAAGTTTACGATGTAGGGATTAAATGTTGAGATGTTTGTTTTTGGGAAAGGCATAGTGGCAGCGATAGTACTCTGTGTATCGCTATCATGTAATCTGTAGTTCAGTATCTTTTCCTGGCAGAAAGTAGCCTGAATGATAACTGAAACGCAAATGCTTCTTAGCTCCTTGCCATAATGATTGTTGTTAAAGGAAGCCAATCATCAACACCGCCGTATGCTTGTTACCTGCCATTGTTAGTTCTGAGTTTCCATCCACCGATGGAGTTGGAAGTGTGGGTGGCGGGACTAGCCAAGATCCTTGAATCATCGACAGGATGAAAAGACGCATCACAACCATGCTTTTAATCATATCAACGCTTTCTTTCCTTTACACCAAGGTGTACTTCATTTACTCTACATTCATACACATTTCCTTCAGTCACTGCTGAAATTTTTCGTCCTTATTAGTCGCCACCTTTTGAAATCATGATCAGCAGGCACTGCACTTCGCCTCCTACTCCGTTTGCTTCAAGCACCAGAAGAAGCAAACTATCAATCCACGACAAGGATCTTGATGACGATTGCAGCCCGATATGGGAAAATCACAGTGATAGTTGAGATGACATTTCAGAATCCAACAACGAGCCTCTTTGGCTACCACCCAGGAAAGCAATCGGCCTGTGGCCATCAGACGATTCCTTCACATCAACACTTGGAAAACAACTCATGGCAAATCAATTATCTCCTACTTCGGCGCAGCACCTAATTCTTGGGCGTCAGGAGATCGATATTGTCTGAGAGGAAGAGGTTGAACACGAACCAGTGCTGCTGGCATCCAAGAAGGTATTCAATTAAGCGTTTGAATCATTGAATCCACCCACTAATGTATATATTTACTACTGGAAGGATTCAAATGAAGCCAGTGAGCAATTGGTTGCATGGAATGGTGGGAATCTGTGGTGATATAGGCCCTTTGTTGACAACATGACAGGCCTCATAGTCGGCCCAGACTACAATGCCCAGACAACTATTCAGGTGTTCCGGTGCTTGTCATGGCACGTGTGATGCCGATAGCTATCAATTATGCGATGTTTGTGAATCACTTTGTCATGAATGTGGTGATGATCGCCCAGATTCATCGTTGGTGGTATGAGGAAATTGCAAGGATTGATCCAGCCCAGAGATACTCAGACCCTCAATGTTCCTACATTTCAGTGGTAAATGAATTATCTCAACAATTGTCTTCATCGCTGACATTGTACAGAGGCTCTTGCAAAGATTGCTTGCTTCCATGCAGCAATGGTATACCGCTGCGAAACATCAATCGACTCTTTCTACGCATATCAAATACTGTCTCATACAGTGATCCTGAAAATGGTAGGCTGGCTACTGGCCAGGAACAAGTTTTCATGCCCCACAAACATTCGTAAGGTAAGATCTATGTTCACTTCATTTTTAATCATTGTTTTGACAATCAATTTAGGAGAGCAAATTTCGAGTTGCAGTGACTCAAATTGTGGATCGTATTCACTGGACATACTTCTATGGCATATGACAAATGGAAATGAAAGGTAGATCATTGATTGATAAAATGAACCAGACATTCATTGCCCTCACCACGACAGCAATGCACCATTCGCTGTCGGCCTGGACACCAGGCGAGTTCAGGGTCCCGCCAGAGTTTGGTTCTGGAGGTGGAGCACATCGTATGTGCGATACAAGAAACATTTTTCACACAGTTAATGATCCACTCACAGATGCATTTTGTTGTCTCAATGCGGATTTTCTTTCTTCCTCCCCAGTGGTTGAAGCCAAAATGCTAAACACTGGCCGCAGCATAATTCGCCAAATGATCCACTCAACTGGTACAGACCCAGTCATGGCACAACCACACAACTATCAGGGCAGCTGGGATGAGAACTTCCTAGATGACGCCCTCGAAGAGCTGTTCGAGCAGCCCGGCACTTCTTTCAATGGTCTCAACAGCTTTTTTGCTGCTACTGCAGCTTGTATGTGATTCTCAGCTGTACTGCCTATCGGTGGGTCTGCCATTGCCAGCAGCAGCGAGCCTGTCCCCTGCAGCAATAGCAACTGCAACAGCAACAACATCACCAGCATCACCAACATGACCAGCCTTGACAATATGGGATTAGTCAATGGAACTATGATTGTAGAGGGTACAATGTCGTTTGGAGATTGGAAATGGTGTCTGTGATCAGATTTAGGATTTCAGTTGAATGCTATTTTATTCTAGATTATGTCGATATATCACGATAGTAATAAATGTAATGGGACAGATGGTTTAGTGAAGTGTGATCTCAAATGTGTGGAATCATAATCACGATAATGTATCACCCTCCCGCGACAGTTGAACTGCAAGTTACTGACTATCTTGTATGCACAAATTAAATATTGTGAACCACTTCTGCATGGTAACTATCCTTGCTCAAATTATGCCATGAGGGTCATTAAAAACAACAACTACAAGCTTCATTAAACGGATGGAGCAAGTACTATCATGATCGTAACGACAAGTTGAATTGGGTGACATCGGAGTATGCTGAGAATTGATTTGTGATACTGCCAAAGGAAGTGTAAATCAATCGTCAAGTGCTCGTTGTCACATTCGCAACAGTGGGTACACTGGTGGTGACGCTTGAACACAGCTTCGCAATGACTCAAAGAACACTGTGAAGCAGTAAAGCAATGCCATATTTCAGGGAAACCTCAATTTCATTTATTAAGTTTGTGGGTACAATAAACTATATAAATTTACTGAAAGAGATTTAGTTTTTGCTGATGGGTGTTACCCTGTTAACTAATGATTCGGTCTAAAAGGGCTACAACTTTCTAGATGCCCAGATCAGCCGCTAGAATGCACTGAAAAGTGGTCACTGATCATCTGACTTACAAAGCAGACTTGTAGAAGATTACTTCCTGGTCCGCAATATGGCCACCAACAATTTGTAATACCTCTTTGAAATGGCTTCTCCTTAGAACCTCAGATCGCTTTGGGTACATTATGTACAAATCACTCATACGGTGATAGAAAATAGACAATCTGATCACATCTGCTTCTTCCACTCCAAAAATGTTCAGAACACATCTCTGTGGAAGTGTCAGATTCGAACCGCATATATTGTATTGTCACTACGCGGAAACTGAAACAACAGTTATAATTTGATAGTCACTGTGAATTAAGTCATTTCTCTTGTATTCGATTTGGTTTGAGATTGCTTCCCATGTTTTCATAATCACTGTAGGATGTCAGTAGGAGGGAAGACTGTCTGCCAACCAAGGCTGAGTGTGACTGCTTGGCACGGTCTAATTCTCTCGACTTGAATTCATAGTCTGTGTCTATCACCCGATCATCAGTAAAGTGTCTTCTTGTATCTGGAAGCCTGTGGGAGTAATTGGCTTTTGTCAGACCAGAATTCCACGGTGGTTAAATCCCAGAGTTGATTGGACTGATACTGTGGCCATCATATGTACCCAGGAGCATCTGCATGTACTAGTGACAAGCCTTAGAGCACTGATGACAGGGCTGGGGGCACCTCAAAGCACTGCAGAAAGGTCTAGGAGCACCAGCTGCAACTCTGATTGCACCTGCAAGTGCTGACTACATGTCTGGATACACAGATGACAAGGCTGGGAGTGCCAGCAATATCCATGGGAGAATCTCAAATTACAGTAGAGCCGTCTTGGAATACATACATATTCTTTGGGCCTGCTGCTGGTGTGCCCTTAAATTATAGCTATTACTTATTATTCAATGATTTTTCATAGTTCTGAATTTCATTTTTATTCTCATCTAGATATCTGTATGTATCCAATATCTTACAGCTACCCATCATCACCTTGCATATCTGGACGGGCTGCAGGTACTACTTGTGAGCAATTCGAGCTGGGCCTGCACATAACAACAAAGGAAGCAGGCTGATGTACATTCAGGGCCATGATCGAGCAATTTTGAACATTGACTTAGGAAACCATGACCATGGGAACATGCAGGCTAGAATCATGGGTGTTTAAAGAGACACAGGGAGGCAATAATTGACTGAGTTTAGAGATGTACTCTGCCAACATAATCAAGCAATTATGGAGTTGCACGTCATTGTCACGATCGTTGAAACAAGAATGATGTAATCTGCCAACTTTAGATAGACACATGGTGGCTGTGATAGAGTCAACATAGAGTTGCACTCTGATGCTGTGATCAAGGTAGTATGAGCATTCTCCTGGAGGCGATGATTGAGTGAAATTAGAAGAGGACTTGGAGGCGGCCATTGCAAGGAGCTCTGGGTGCTGATGAGACTGTATTTTTTAGTTAGTTAACTGGCAATCATGGGAATGTTACAAGGATACTATACTTCTGAGCTGTCATGCAGATCTGACTGGAGGTGGGCAATCATATTGAGAGGCATGTTAGAAGCTAAAGTGACATTTTGTGGTCAACTGGCAATTGGGTGATTGAAGGAATGACTGACACTTTGTGCGGAAGCTGTACTTAGTGTATACTCTACTCAGTGTTTGCTGTAATGGGTGATAACTCATGATTATAGCATGGAGAAAAAGTGAGAAAACACTTACCTTTGGATTCTGCAATGCTGGTCGAGTGGTGGACTAGAAAGAAAGAAGGGGCATGAACATGGGAAGAATATGGAGGATATGAGTGGATATGAGATTTCAGGGATATGACTTGACTCATTGTGTTCTGGGGAACTTACATTGGTTTTCGGAACTGCTGGACTGGAAGTCATATTTGTCATATCAAGCACGGTATATTGGCTGCCACACCACATTCACTTATGTCCCTGTTTTTGATAATGGTTTACCCCCATCTCTTCTCATTTCTCTCAGTCCTGTCCTCAACACTATCATTACTGCAGAATACAAAGTTTGGTTATTCCACTTGATCTGTCAATGTTATGTTCACAAGTTAACACCGAGTACAGCATCTGGCAAGTATGCAATGCACTAAGTACACTGTACACCGAGGTCAGCACACACTGAGTGATGCATACCTAGCCTTCTACATCAGCTCCAGACCGACAATCATCCTACTCCACGCCAGTCACTCATTTCTGACCAGACCTTGTTGTATTCAACTCTTCACATTCTCACAATTAGGAGTTAACAAATAACAATATCTCCCATCATGTGGCGCCTCCCATCCACTGCTCCCAACTCTCTCACCAATCTTGCTCAATTATGTCCCCCAAGTGCATCTTCAAACTTGCTTGATTTTAAGAACCAGAGACATCTGAAAACTCATTTGATTACAGACTCCTAGTGCATGCAAGTGAATTTGGAAACTTGATCAATTACAGCCACCTTGTGCATCGCTATATTCACATTGTAACAGCCTAACAGTGCTTCTCAGCATTGACTGAATCTCTGCATTGAAGTTAATTGCGAAACTGGATAGATCATGGGCTGGAAGTGACTCTCACTGAATACATGTTACTGTTCTTCTAGTGGAGCTTTAATTTACCACACTTTCTGACTCGAAGTGCATCTCCAATGTTACTTGATTTTGTATTCGTTGTGTATCTTCCGACTTATTTGATCATGCCTCCACATCCATCCTTAAGTTCCGAAACTGAATCTTCTGGTCATCATCAGATTATGATCGCGTACTGGCTGCTGCCAAATTACCCTTATGTATCTATTTGGAGAGGCTCTGATGGACAAACAATATCAAATTATGATGTAAAGAATGATGGGACTGTATCTATGATGAATATGATAAATGCAATGCCATCAGGTGATAAAACTCCAAGAACGACTGCTGTATGAATACAATGCCAAGTTTGCAGTTTCCTGCAGAGCTGCGCATAGGTCTCAGCTACTCTCGAAGTCTCTGGCAGACCTGTACCAATCTCTCATCTGCTCCAAAATTCAATTGTCGTAGTAGTAATATCTTGCAATATTGTAAATGGACCTCCATTACTGCTGGTTCCTGTAATATCATCTGAGACTGCTGATGCAGAGTCCGAAAGTGCACTGCTTAGCTCCAAAATTGGCCGGGAGCACTTCAAATTACTTGGAATCATTGGGGAGGTAAACTTGGTCAGCTCCAAGGGTTGGGTGTAGCTTGCAGACCAATTTACACTTTGCTGATGAAGCCAGGGTGAGGGATAAGGTAGATTCTATTCTATAGCGATGGTAGTGATATGCACAACATAGTGAGAGATGAGGATAATGGCACCAACAATCTGAAATATCATAGGAACATTTGGAAAACCACAAATACCACCTACTTGATTCGGTTTGAAATGGCCGGAATAAGTATACCAGCTTACATACTTAGAAGGCATGCCTGCTGCATTTGGGAACATTGCCTTACCTGATTATGAAACTCTTGTATTACGTATTATTTCGTACTGATTGCCCTATATACCCCACCACTCTCTGTTAGTCAGCTGCAACTGTGCCATTATCAAAGATTTCAGAGTTCATTAATTCCACTATATTACTCCTTCCAAAGATCTGGAGTTCATATTGATTACAGAATCAGCCCAATATCAACAGTTTTCCTCTTCCAGCCACTCTTCCATCTCTCAGCAGAGCTTGTTATACTCCAATTTCTTCATCCCAATGATTTTGAGTTACCTAATTAATATAACCCCACCATCCATTGTACCTCCCATTCTATCTACAGTATCCAGATTAACCACATCCACATACACTTCCATTATCACTACATTACTTGCACCATAGTGTATCGCCAAAGGCACACAGCGTTGACCACCAGGATATCTCCGATCACTATCCGTCACACTCTGGAAGTGTAACTTTGAACCAGCATGATCACAGCATTGAACATAGTATGCTTCTGCTCTCCATGAACCTCTCTGAGTGTACTCATTTTTGATCTGCCATTGTATCTGACAACTACCTTGTTTAAAGCCTGTAGGTTGATATAAATGCAATCTGGACTAGCATATTGATGTTTACACAATTGGCATGTGAATGTACACCTCTGAGGCAACTTGTGTACTGGTGGCAACCTGATTGACCAGATTCAAATATACCAATAGGCTGAGATAATTAATGCATCCCAAATTGTTCTCCCATAAATCGGCAGGTAAATGTGAAATCCCACTGTCAAACAAAAAAATATGATACTCTAAATCACTTGCAGACATAGGACTCTAATACTCACTGCTGTGACAATAGAATATCAAATTTAAGTCATGCTCTCACAGTTCACAGAAGTCTCAACTGCTCCAAAGATCAGCTTGTCACTTGCGCAGAGTTCTCAGTTGCTCCAAAATTTGCGTATTGAATATGTGAATTATTATAGCATCATGAATATACCGTCCAGACTGTAGATACATTCAGGTACACCTGAATATGAGTTTGCAATATCTGAGCACACATGATTTTGATGCAGGGGGTCTGGTAGTATGTGGATTAAGTTGGCAGCATGGCTGAGGTTGATCTGAGTGTCTGGGACATGTGTATATAACTGTCATACTATTTTACATTTTGCTGATACAGACGAATCTTTCAGTAGAACTGTAGCTACTCAAATCGCAACTACATGAGACCCCAGCCTATATAGTGTAAGTATGACCATCAATATAAGTAGTTACACAGTAGACCCTCCAAAATTGATAAAGGGTTTCAATGTGTTGAGGCTGTGTAAATTGATTCAGTAGATAGCAATTGCAATCAGCAGCTGCTGATTGTCTGTATAGTATATAATAGTCAATAGTTTGGAAAAATGGAAAGTCAGCTGAAATCTTATCTCTAAACACCACTATTCATTATTCCAGAGGCAAGTTCAACTTGCTAGAATTGCCCAAAGATATACTCATTGGTAGCATGAAACATGTGTGAATTATCCTGATTTGCCAATTGGTGTGATTTATATGAAGCATGAGAAATTTCCAGTGTACAAAAATTGTTGTTTGGCATTTCGAGTATTTCGCTTTCTTTTCTTTTTACATTTCTTGTATTCTTTCAATACTATTGAATTCAAGAGTAGTATACAAGGCATTGGAATGGGACTTAGCGAACCTGGAGAATAGTGAGTTTGTGGTTGAGTATTCCAGTACTGTAAACTTGATGCAAGAATGCACACTAAGATACAAATTGTTTGGGGGAATGCAGTGGTTTGTATATTTTCATTCTGTTTCAGCAGATACAATATCTTGCCCATAAGATGTTTTGTGCCAATTATCGGACATAATGAAATGGCAATGGTAATATATTAGTGCGTATCAAATGATGCACACTGCATGTTGTATGCCAGGTACACCCTGCCTTTCAGTGATGTCACAATGGCTCTTAGATCCCATTCAAGAAATGTGTCATATACTTCAATCTATTTTGTTACTGAATTCCACTTGTTTATATGAAGCTCAAAAGTTATGATATATGCTAAATGCATGTATTGACATGATTACTAACTGGGTGTAATGTTGGAGTAGTCTTGAAAACATGCTCAGCAGTATACATAAAGGTATTTTGAAAGGCTACACAACAGTATACCAACAAGGTGGCTGTAAGTCTGCAACTGGGTCCAATCTCAAGTATGCTGCAACATATACTTGGAAGTCTGCAATCAAGTCCTTTTAGCAGCTATGTTCAATGTTTGCCAATTGCAGCATAATGTATAGTATCAGGTGCAGATAATTACTTTTTCATAATAGGAATTCAAATAATCTACCAATTTATAAGGCTTTACAATGCCAAGAATCATCTATCCTATAATGTGTTTGCTGTTGTTGCTTCCTGTGGGCTGTATATTGCAAATAGTTGTATTTCCAGCAATGTATTTCATCTTTTGACTCTGAGAACACCTTTGTTGCCACAGCAGAGTATGAAGAGTTAACCCTCAATACAAGTAACCACATATATGGCAAGGAGCATAACCAAGCAAATTATTCAGGAGCTACTAATGGATAGATACAAGAATACTCCAAAAAATGATTCCACTGCTATAACTACAAATGGCACCACTACCAAAATAACAACCATCATTCGTAAAACTCTTTAGATTTCACTAATCGTCACGGTCATCACCTGGACATTATAATTCCCGATTGGAAATGATATGTCCTTGAACAATCCTACATGAATAGAGCACATGAGTACTCCTATTGGTGACTGTGTGTAATATCTAGTATTATTTATTGTAATCTCAATCACTATAGCAAAAATAAAATACACTAGGTTACATAATGGTCAGATCGACCCAGCGTTAATCTTGACTTTGAGGAACTTTATAGTAATAAAACATCAATATCAACATATAATTAAATACTACTAAGTGACTTAGCAGACCAAGTGATCCGATAATTGGTTAATACACTGTCTAAGTTCTGCTGGGAGGCTCAGGTACAGACATTGCTGACAATACAACTGATGCACAAAAGATTAAATTGAGTCAATTCGCAGCTTGACACTTGCTTGAAACCTCAAGCTGTCTTCTGGAAATGATTGGCAGATATTGAACTAACATTGACAGAGTGGATAGGAAGGAGTGAATATCATAATGAGTTTATGTTTTACCTTTGAATATGGATTATTCATTGGCATGTTATTTATTAAGAGTATCATCCTGATATCTATAGAAGAATAAAACAAGTGCACAATGTTGGGAGTAGTGCCATCATCCCACGATGATCTTCTGAAATCAAAATTGAAATTCAAAGTACAACCAACCAAATGCCTGCGAGAAGGGCGTGATGTCCATAGAGTGTACTGGGATGATGGAGATGGATTGAATAATAGGGAATATCATTATCTTTGATATTCTTGAGTCAATACCCAAGTGTATATCCAATTAAATATTCACTCTGCTTTGCAGCTCTCTGTTTTACACAATACTATACTCCATATATAATAGAGTTAATCAGACACTGCTACCCTGATATTCACCATGACCAGGATTCACTGTGGTGCTCATTATTCATAAGGTAGAATATATTGCTGCATACTATAGGTGTATCAGAGATAATGTAGACTAGAATAGAAACATTCAAAGTTACCACTACTGTTCAAAAAATATTAACCAATTTCAACTTGCTTGTGTAGTTCTGTATTAAATACTGTGCAAGATTGCTATGCAAGTAACATAAATATGTACCAAAATATCAGCTCATTTGTGGACTCTGAAGTCAAAGCTAGACTCACATATACAATAATTATTTACGATTAAACAATATCCATCTCCAGGCTAATGAACAAATGCAGTACCACAATTATACCATATTGGAGTTATTTGAAGCCATCTAAATCAACATGAATGGTTAATGGATTCACTACCGATTTCTAGTGGGATTTTGATCTAACAACTACAACCAAGTTCACTATTACTACTTACAACTCATGTCTACTGCTGGCATAGGCCCTTCACTATAATACATGTTCTTCTTAGAATTTATTCAGATGGAAATAGAACCAGTAATTAAATTTGTGGAAACACTAGTTTGAGATTTGAAATTGGCAGACAAGATATGCTAGCAGATTGTATTGTACATTTCATAGTGGTGATATCCTATTACTTTCAACTGAATTCACGCCTACTGTCAGCCCATCAAAATAAATCATAATGGAGGCTGCGTCACTGTATACTATAAGATATCATTAATTGGAATAAACATAATCTTGTCATCCTAATGATGAAATATAATCAAATGGATTGCCCCAAATACTTACTTTTGGGAATCCATGTAAACTCAGTAGCAAAGTATAGTTTCAACTGAACCAGATGAAATTTAATATTTCTTATATTTGGAATGTTGATGGAATTGTGTTCTCCATATTATCCCATACATTCAGTTGTTCCCTGACTGGGTAAGTTTCTCAAGATCATTTATATGTGATCCAACTGTGATTTGAAAAACCCAACCAAGATAAAACGTTTTGCAATTGGTAATGAAGCTGCATTGCATATAATCCACTTTAGAAGAAATCGAAATATCCCTCTTTATGACACTGCACGTGAACAATATAATGATAATTTATTCTCTATCTGTTTCAGTGGCATGATTAATTTAATATATAGTATTCCTGCAAGGAAATGTTTGGAGTGCTATAGTAAATACAATATCATATATTAATGGTAGTTAGGAACTGGCAGTAATTATTTGTACATTATATTCAATACAAAACTATGGGATTTGCAACGTACCTATATTTGTTATTGGCAGTTCCATAATAGTTCTGTATACTTATTCAGTTGAAATTGTGTAGCTACTATGCATATAACTATATTACTTGAGTTTATCTTGTATGATTGACTGGAAATCTGAATCAAGACATGACCTTGAATTTTGTCCCCTTAAATGACAATCTTGGGTAAATCATTGTCGTTACTGAATATATTATCAGCTATATATACCTGTATTATTACTCTGATCGATATTGTCAACTGTATTTGAATAATTACTATCGATTCATATACATGTTCCGTGAAATATATACCTATCTGTATCATAGTCTGCAAATAATCAGTTTGGATTGACTGTGAACATTGTGGAAATAATTGTAATTGGATTGCTTGAAAGCAAGCTGCAGCTGAAGAAATTCAATATATACAGATGGTATTGAAAATGTATAAGGTACAGTTGATTAGATGCCAGCAAAGAATGGTTACTTACAATTCAATATAAGGGACCTGAACATATTAAAGGCTGAATCAGTTGAGCAGTCACGGGACAATTGGTAGGAGCACTTGATACAGAGATATATATTATTAATACAACTGAAAAGCTGGTGGTTGCTAATATTGAATTGAAGTAGACAAATGAAAATGACATATAATATGATTCAGAGCATTCAATGTTCACATCAACTGCACAATAGTTATTCATTTATCCAGTATTTAGAACAAAATTAGTAGAGTGAACTAAGTGGACGTGATGAAGATAATAAGTAAAACAAATTTGGTGAGTATAACTAGTACTGTACATATTACAAGTCCATAGAAGATAAATGATGGTATGCAGAATCGAATATTCAATTGAAATCAAAGTGTGAGGGTGGTGCTATATATACTATCAATCTTATGACACAGTATAGCCATTATATAAAATGAACATCAATTATTGTACATGATGGTGATGTTAGCACAGGCCTTGTCCATTTTGGATGAAACAATACATATCAATGAATGTAGAATGTTCATCCACATAAAGACAAATTTCATCATTCACAAACTGAAATATTGCTATCTATGCAGTGTGTCATCATGGCTATATCGCATATCCCAGTGATTGTCAGCAGAGTATAAATTATTTTGCAATTAGTAATATGAAATGTAATCTATCTCGCCATTCCTGCCATACGCAATTGCATTTGTTCGGAACTACTACTAACAGTAAAATTTCTTGAGCAGTTGTAAAGATGAATCATTCAATTGAAGTTTTGAGATTGTTCAATCAAAAGCCAAGACTATATACTGTGAACAACAGGCTGCAATATTGTACATACAGTCAATTAAATGTTAGCAAGTTGCTTGTGAAATTCTTCTTATTCTCAAACACTTGTAAGATTTCTACTGCCTTCTAAATTCAAAGAGACTTTAATGTTTACTTCACAAATAAGCAGGTAAATTGATTCAACATGGCCATATTCCAGATATTCATCTGAATATTTCTTTCTAGGTATATCAAAATTATACCGATTTATTACTTCAAGAGCTCTCAGTAATATACCTAATAATCCACAACTGACAGAAACTGAATCAAAGGCAGGTGATCTGGAACTGTTTGTATGACGTAGTATTGATCATATGCATGGCATTTATGATAGTTCAAATTTAGTTTTAACTAAATTGATATATTGAAACCAGTTATTAATCAATACATGGTTATGACAATACACTAAATGACTCTATAAATAAGTTGTAATGAGGGAGGAATTGACTCCAAGATACAGTCAACTAGAAGTATCCCTTCTAAGTATCCCCATATCTTGTTTCAATATCAGACTTGATATTGGACTTATACAAGGACTAATTGAAGGTTCACTCCAAAGCTTCACTTCAGCGCAGAAAGTAAGGAGAATAGACTAAATGTAGAATCACGATCCAATGGGAATATATTGTAAACGCATGTTCTATGTTGTTAAAATGTTGCCCTCTATCGTAGTGGAGAATCAAGAGGTCTTTATGACACTTTCCTCTGTACTCTAACTACTAATTCTATGTATACTTTCTCTAGATAAATGCCTACTTTGTTCCCGCCCTCCTATCCCCTTGGTCTGAGAACCAGTTGGCCTGAACTTCCTCCGAGCAAATGGTATACCTCTAACCCTCCAGTTTCCCCAGACGAGCAGTATTGTTCTGAGATTCATCTCTGGACTGATTGGTATCCATCAGAGTATTGTCTTCTGGACCATCTACATCTTCGTACCCTACAACAGCCTGCCTTCATATCGTGCTCAAGTGTCCATACCCTATTGGCTAAAACTGATGGCAATCAAGGGATACCTCGTAACAAGTTGATAATAGCAGGCATCATTTATAATCTGTCTCTATAGACAGTATTGCAATATGTTTTTTGCTTCCATTAACTCACCACTCCAACTGTTACAACACTCGAGGTTTGGTGGAGATAATGTGGGCCCGGTAGAGTTAGCTATGGGTCTGGGTAACACGCCAGCAGCCTGGGTTCAGACCAGAAAAATGGTTTGGCTCGGTTGCTGAACCGTTCAAAAACCCCACCCACAGCTTCTTGGCGGGCCAAACCCGGACCCATACCCCTCAACCTTTGGGTTTTCCCAGATTTAGCTCGATCCGTCAGTTTGAATCTCCGTTTCTGTGTTTCGAGTTTTTCCATTCATTGTCGCATTCAGATATCCTACAGCTAATTGCACTATCTGAACTTTGGTATGCAACTGTCCTTTTCAGATGAAACGGCCGCCATTATAACTGAAAACGAGAGAGACATGCTCCCTGCTCCATTCTGAACCTGATAGTCAATAGCAGGTCAATAATTTTAGGTCATACAACATGGGTAATCTAGGTAACCATTGGATGCAGACAATCATAAATGAAGTATTGGCTGCATTTCAAAGCAAAAGAGCATGTGATACGCTCCAAGCCCCATTCTGAGAATAAGTGTCAATGGAGCGTCAACGATTTGTAGTCTTGAAAGACATGTAATTGAAGAGTGATTTGTTCTTTGTTATGCATATGTGAATTATTGGTTGCCTTTAAAGGCCAGAGAGACAGTGACATGCTCCCTGCCGGATCTTGAAAATGAGTGTAAACTGAGCGTCAACCATTTTTGGCCCTGCATGATGGTTTATCAAACCGCAAAATGGCAGCTGATGTCAACATACGGAGTTTTAGCCAGTTTTATAGGCTAAAAGGTTCACGATCAATGACTTGCACCATTGAAAATGAATTAAGTTGTAATTGTCCAGGAGGCTGTCGCAGGAACATCTTTTCCTTATCAGCCTCTGAAGGCTGCCAAAACCTTGTTTATAGATGTCTGTGATCATTTGCCACCAAGATTACCCAAGATTCAAAACCAAAAATCATTGTCCCTCTGTTAATGCTCATTGACAAGATGGGGCAGGGAGAGTGTAGCATTCTCTTTGCCTATAAAGGCGGCCAATACAATGATTATAGATTAGAACGACTAATTAATATTTTAATAACCTGACATACAGGACCAAAAGTAGTTGACACTCTGTTGACTTTTATTTTGCCACAGGTATATCCGCATTATACAACTATTCACTTTGGTACAGAACATCAATAACTGTGTTTTGGCAGTCATTCTATCCTCTTCATGTACGTTTTCCTTTATCACTACATTGTGCTTTAATTGTGCATATAAAGATATCCTTTAAAATCTACTATAAAGTGTCCCCAGATTGTAGAGAATCATAATACTCAAAAATCCCATTCCGTTAAATCAATCCTCGTCTTGACTGTCTAATTCACTCAACAGGCTGCACTCGTCTTCCAAATCAATGTCAGCGGTATTTCCATGCAGCAGAGAGTGTACTCAGCAAATCTGGAATACAATTTTTAATGTGCTTGCTATCCTTGGCATATGCATCATGATCGAAAAATTGAGTGTTGAGAAGCGGAGAATGTATATATACACACCTGGATGGCGTACCTTCTATTTCATAACTTTCATGTCCATCACAGACACCAGGTGGAACAGGTGGTCTTCCAGGCGGCTGTGCTGCCAGTTCTGGTGGACATACGCTGGTTCCTTAGCACATCTAGTGTGTCTGCACATTCTTTGCTGTGCCATTTTGGAATGGAAGACAGCAGTTTGTAGGATTTTTATAAACTATTGCCAGGCGTCTTTCTATTGCGGCCTTCATCTGTTCATGCGCAGGAAACACAACTCGTCACTTCTTCTGTTCTTGTACTTTGGCGCGAGGTTTCTTAATTTCTTGTTGCGTTTCCCCCATTGCGGCGCATGAAAACCCTCCTTCGTCCATCTTGGCCATATGCAATGCGAGGCGCATGTCGGACAGTTCCAGCTGTACCCGACCCCCTTGCCCTGCAATAGTTGCAGACATGTTGAAAACCTATAAGAAATTAGATGCTACATCTAACAGGAATATTCGGCTATTACCTCAACCATATACAACGCTGCAGCCTGCTCTAAGGTCTTTACAGCATGTTTTGTCCACCCCCAGGGACGTTTATCATCAAATTCGTGCACAAAAATCCCAGAGTTGCAGACATTAGGATGTTTGATTTCTTGGACTGTATGGACAAATGCTTGAATCAACCATAGAGGTTTGCAATTGTGGGTAGTGATAAATTGGTCACAGAGCTCTCTACATACACCAACTGTAAAATATATTGTTAATTGACCGCCATCTATATTGATATGGCACTACTCACATTCGCTTGCATGCTGTTTCCTATTATTTCTGCGTCCAGTATTACGTACTTTTTTTAAGTGTGCGTCCTGGGTCATATTTTCAGTGGCTGCAATTGCATCGTCGTGGTAAGCTAACTGGCGTCTGCGTCGTTGCTGTGTCTGAGCCAGGGGGGCAATCGATGAAGGGCCCATCTTTCCGCTCTCTTCGGATTCAATCACACTGGGCAGAGGGGTGTGTGAAGGCATGCATTGCCATTGTGGAGAAGGTGAGGAAGACGATAACCGAAAGTGGCAAGTCCTGCGGAATATTTACTAAGCTACTGGTCACAATGGAATGAATGACAGTCAACTTGCATGTTGTACTCAAGATATATTCTGCTGCGTATAGCTGCAAGTTGCAGGCGATTCCAACGGTCCCGTGATTTGCTGTAAGTCAGTCCAATGTTGTTGGTTTGTTTGCAGGGATACAATGATATCAACAACCGCTGATATCTTATGTTTCGTAGATATAAAAAGGAAACTCTTTGACGGAAAGGTCATCTGGTGATGTTTGTCTCAAAATATTACCTGGATATTACATGGAACACATGCTAACCATCAAGTAATAATGTAACATTAGTGTTACTTGTCCGAACGAAATGATGGTCAAAATTCAGATTTTACTTTGTTCAAGATGATCAAACGTATGAACCGTGACCTACAAGACTCGGCTTGCCTCCATGTAGTCCATATCTTGCAACATCCAATATCTCGCCCAACAACAAGGTGAACAGATGATACAATGGTCAAGGTTCTGAAGAAGAACTTTTCTTCACTTCTGGAGGGCAAATATGGCAAATCAAGAAAGCAGTCCACATGTCGATGTCATCAAGTGAATGAAGGCAAGAGCAGCTTCGAGGTAGAATAGGTCCGACCGTTGGGAGCTTTGGGCAGCTTATGATCTAAAAAGAAGCTTTCGGAGCAGAAAAGACAGGAAAAGCACATTTGAGGCAATGAAGATGAAGAGACATTAATCGATGATTATGTTGAGACAGAGACCGCTGTGGCAAGATTGCGTGTTCAACACGTGGAGACAGCGATAATGCAAGAGCTGGAAGATATGACTACTACCAAAAATGCGGACGTGACAACCAGGAAGCTAGAAACAACGTTTGAAGAGAGGTTAAATGCTATCAGAGACAGTCTGAGCGATGTAGCAACTTCTGACCATGGAGCAGGATGGGGAAGATGAGGAACATGATGAAGAAAATACAGAGCTCAGCTAGCTGAGTGATGATGATGAACCAGGCTGAGTGATGGACACAAAGTCCAAAACAGTACAGCACCGCATGGAAAGCTTTTGGCAGGAGCAGATGAGGCATGAGGAATTGACCCAACCAGGATGGGCAAATGCATCCAACCACTTCCGTGAGAGGGACATGAAGTATGGGACTGCCGAATTCAAGGTTCCGGACGTTTTCAAGCCTGAAATTCAAACGACAGCAGCCACACCATCCTTGCCAGAATTTGGAGAGCATATGCAGACACTTGATATTGTGCGCAGAAAATCACACATGCCGGCAGTGACTTCTCGACCAGACAGTAGTCAAATGAATTTGTTTTGAGAGATACCACAGTGCCAAGAATTCATACAGATTTTCTGACCCAATGCGGCGCCCAACTTGACACCAATTCAAGATGCGATGCCTGTTGAACCAGGAAGCTTTTACCTCTGCATATATCATCTCTAGCTAATTCCGAAATAGAAATTGGATACGGACGAAGATATGGTGATGGCTCCCACGTCACCACAAGAATACATTGCTCAATAGTTAAATTTGATGCATGATCTCTTGTAAAAGTAATTTGTGTACCTATTGTACTATGTGTCAGTTTTTTCTGGTTGTCTCTGACGAAATTGTGAGACATAATATTTCATCAGTATCTGTGCAAGGTTTCTATGAGCCATGCTAAGATTCTAGACTCCATATCTGGTTGATACACGGCCAGAAAACTTGATATCCACTGGCCTATTATCGTTATATTAGAAAGTAAAATCTAACTTAGAGGGCAAATTTAGAAACATAATTTATGTCAGTGACGTCATACGAGTCATAGGATGAACGGTCAGTGCACAGTCAGAACCCACATAAATGGCAGCGATCATGCTGTATTGGTCCATGCAGCCAACTGCATAACTCTCCACTCAGACCTGCTGCACATGGTCGAGGGTTCAAAAATTGCTTACGGTACGTCATGGAAATCAAGGAAAACGAGCTGGAGCATGAAAGGTCAGGAAGTCGGGCTCTAAATGTCAATAATTGGTAGATGGATCTGTATGCAATAACATACCGGCTGAAAGCGCTAAAATGCGACGGAGCTACGAGATTTATTGGACTGATAATGTGCACAGTGGTGGCTCAGGCACTGAGAGGCCTCAATGGTTTTGTATGCAAGTGATCATACCTAGAAACAGTATATTGGCTGTCAATAATGACGGTATGAATTTTAAGCTAAATAATTGCTCACAGAATAACTGTTAGTATGTCCCTAACATGAGTGTCAACAGACTGTTGATGATTTTAGTGTGATGTTTTCGGCAATCAAATGGTGGCAAAGTCACATCAATCCAAAGGCAAGTTATTGACCAGCTTTAGATGTATACAGGCAAGTGACATGCTTCTTGCCTTATCCTAGAAATGAGCGTCAACGGAGCTTCACTGATTTCTGGTCTTGCCTCTTGGATAATCACTGGGTTTTGCGACAGCATCAAGGCATAATCTCAGTATTGGTTGTCTTTATCAGCACACAGGCCAGGGAGAATATCCCTACCACCTCCTAAAAATCAGTGTCAATGATTGTTGGTCTTGTATCTTGAATAATTCAAGGACTGTGCAACGGCATACACCCATAATCATAATATTGGCCGCCTTTATAGGCACAAATTCTAGTGACAATATAGCTACTACCTTCCAAAAATGAGCATCAACAGAGCGTCAACATTTTTTGGGCTTGCATCGTGGATAATTGGACAGGAATGCAAGGGCGTTGACCCATAATCGTACTATCGGCTGCCTTTATGGGCAAACCAGCTTGTGATGATATTGCAACCGCCTCGTCTTTGCATGTCCTTGTATTCAACTTCACAAATGTGCATGTCATGTATCACAGATCTGACTTGTTTCTTGGTTGTAGCTGCAAAGTCAATATTGAACAACCAGCGTTCTACCAGACTATAACTTATCTTTTGACAGTTACTCAGGTCGAATTACCCACAATTCAATATCCTATCAGCATGTCAGATACAAAATGTTTAAATACCTCATTCCAAGAGGTTCTGAGATCTTCAAAAAATGAACGTGTCTGTATCACAATTTAAGTGACCTTACTTTACAAAACATCTTCGATACTTGGTGGGCTTCAATGAATGTAGGCTCGAAGCAGCCGATTGATTGGAAAAATTCTAGACATGCACATTGGTGGCGATTCTATTTACACTGCGGAATTGAGGACATAGGTAGCCCAGGCATCAAATGTATCATTTGTCATCAAGTTTTTCGCCATCCATCAGAACTGGTGTTAGCAACAGTTCCAAATTCCGGGGTCGATTCCTGGTCCAGATCCGACCCGGAACCCAACCGTTGGAACGGGTCTTACCACAAGACAACCCAGACCACTGCAATTGGGCCAGTTGTACCACCAAAAACCCGGTATTTCTACATCACATGTTGGGCTCCCATTATGTATCTGGGTTCTGATCATATCATGCCACAATAATTACGTAAATTGTGCAGTTTTATGCGCTCTGTCACTAACCTCCAGCAGATTTGTGATCCGATCAATATTCGTTGAGTCGCGATTGAAAACCTGCGAATTTCAGTTGAAATTTCGCGTTATTTCACAGCGACTCTACAAATATTGATCAGATCGCAAATCTGAACGCAGGAGGTGCAAGAGCGCATAAAACTGCACAATCTATGTATTGACCATCTCACGATACGATCAGAACTGAAATATTTAATAGGAACTAAAAGTGTTAGAACCGGATAGTTGGAATTGTGGTCCGGTTCCAACAAGGCCAAAAACCCACGGTTCGATGTCCGGTCGGGCGAAAAACCCCGCCAATACAGAGCGGGTCGGGTTCCATTCTCTGGTTCCAACCCGGACCAGGGTCTCGGTTCCAGTTCCAACCTGGACCGCAGCCAGGTAACCCGGAACTATTGCTAACATTAATCCGAACATGGAACTAGCTGAATGGATAAACACTTCCTGGCAAAAGGGCACATCACCAAGTTAATCAAATTAACAGTGTCAGAAGTAACCCAATTATTTAGTTCAATGGTCGATGAAACAGCTTTGGCGACAATCAAGAGGCAAGGAAGTCGAGGTATTCCGATTTTAAGTTCGCACAGGAAATTCAAATTCAACCTTTATGTTTCAAGTGTACATACTGAATTGACAGACAAAATGCTCTAAACTTGCCGCAAAGGACTTTCAAACTACCAAATTTCACAAAGAGATTTGGCATCGCTACCTCATATTAGAATTTGTTTCGACTCATATTCCATGGAACGCGGTATCAAACCTTGAGTTACGAGGTTCATACAATGCATTCAGAAGTGAGTTGGTGTTATAGTCAGCCAGCACCATGAGCAATTTCTGCCGGAGGGAATACACAATGACAGTGCATGCAATTAAGAAGCAATTGTCGTCAAGAAACAAAGAGAGTTTAGCATTACACAGATGGACATCGGCGAACAAATTAGCAATAAGGTCAGTCATTACATATTATATGGATTGAAATTGGGCTTTGTGAGAAGTACAACTGGTATTCGATGAGGTTAATAGCTGATCCTTTTTCTATTTCGAAAGCTCATTACCGATTAGAGATCAAGAGTCAACTTACACGAGCAAGGCTAGCCACACATTTGAATGAAGATCTGGATCGTTCTGAGCTGACTGACGGCCATTTAATTGGAATTATAACTGATTACGCATCATCAAATTACTTGATGACTCATGAATTCCAAACTACACTTCTCTCCTCCGGAATCGAGTAGCCCACTATGAGAAACCACATACCATGAATGGAACACATTATTCAGCTTGCTTTGGGTGCATTGAGCAGCAGTCTCGCAGTAAAAGGCCACACAAAGTCTTGGGAAGCGCATAAGCGTGATCAGCAATTTGGAGAGAATGAATGCACAGACATTGGGAAGAGTCAAAGACTTCAAAAAGAGGGCAATACTACAATCAACAAAGTGTCGGCCATGGGACCTGGTTTAGCAACGATATTGAAAAAGTATGTATTTCAACATATTTTGAAAGTGTTGAAACTGACCTTCATACAGTAGAGAATACTTCCTGTATTGATTACGCTGACACCTGGTCGTTGAAACAAGTTCATTGACTGTCCAAAAGCCAGAGTACGAATTGCATTCCTACCAATTATGGATGCGAAAACATGGTGGATTTCGACACTGGAGTTTCTTCAGTGTGCCTACTGATTATGAGAATGCACCCACGAGTGGCTTAAGTATCCAAAATACAGTGATCTCCGGCCACTCTTGACAACACACGATGAGTGGACCATTATTAAGGATGTCATGGATGATCAACGGCCATTCCGGTACTGGACCCTGTGGATGTCGAAATGGCATACCATTACTCCGCATCACGTCATCACGGTGTTTAATTACTTGTTCCATCATATGGATGGCGTGATGCAATCTTTGGCCATGAAGAAGACACAATGGAAAGAAGACTTACTCTCTGCCATGAAGTTTGCGCAGCAGAAGCTGTCCACATATTATACAGAAGTTACACCTACGACAGATATGCTTGTCATTTCGGCGCATATCATTGATCCTTTCCGGAAGTTGTGATCATTTAAGAAGTGGGACATGGGAATGGATATGACTCCTGAAGAGGAGACTTCTTATACTACCGAATACCAGGAGGCCTTCCTGAAGTATGTGGAGAATGAATACTGTGCTAATCATTGACGTTTGCCGGCGAGTAAACCGGAAAGCATACCAAACAACAATCTAGTTTCCTCAGGAGTGGCTTCTACAGCTGGTCAATTTTTGTATGATCCATATCATTTGTCCAGCGATGATGAAGAATACTTAATGTCTAACAATGTAGGTGAAACAACATCCAGACAAAGCAAACGTGCAGCGTGTTTATTCACAGCCACAAGGATTTATTTGAATTCACATTCTGAATTCCCACAGAACAGGGGGCAAACTGATTCCAGTCTTAATGATTACCACTCCGACCAATGGAGATTAGTAGTACGTTTTGGTTACACGATATCACCGACTGGTTGCAGCAGCAAGAGGATTCGCACTCCAAGTACCCCGATCTCTCCAATCTGGCATGCGATATATTCTCTATCATTCCTCACTGTTTCAGAGTGGAGGGCAGTGTTTTCCTTGAGGAAGATGTGATCAGGTGAAGGCAGTCCAAGACTACAGGTGAAACCTTTGGCGAAAAGGTCATAGTAAGGCAGTTTGCTGGAGCTGATAAAGGATTACTGGCTGGTGACAACCCAGCATCGGATACAACCAGTACTGAGAAACACATGGAGGTGAATATAGTGGCGGAGGAAAAGATGTTTCACCAAATGGCCAAGGTCCACATTTTTTTGGAGATATGGCAGGGTCGCCAATACCTCCAAGCTACACAGAAGGAATCTCGCACTCAAAATATACAAATGACAGCCATAGGATACATTTCAGATACCGAAGAGATCATCAAAGTATCTTAGTCAAACTTTCAATATGATGGTGCAGCTGCATTTAAATTGTCGGAAAAATCTCCTGCACCACCAGCTTTGTCTGCAAAAGACCTCCCTGCAGGACAAACTCAATCATTAAATGTCCGCCGAATCAAATGAATCGACTGCCATCCGGGCAAAAGTGATGAAGATAGTTCACCTGAATGCATTTCAGACACCAAAAATTGACTTAACAAGAATGGGGACATGGATAATCCAAACGACAGCAAAGACGTCTGGGAGGCGGACAATGAATCAGAGATGGAACTGGACAACAACAGTGAGGATGCCGAACCCCCGAAGCAGGGGAATGTGATTGCCGCACCCAACGTCCCCAAATTGATTTGGCCTATACAATGGTCAAAGAAGAAGGCTGAAAAGGCGTTGATAACGCTCGATATAATGGAAAAAAGGAGGAATACGGGGATCAAGAAAAAGTAGGACAGAATGCATCAATGTATTATCACTAAGTTCAGTAAGTAGCTTGACCGAGAATTTCATTTAGAGGAATATTATGGGAGAATATCTAGCAGTTGCATGAGAATATTGGTTGATAAACAATACTAGAGCAGGCAATATGCATTATTTGGCAAGATATATAAATTTTCACAGGATGAGAGCGACCAGTGCTAGAATGTTACAGGGCTCGGCTTCGCCATAGAGCCAAGTTCTGATCATGCTGAAAGGCAACCACTAAGTTCAAATCATCATGTATGCAATTATTAATGGCTGAAGATCTTCTCTGGACAGTAGAATACAATGAGCATCAACGGGGAGTCACTGATTTGTAGTCTTCTAAGTTCAGTAATTGAAATGTGACCTGGTTGGTGCTACCCATAACCATCCTACTGGCAGCCTTTCTAGGCAAAAGAGTAAACAACACAGTCACTGCCCCATTGTGAAAATGAGCGTCAACGGAGCATCAACTATTTTTGGCTGTGCAGCTTGGGTAACCTAAGTGGCGATTGGTTACAGCCATTCATAAACGAGGTAATGGCTGCCTGTTGGGTCAAATATAGCAGCAACATGCTCCCTGCCCCATTCTGAAAATGAGCATCAACGGAGCATCAATGATTTGTAGTCTTGTAACTGCAGGAATTGGAAAGTAACGTGGTCGCTGCAGTCCATAACCAATGTACCGGTAGCCTTCCCTGGCAAAAGAGTAAATGATGCGGTCACTACCCCATTGTGAAAATAAGCGTCAACGGAACATCAACCAGTTGTGGCTGTGCATAATATGTAACCTTAGAGGCGATTGGTTGCAGGTTTGCGGCCATTTGGAAATGAGGTATTGGCTGCCTTCCCAGATAAAAATACAACCTACATGCTCCCTTTTCCATCCTGACAATGAGAGTCACTGTAGTGTCAATGATTTTTGCGGTTGGATATTGCTAATCTAACAGGAGATTGCTTACAAACATCCAAAAATGAGGTAGTGGCCACCTTTAAAGCCAAAAACAAAGGTGACACACTCCCTGCCCCATTCTGAAAATGAGCGTCAACGGAGCGTCAACAATATTTTGTCTTGCATCTTGGGTAATCTAACTGGCGATTGGTGTGCAAACATGTATAAATGAGATATTGACTGCCTTTAGGGGCAAAAACAATTGCAGTATGCTTCCTGCCCCATCCTGAAAATAAACATCAATGGAGTGTCAATGATTTTTGGTCTTGCATCTTGGCTAATCTAAGTGTCACAATGTGTTAATCATTCATATTCAATGTCGTGGGAGTCTTCTCATTTGAAACAGTATAGGACACATTCATTACCCCATCATGAAACTGAGTGTCAACAGAACATCAACAATATGTGGTGTTGCATATTGAGTAATCAAGGCTTTGCATGGATTACTGAGCTCAAAACAGCACTATTGACTTCCTTTATAGCCAACACTACGACGTATACACAGGAAAAACACAGATTGCAAAATTATCAATATTGCAGATTGCAAAATATTCAAAAAGAGATTATTGGCTGTTGAATACCTAATTTTAGCAATATACAATTATGCAACTGCAAAAACAAGGACATTATGTAAATCTACAGATTGAACCACTGTGTAACCTGCTGACAGCCTGCCCAATTCGGACAGGTTGGGTGACTTTCATCACACTATGCCAGAATTGACAGTTTGGGGGTGTTGGCAACCTGGACAACCTGGTTGTCAATGGTTTGGTTCAGGACTGGATCAGGACCCGAAGTGATGGTCCAGAACCCTTGCAAACACTAAGTCCCAGCATATGTGCGTGGCAGTCATTGGTTGCGCGATAGTCCTAGCATATACTACATGAACCTCATTCCATCACCACCTGACAGCATCATCGAGTGATATCTCATAACCCTGGAACAGTGACCATTCCCAACGGTGTAATACTACCTCCCTCTTCTACTAGATTTTCTTCGATCCTATCTTCCTTCTTCTGACATTGGTAAACTCCCAGCATTGTGCCAAAACAACGTCCTAATCTATCAGTCTATTGCTTGCTGTTAATATCTCTTGGTACAACTATATCTCCCAATAGCAAAGGTACAAGCTTAACATATGACATCTTATCCATACCAACCTGGGGATTGCGCTGTTGGAATTCCCTCGGTAGTTTCTTTCTATTGAAGTTCCCATATGGTTCCTCTGTCCAATCTGTCTCAGCTGGAAACCCATTCCATTTGACCAGATATGAAGCCATTTTCCATTCCTTATTGCATTGACTGCACTCCATATCTTCTACTTCATGTCCTGTCTTGTATTCATATCCTTGGACATCATATCCCAATTCATGATCATCAGTAACCATCGGATCCCGGTTTGGTGGATCACCAATTCGGTTCCTGGCGATGTGGAAAGGATCAATTATGGATACCTGACAGGCATTATGTATTCGCCATTGTACGGGTAATTCTAGCTCAAGTGCTGTAGGTGGCAAAACCTTCATGACTTCGAATGGACCATGGAGTTTGGCATCCAACTTTTTGGCTGGTCTCTTGATTTTGAGGTTTTTCCCATTTAGCATAATCCAATCACATGATCGATATACAGGTGCAGATTTGTCTTCCTCATCGTGCCATTTCCGCATTGTTTCGCTGGCCTTTTTGAGTCTCTGATGACTGACTTGATGAACACTTGTGATCCATTGAATGTGGTTCTGAGAGTTAGGATTTTCTGAGGGTTCGGTCGTTGGCCAATTTGTTCGAGGGTGCTTGCAGAAATTTGCAAAGAATGGTCTCATTTTGACTGTGGATTTGGGGGAGTTGTTGTAGGCGTACTCTGCCATTGGCAACATGTCTTACCAATTATCCTATTTGTAATTGCAATAATTTCAGAGATCACACTCCAGTGGTTGGTTTACTCTTTCTGTGTGTCCATCAGTTATAGAATGAATGGGCAATGACACGTTGTATTTGATTCCTAATATATCGACAATGCCGTTCCAAATCTCGGATGTAAAACTTTCATCTCTAGTGGAAGTGATTGTACAGGCTATTCCATGATGTCTCCAAATTTCTTTTCGGAACATGTAAACCAGGTCTGGTGCCTTTTTGTCTCCATCTCTGAGGGGAATAAACTGTGACAACTTTGTAAAACAGTTAACTACTACCTATATGGATGAGAACCCATTTGATACCGGTAAATCCACAATATAGTCAATTGTTATATCATCCCAAGGTCTACATACTAGCTACAATGGCTGTAGTAGTCCATTCAGAGCGTGACATGCTGCCTTGATCATTTGGGAATCAGGGCATGAACAAACAAAGTCTTCAATCCATTGATACATCTAGGGCCAGGAGAAGTTTCTATACCCAAGTTCAATTGTCTTTTCGTGGACCATATGGCCAGCTGCTTGTGTGTCATGTGCTTGTTGTAGAATGATCTTTCTGAGATCCACGCTATCCGGAACCCATAGCCTTCCTTTATACCAAAGGACTTCATCTTCTACTGTGACATCTGCATCTACCTTTCCTTTCAATACACTGTTGTATGTCCTGAGCCAATCCCCGTTATCTTGGCCAGATAAGATCACATCCTAGTACAAGTCTTGATGAAATTTGTCAACAGGAATGGCCTTGAATGTCTCAGACAAAAAGATAATCGGTTCGGCTCGTGACCGGAGAGACGAAATTATTATAGGTCTGCCCTTAGCTCTTGCTACAGATGTCCAAAAATAGTCTTCCTCAAGTGACAGAAGTTGGGCAGGTTTGAGAGCTTGGTGGATAGGTTGATTTTCAGTGTCTTCAATACTACATCCCCCATTGTTTGGGCGATATTTCGAATGCCTTGAGAATGCAACAGGTTTTCCATTTGTACTTTCTGGATGGTAGAATATTTTGAAATCACAGCCTGCCAGCTCTGGTGCTGATCTTGCTTGCCATATATTCAAAATCTTTGTTGTACAAAAATATTTGAGATTTGGCTCCTCTGTAAAAATCTGAATCTGATGGTGACCTCCCTCGAGGTAGCGTCTCTACCCCTTTAGTGCAAATACTGTAGCAAGTAGTTCCTCATCTTGGATCTCGTAGTTGATTACTTCGTTATTCATCTGTCTGGAGTAGAATGGATTGGGGTGTAATCGTCAATTGATAGGTACGGAGAGTACAGCACAAATTGCTAAGTCACTTGCATTGGTTTCGACAACAATTTGATACATACGTTTGAAGTGCTTGAAGATTTGAGCCTTATTGACCTGGTCCTTGAAGTCCTGGAATGCTGTAGCACACTGGTGAGTCCACTCATATGGAATACGGTTCCTGAGCAGGGTTGTAATAGAGTATACGTTCCTTGTAAATCGTTCGAAGAATTATCAATAAAAGTTGGCGAATCCAAAGAACATTTGTATGTCTTATTGGCATTCACATGTTGGCCATTCCAGAATTGTCTCAATCTTATCCAGAGCCATCTCAGTTTCTTCTGAAGATATAATAATTCCAAGAAATTCAACCCTGGAAGCATGCCATACTCACTTGTCTGGTGCGATTGCGAGGTTGGTTTCCTGCAGTTGTTGGTTTACCTCCAGGAGTATTTGGGTATGTTCTTCTTCCGTTGCTGAATAGATTGAAACCTTATCCATGTAAATGAGCAGACTTCCAGAAAGCATATATCTCAAGATTGTCTCCATTGCATCTTCGAATGTAACTGGGGCATTTGTAAGACCAAACTGCCTGACAGTGAATTCATATAGGCCATATCTTGAATGAAAAGTTGTTTTCCACTCGTCCCCTTCTTTGACTCAGATATGGTGAAATCCAGCCTTGAGGTCGTTCTTGGTAAAGATTCTAGCACCCTGAATGCTGTCTCAAAGCTTAATCATCGAATGTTGCGGCCAGGGATTCATCATGGTAATCTTATTGAGTCCTGGATAGTATACACATAATTGTAGGCTTCTACCATGACGTTTTAGAACGAGCAGGATAGGTGCCCCTGCGAGCAACATGGTTTGGCAAATCTTTCACTGATTGAGGATTGCATTGATGTATTTCTTGATTACTGATAACCCTTTTTCTGTGAGAGTGTACATGGGCCCCCAAGGGGGTTCTTTTTCTACGAGGATGTCAATGAAATGGTCAAATGATCGATGGGCTGACAAGACATTGGAGATTTCTTCATTGTACAGAGACTTGTAATCTTGATACTGTCATGGAATCCTATGAATCTAATTGATCTCTATTTCGTCCTTGACATTGATTTCTAGGATTCCAATAATTCCAATCTATGGAGGATCATATCCAAAGTCCAATAAAGTACCATTGACCTCAATGGTGAATGAATTGCAGTTATGACTGGTGCATGTCTTCTTGCATTCCTTGCTCTCAAAGCTGCTTTTTCCTCCAACTGCAAATATTTTGGTTTAATGATTTACGATCCACAAATATGAAGTATCAGATCGCAGGAATCACCTATTGGAACTATTTCGCATCTCTCTTCGGAATGATGGTTCTGATGTTGACATTCATTGGGGAACGTATAACACCATTGGCAATCTGCCACTGTGTTTTCAGCGAGGTTCTGAATTTCCGTCTGTTCTTTGTGGGTATCAAATGGAATATTGGTCTCCTCCATCCATTTCTCTGAGGCAATGGGTGTAGTACATATAGAATCGAGCAGCACTCATGCTGGAATGTTCTTTGTGCATTGAAATGAGATTGAAATCAAGATTGCAGGTCTCTCACCTGACTTTGGTTCAGGTTGAGGTAGTTTGGATTTTTTAGTGTTGATTGAATTGCTGGCAGGTGAAGACTTTTGCTTTCGTTGGGTACACAAGATAAACCACCTTTCGATACTGCTCTGGCCACAATGGGTCATGTGTATTTCATTGATGTTAACTGTAATATAAGGGTAGGTATGTATTGTCACATTTGCTTTCAAACCGAATGCTACGTGGTCAGCACGTTCTGAGTACTAAAGCCATCCACATGTATCCATTTTATTCAATCCTAATTAAACAAGCTATCCAAGGAAAACACTATTGTTCCCATTCCCTGATTTCGAGATAGATCAGTACCACTGCCTCTATTGTATACAACTGCACAACTGTATCGTTTATTCGATGATCATCTCATCGTTGGAGTATACCAGGTGAACTCGTCTATGTGTAGAGCTCAGAGCCCTGGGTATACTCCCAGCTGCCCCTGCTGTTGACGAGACATCGTTTGGATCATGATCTTCAGATTTTGGTGTTTTGCCTATAAAGAATGAATTGTGTTAGCAACGGTTCTGGACAGTTACATCGGGTCCGGGTCCGGGTTGAAACCGAACCACCGCCAGATTGGCGGTCTGGGTAATCAATAAACCCGGACTGTCGATTCGGGTACGGTTCAATCAACATCTCCCTACCCATGTGAATTGGACGGGTTCTCAGCGGGTTGTGCAGCAGATCTATCTGTAAATACATAAAACATGCTTGCCTTTGCTACTTGATAATAGAACTCAATCAAAATTGATTATTCGACATCCAGGAATCACATTTTGCCTGTTTTGCATCGTGGGAGATCGACAATATTTTAATTCATGTTTTTCTTGTAATGATTTATATTTTTGACCATGGAGGAGGTCAATAGTTCAATTATAAGCTCAACAATCCATGCAATACCTTCATTACCCGATCTACATCACCAGGAATTGATGACCCTCTGACGACGCTGGGTTGATGGATATTGTCCGAATCGCGCCATGACCATATCACTTTCCCTTTTGTGCACACAGCGTGGCAATATGTTGGTTATGGATAGCAGCGAGTACATCACTTACCAATTACCTTATTTCGAAGACCAAAAATTGTAGAGGCTCCATTCAGGCTTGAGGTGTAGCAGCTTTGACATGGACCATGTTGCCTATAAAGGCTGCCAATGCTTCGATTATGGGTAAATTGCGTAGCACAGCCCTGGAATGATACAAGATGCAACACCCAAAATCGTTAACACTCTGTTGACGCTCATTTTCCGACTTGGGCTGTGACCATGTCAGTTTCTCTTTTGCTCTTAACGGCTGCCAATACATTGATTATGGGTAAATGCCGTAGCACAGCTCTTGGATTATACTAGATGCAACACCCAAAATCATTGACACTCTGTTGACACTCTGTTGACACTCTGTTGACACTCTGTTGACGCTGTGTTGAAGCTCTATTGACGCTCTGTTGACGCTCTGTTGAAGCTCTGTTGACGCTCTGTTGACGCTCTGTTGACGCTCTGTTGACGCTCTGTTGACGCTCTGTTGACGCTCTGTTGACGCTCTGTTGACGCTCTGTTGACGCTCTGTTGACGCTC
>Ga0307514_10000656_pt1 | contig 62528 bp, 70 predicted proteins | sample 16_EM_MG_FD_203088 | JGI IMG/M metagenome (GOLD analysis project Ga0307514, IMG submission 203088) | Populus trichocarpa ectomycorrhiza microbial communities from riparian zone in the Pacific Northwest, United States - 16_EM | ecosystem: Host-associated > Plants > Roots > Unclassified | place... | reverse complement strand
AGGATGAGGATGAGGATGAGGATGAGGATGAGGATGAGGATGAGGATGAGGATGAGGATGAGGATGAGGATGAGGATGAGGATGAGGATGAGGATGAGGATGAGGATGAGGATGAGGATGAGGATGAAGATGAGGATGAGAATGATCGCACAGAACTTCGGACGATTGGCCAGGAAGTGATGGTAAATACATCAGCTGATGGTGTAGAGACTGTGGTAGACATTCTGCCAACTGTGCTACCTGAGCAAGACCGGGAGATGTGTGAGCATACCCCCCCCCCGCCACAACCTCTGGCGCCTGCACTACGACCGAAACCCCAGAGCCTCTCCCATGACCACCAACTCCCAGGACTCATCCACTCAGTGTGCTGGAGTTCTTGGGGGCTTGTAAGGCTGCAAAAACCCCGCCCAGCGGCATGAACTCTGTGTTGAGCTGATTGGGAGTACGGATATCACTATGCGAAGTCATACGATGTGACTTGGCTGTTTGGTAGTTAGCACCATTAGTCATCGATCGACCATATGTCAATTCGACACGTCTCGTTACACAAAACAACAGACAGCATGGCATATGGCCGCACAGACTCAACTATTCAGACACAGGTCACTGTACAACAGATTGCGAGCAGTTGGATTTAAAAAGGGAAACAATGATGAACACCTCCATTTTTGTTTGTTGAGGGGAGGTCACCATTGCCACGGAAAAGCGTCACTACAAGGTGAGCAATTACCCCTCATTCCGCCATGTTTTTGACGCCAGCTGCTGGACGTCTCCCATACAGTCTGAGAGACTATGATAACTGACGATTTTGATATAACATCTCGTTACAGGATGGGTTCGACCACAATCACCATCACCAAGTTCCATTGGATGAACTATGCACAATGGGCAACCGAGATGGCCCTACTTCTCGAGCAGAAGCAAGTATATGGTATCATCAAAGGATATGATCAGAATCTGGAAGACCCAGCAGCAAACACGACTGCTACAGAGAAGGCTGCTTTCAAAGACTGGATGAATCGCCATGGTATTACCAGATCCACTATCCTAGTGGGCATGGAGCCGAAGATTCATGCGGAATACACAGTCGTCAAGGATGCGAAGACGCTTTGGGAGAAGCTTGCATCAGCCTACAAGTCAAAGTTGAAGCACAACATCTTCGAGATTACGGAAGACCTTTGGAGCATCAACCTACAGGACTGTGAAGATGTCAACCACTATGCATCACAAATCAATCGGAAAGTCAAGGATTAAAATCTCTGCGCAGGGCCATCGACCGCTGACACTGATGCAGATACGGACACTGCAAACACAATTGGGAAGCTGAGTGAGCAAGAGCACATTGTCTACCTCCTGCGGGGAATCCCAAGGAACGACGAGTGGAAAGTCTTGCCGGAGCTCATGATGGACAAAAGCGCCACAATAACCAGCATCCCTGATGAGATCATCACCATGTTCGTCGTAAAGGAGGCTGCAATCAAGAGCGAGAATGCACTCCCTTCAGAAGCTCTGCTCTTTGCAAAGAAGCGTTGCAAAGCCGGTAAAGCCGGTAAAGGCGGCAAAAGTCCAAGGAGGGATAAGAGAGATAACAATGGAGACAACGATAGGAAAGAGGAGGATCTGCGGAAGTGCTTTCATTCCCAGTGGCGAGGGCATATCACCGAAAACAGCTTGAGCAAGCACTGCTGCGATCCTCCAGAGTGCAGCAAAAGCATCGACTGAGATCACTTCGACTCTCTGCACTTCCATTGTGAACTATTGGATGGTGGCTAGCTCAACAGCTTCATCCAGTGATTGGTTCATCGATTGTGGATGCACGACTCACATCTCCGGTTATTGATCAATGTTCACCAGCTACACCGAATATCCTCTGAATACAAAGAGGGTGAAGGGAAACAATGGGGTCACATTGTTTGCATCGGGATACAGGAGTGTTAGGTTGATTTGCCAGCTGCCAGATGGAAAGACAGCGACGATCATACTTCAAGAAGTGGTGCATTTGCTAGGATTGTGTCAACTCATTCCACAGTCTCAGATCATGAAGAAGAACGTGAAAGTAGAACTGGTGAATCGCTACAGTCTCAACCTCTACCATCGACATGGCAAGTTAATTGCCACTTGACCTCGGGTGGACGGACTCTTCGTTCTGGATCAAGTTCTTGATCAGGAAATGACCGAATATACCGATATTGACGACAGCTGCCTGCTAGCACTTAAGACTACTGCGCATCCATCTTGGCATGATGCTGAGAAGCGGATGTTATGGCAACGCTACTTCGCAAACGTTGGTCTCAAAGCTTGGGAGATATTACCAATGATTACTGATACTCCAAAGATGACCGGGAAGTGCGATTGGAAAAGTTTCATCAAATGCAAATTGACGAGAGAACATTTTACTCCAAATACAACTTCCCGTGCTACAGAGGCTCTTCAGCTCGTGCACTTGGACATATGCAGTCCTCTGGAAACAGCCATTGTAGGAGATAGATATATGCTGCATTTCATCGACGAAGCCACGAGGGATACAGATAAGTACATATTGAAGTACAAGTCAGAACCCCTTGTGAAATTCAAAGAATGGAAGGCTTTTAGAGAAAAAGATTTGGGCAAGCAACTGAAGTGATTTCGTACAGGTGGAGGTGGTGAGTATACCTCCAAGAAATTCGCAGAATACCTATAATCAGAGGGCACACTAGAGGAAACAAATATGCCCTGCACTCCTCGGTCTAATGAAGTCGTCGAACGGGTGAACCGCATGATCATGGAATGCGTACAATGCATGCTGGACGAAACTGGACATTAGAAGAATTACGGCGCTTTTGCAGTCTCAGTGGCGGTGTATTTCAAAAACTCCACTTCTACGCGATCGGTATTCAGTAAAACCCCGTACTAGGCCCGGCATGGGAGGAAGCTATTTTTGAAGCATCTCTGTGGGTTCGGACGCTTGTCTTTCATGCAGGTTCCGAAATAGACACGAAAGAAGATGGATTACAGAACCACTTCCGGCATATTGGTTAGGTACAGCATATCAACTAAGCACTCCTTCCTGTACGATCTTTCGGCCAAGCCGTTTCACCGCTCCCGAGATGTGGTATTCAGAGAACCGAGGCAGTACTCAGCACCGAGTGAGGCAGATGGAGAGATCATGAACGAGCACTTCTACAGAGACGTCCTCAAAGAACCCAAACCCACAGGAAAAGAACCATCTGAACGTCAAACGGAGGAGTCATTGTATGATGAATCACCTTTGAAGCCAAAGAAGATGTTGCGAGAACTCGCGGGCCTTGAGACCTTCCTTAGGGATGCATGGAAGCCACCTGCCGAAGGAAGTCATCGGAACCGCGCTGACCAGAACAAGTAGGCCGAGTCTTCACAATTGCCTCTGGAAGATGAGGATACCAAAGATATGATTCTCATCTACGCTTCAGCTGCAATTTCTGACGATCACAATAATCCGATGAATCCAACGTAGTATAATGCAGCAACTGAGTCTCTGCTTGCAGAGAAATGGGACATGGCCATGAACAAACAGTTAGATGCTATTAGTCAGGATCAAGTCTTTGGAGATTTCGTGGAGCTTCTGGAAGAGAGAAAGACTTTGTCATTTCACAGGGTAAATAAGATCGAGCGCAATGGAGCTGGTAATGTGCAGCGTTCAAGGCTAGACTAGTCTGTAGAGGAAGTCACCAAATTGAAGGCATCCACTACTAGGCCATGTATGCACTGACTGCTCGCTTGGGCAACGTTAGGCTGGCACTTGCCATTGCCGTGAAGTACGATCTGGAGATCTATCAAATGTACGTATTCACAGCATTTTTGGGAGTTGACTTGGAAGAAGAAATCGATATACACCCAGCACAGGGATACTTTTGTTTGCTTCATGATGGGAGCCCATACAAAGATCCAAGATTAAGAAAGACTTCTCGGAAGATGGTACTCCGCTTGACACAGTCTCTTTATAGCCTGAAGCTGTCCTTACACGTTTGGCACGGCACTTTTAAGGACATCGTAATCTCGATTGGGTTCATGTCATCACATGTCGATGGAGGACTGTTCATGCTCCATGATCAGAATGAAGGCATAGCCGTTGGGGCAGTCGTTCTGTACGTCGATGATCTCCTCATCATTGCCAACAAGGGTTTGATTGACTAGATCAAAGACCAAATGAAGAAGAGGTTCCGGATGCATGATCCCAGGAGTGTCTCCATCCATCTCGGCATGAACATCGAAAGCAATCAGAAGTATCACACAATCGACATCCATCAGCACAGCTACATTCTGATGATCTTCGCCAACTCTAGAATGGACGAGTCCAGGCCACTTGCAATGCCAATGGCATTGCAGTTTCACAAGAGATTGCCCGACAAAGAAGCCTGCGATCCGACCATATACGAATCGATCTTGCAAAGTCTTATGTATGCGATGACCACCACTCGGCCCGATATTGCCTATGCCATCGGAGTTCTCAGCTGGTACAATCACAACCTGTGCCATGAGAATATGGTTGCTCTCAAGCGCGTGTTTCGGTACCTCAATGGCACGAAGGACTGGCGACTGTGTTTCGGAGGAGCACTAGGAGGAACACTGCAAGGAGAAAGCACACTTGGATGTTATGTCAATTCTGACTATGCTGGCTGCCTGGATGACTATAAATCGACAAGTGGACTGGTGATCACAGTCAGGGGAGTGGTCGACTGGTGATCGAGAAAGCACAAGTCGACTGCCCAGTTCACGACCGATGCTGAATACAATATCTTTGGAGTAGGCTGCATGAGACTCACCCAGATCTTATGTCTCGTGAACGAGCTCGGCATCCCGACTATCCCTCATGTGTTCTCCGATTCAAAGTCACTAATCGCGAGCATCAAGAACAGAATCTCCTGCGGAACTGCAGTTGCACACATTGGGACCAAGTACTATCTTGCGGCGGATATAGCTCCAGATGGAGAGATCGACTTGAGCAACGTACCGACTGCTGAGATGCTCGCCAACTGCTTCAAGGGCCCACTGCCGAAGCCCGCCTTTTGGAAGCAGTGTGCAGCGATGGGAATGATCGGATTTGGAGTCAGAAATGGCCTTGGTTCACTCAGAATGGGTCTTGCTAATGGAAGCAGAAATTGTCTAGGGAATGGCCCTGGAAATGGTATAGGAACTGCTGAACGCATTGGGAATGCCGACGGAAAGTAAATTGATTGGGCACATTGGTTTCGACGAGATTCACGTTGCTTGATTGGCTCCTGTTGGCTTCTGTTTACAGTTTTGTTTGAAATGGACGTGATAGCCATTCTGGAGGAGTGTTGAGCTGATTGGCTGTACAGATATCACTATGCCAAGGGCTATGATGTAACTTGCATCTTTTGTAGTTTGCACCATTAGTCATCAATCGACCTTATGTCAATGCGACATGTGTCATTACATAATACAATAGACAGCTTTGAATACGCCCGCACATACTCGACTACTCGAGCACCTGCCACCGTACAACACTCTGGGAGGCGCTGAGGGAGCCGGAAATACCTTGGATGCCGATGTCGATCAGTAGCTACTCAGCGAATCGGCCGATGGCAACCGTCTCCCATATGTCCCTCTCCCCAATGTCCCTCTCCCCAATGTCCATCCCCCCATTGTCCATCTCCCCAATGTTCCTCTCCCCGATGCCACTCTCCCCGATGTCCCTCTCTCAGAAGTCACTCTCGCTGATGTCCCTCTCCCCGATGTCCTTATCCCTGATGACCCTCTCCCTGAGGCATGCCCAGTTGGCTCTGTAGGCGAGGAGTGAACCAGTCCTCGTGTTGCAGCAGAGGCGTGCCTTTGGGTCAGTGTCAGCTTCTTGACTTGTGAGTTTCCTTTGCTGTAATCAATTCATGTTGGACACTGATTAAGGCACACAGGGTGGTGTTTTGTTTGCTTACAGTTTTTCATATTCCAGCTCAATTGGGTCAGGGGCTGTGGGCTTGTTCGTTTCCATTGTTTGAATCTTTTTATTTCAGGCATTGATTATTACACGTGTTGCAAGGTTTTAGAATCACTCAGGGTTTATTCTTAATTTTATTCATAGTATTATGGAACATTGCGCATGCAGTGTTTTTGCATCTCCAGCGATGTAAGAAACCTCCTTGTGATGGTGTTGAGGCTTAATGAATCTCTCAAGTCAGGCGAAAGAATTGTGAGCTTAAACCCACTCCAGATAGCTCAGGCCCAGCAACAACTTCCATCCCTTTCTACAGCGAATACTACACTCCTCACAAGATGTTGACAATGCCCGAGAAGTCCCCTTTCCATTGCCCCTAATTTTCATGCTGAAAGAAGTTCACCTCAGACAGCTGGCGACTTAAACATATCAAGTTACACCATCCTGAGCACCTTTAAGTTGGACGCCAGAAGAATCTGACTGTTCACAGGGCACCCCGACGCCTTGAACCCGCTCAGTGTCGTGAGTTCAACTGTAACAATGATTCAGTCAAGACTTAGATGGCTTTCCCTACCTGAAACACCTCGAATATATCGCAGATCTGGAGTCACAACCTCTGCCTCCCCCTCTGCTGTGGATGTACAGATACACTGGCACCAGTACTCCAGTGAGCGATTACATTGCTGTGCCAATGGAACGTGACACTCAGGGTTGCCTTGAGATGAATGTACAAAACACTCTGTACTACCTGTTTGCGACACATGAAAAGTACAAATATATCCAGTGTGGGATCAAGAAGAAGGGCGTGAAGATGTTCTGTGACAACATGCTGAAGAAAGAAAACAGTTCTTTGTATTTCCCAAGCTTCAAAAACGGCGGTGGCATCAAGAAGCTCGTGGCTGGCATGCCAGATGATTAGGCTCTCGAGGTGTGGCAACTGCACACTCTCGAGGATTTGACATGGAATGGCAATCACCCACGCCCTATCAAATACTGGAGTCAAGACATCATCAAAAGCATGAGATGGTTAATGCGGCAGCCAGCCTACACAGAGCATCATATTCATGCCCCACCGCATTACTTTAACAGCGATACAGCACCAAAACGCCACTATAATGAACTGCACACTGTGGACTGCTGGTGGGAGACACAGGTAAGGAGAGATATTAGAGGATGATGCCGTGCTAACCGACGTTCATTCAACGCTCAGAGTGAGGCATACACTGGCTCCCTTGATCTTCATGTCCGATGGAATACATCTCTCGAACTGGGTTGGCTACAAGAAAGCTACAAGAAAGAGTGGCCGATATATATGACAATTGGCAATCTATCTTCGATGATCCGCCAGATGCCCTCAATGCACAGTATTGTAATGGTTGCTCTGATGCTGATTCCTATCAAGAACCGCAGTATTCCTCAGAAGCGGCTGGTTGAGTAGCGGGAAACAATCCGAGAGGTGCTGAATGAGGTACACCGGCAGGTACTCCAGCATCTCACCTTAAACTCAAATCCCAGCGCTGAAAGTGGGTATTACAACATTCTCTGTGCAGATTGCAACTTCAGGCGTTAGAAACTGGTTTTAGCACCATCGCTAGAAGATTACCCAGAGAATAGCAACCCACATCATCACAACCGGCATGTCTGTTTTTAGTACGAGTGTCCAAAGAACGAATTTGGAGATTATGTCCCTCCTAACAAGCAACACCCCCAGTGGGATCACAACCTATTTCAAATACTCAGCGATGCCAACACCAAGGCAGCCGATGCCGAACCCTTGTCAAGCCATGTTCACTGAGGTTTGAATGTGGTTTGATCTATTCTCGGCATTGTGAGCGACCTCCCAAAGCCTGACTTCCTCCATACAATGCGAATTGGCATGCTTGACTTCCTCCCGAAGTAGATATTCAACTTCATGAAGACGCACGAACGGCTCGACAAGTGCAACAGAATATTGTTATCTGTGCCAGCTTACCATGACCTTACACCATAAAGTATATTATATGAGGAAGTTGCTCAATGGAATGGAATGGAGATGAAGGAAATGAGTCGGTACCTGCTTGGAGTTGTAACCCAGGCTCTATAAGGAGGAAGCCCCACTCAGCATCCCATATTCAATCGCTCAATTGAGTGTACATGGGCATTGTACCACTTCTATATGTATCCTCGATATAAATCTCACGATGCTGCAACATTGAGGTACATGGATGATGTCTTGCATCACTTACACACCTTCAAAGATGTTTTCTTAGTCAGGCAACCCGGCAATGAGGCAAAGGCCAAAGCCAATGCCCAGAGAACGGAAATCAGGAAGAAGCGAAAGGTAGACAAGGAAACAAATGCTGAATCTTGCACGCAGTCCAAGAAGCGGTGTGACATGAATGCTTAGCGGGATTATATGAACCTCCTGAGAGATGTTTCTTAGGAGTTAGATGCTGACTTCAAGATTCCAAAGATCCACTTGATGTCTCACTGGGTCAAACTGATTTCTCAATACAGAGCCTTGCAACAGTATTCTGCCAAGAGACATGCACAAGCACATAAAACAAACCTCAAAGACGGTTGGAACACCTCCAATCACAATCTCAACTACCTCCCACAAGTAATCACCTTTCAGCGTTGCATTCTCTGCTTCGAACTCAGAGAGCACAATCTCCAAGCCCTCACTATGTGTCGAGGTAACAGCTCTGCCACCTACAGATAGTGTTAACAATGGTTCAATTTTTAGACCGTTTTGAATATTGTGGTTCGAAGAAGACTCGGACCCAGCCGGTCCAGTCCGGGTTTGTGGTAAACGGCTCCCTCAATTAAGTTCTTGAATATTCATCCGATTATTTAGTGTTTGGTCTATATAATATGGAGCTTCAGATGGCGTATCTTGTCGTTGTTTTCGATTTTTGATATCTTTAAAACACAGCAAGCTACTTTGACATTATTGTTATTTTTGACTGGAAAACGAGGTTTTTGGGCTACCACTTGCTGAGATTTAAAGATTTCGAAAATTGAAGACTGTCAAACGATGGGCAGTTCTGAGCTGCATATTTTACATACCAAACACTAAACTCTCATCAATATTGGTGGCATTAAAGTGATGGTTCGCATAAAAAATTGTCGATTTTTGATGGGGTAACGCCATTGCCATGCAGACCTATAAAACCGGCCGGTTCCAAAACTGGAACTGTTGCTAACACTACCTACCCAGTCCTCCCATCCGGTGCTGATCTGGCTGCCCCCCTGAGCTCCCAGTAATATGTGAAGTCCGAATTCATGGGACCCCAAAACTGCCGTGATGGACAGCATTCTGATGGTATGATCAAAGACTTCAGAGCATTACTCGACAATACGCAAGACGCAACACACTGCGTGAAAATATACCACGGCATGCCGGAGTTTATCCAGCATAAGAGAAGTAACAAGACATATATATCAGATGAACAACTGCACACAATGGACCTCTGTATTTACCATGGTATTAAGATTCAAGTTGAGGGTTTACAAGGTGAACACATACCTCGGATTTGTCGATGCACAGGAAACCAGAGCTGGCGCGGATGGAACTGACAGAACGACTGGGTGTGGGTAAAGCAATGCCCAGGATGGTGTTATGTTGCGCTGAATGGTTGTCTGCCGTGGCAACTTCAACGAGTATTCAAAATCAACCTCCTGACCAAGAATGGAACTTTCATTCAGTACTGGTCAGCACTGGCGCTCACCACAATTCCAGAAAGCTCGGGTAACTTGGATCCCGTCTGGAACAAGATAGAAAGAAGAAACATACCGGCAGCCATTGCTTAGCAAATTTTCAGCGTGGGAAACATTGTCAGCAGCCTGCACATATTTCCAGAGATAGCTACTAGTAGTAAGACTGGAAACGGACGAAACAAGCAATGGATTGTCAATAGCCACATAGATCTGGCGACTTGTGATGGTGTGTCTAATTAGTAAAGAGAGTATTGCATTTTGAGGGCAGGTAGAAGGAACGTGAGAAGAGGTTTTCGCAGTATCACCCATCCCATTGCAATTCTAATGCAAGCGTGTACCCCATGAACCCATTCCAATGTATGCTTACTGTTGGCCACGACGCCAGACTGTTCGTTCGAAATAGGAGACCGAGAGAGCGAGAAGAAACGGTGAAACAGCAATGGGAGGGCAGTATGCAACATGATGCGCGTGATAAACGCGAGGCCCGGAGCAAGCCATCACCAGAATGTCTCTGTTGGCACTGAGGGACCAAGTCCACTCTCACGGAGACATTCCTTGCAGACCGAATTTTTTGTTGCTGATGACCCAAGCTGTGTCTCATCATATGACTTACTGGGATATTGAACTGAGGTGTTTCTGTAACAATATCATAAGCCAGGAAAAGCAGTAAATTTGCCACTAATATGTGAACTGTGTTTTATATTCTGATACTTGAACTCAATATTTTCAAGACTGCTACTTTTCCAACTGGAACTGGCAAACATATAGAGCTTGATCTGTCATCACAAGAAATGTCACTAATGACAATTGCACAATTCTCTGCAGCATCTGAATGTTGTTAAACTATGCTTTGTATTGGTCGTTTGATATTGCAATCTATTCATAGTCATAAAATTCTAGTGGACATGAAACTTGCCCCAGAGGACTGATTTAAAGCTGTTTGCCAAATTGTGTATCCTTTTTTGTTAACACTCGATTATCACATGATGATGTGAGTGTCGACAGCGAAATTGTATCGACAGATGTGGCATTAGTGAATTGGTGCCAGCAAGAGATCATGATACCAGCTGTCGTCCATTTTACCAGTGTATTGGTGTCATCACAAAACAAGTGCTTATCAACTGACATCATTCTATACTTATCATTAATCATAACAAGAACATCAATGAAATCACACTCTAACCATTCCTGCTTTGGGAAAAAACAATTTCCACTTCAACACTTTGATTCACTTTACACTGACCAAGACGAATGATTTGTTTATACAGCTGATTGTCTTGTAGAAATGACTTAGCTTGACTAGCTGTATCAGTTGAGAAGATCAGATTGGTTGAATGTCTGAAGAGGCATGCTTTCATTTTAGCATCCTAATAAAGTCCAATAGTTGTTTATTTGAGTAAAATGTAGCTCCATCCTCTGTCACCAACTGATCATGGTCAATACTAGACTATATGGTCTGGTGAATTGAGGATGTTGCGATGTTTGGTCAACTCATGAAGATAAGCAAGGACTCTCACTTGCACTAATTAAGAGTGTTGGTAAAGATTACTTGCATAGTTATTGTTGACACCAAAGATCAGTATTCAGTAACCATGTGTGTCGGACTTTGTGATGGCCTGTCCAGACGACTTGTGCTAATACCTGGAACGGCTCATTCAGCACCAACAACCCAAGTGTCATGAATGCATGGATATGTACTATATCATTTTGGCCAGTCCTGCCCTCATTGGGTGTAGTTATCATCACTGAAGCATTTGATGAATCCAGCAATTTGAGCTGCATTACTGAACATTCATTGTTGCCCACTTTGTCATACATATGGAATATATCCGCCTGCACCACCAAATGCTAGGTCAATCTCCACTTCAAATGATGACTCTGGGCAGGAACAGAACACAGCATCTCATTCTGTTGGTGAGGAGGTTCACTGCAAAGAACAGGTTCATTTGTCTCAGGCATGGAATGACCTGCTTTACCCAATGCTTCGTCTTGGTCGAGTTTCGGAAACTCTGTGGGTTCGTTGAGAACAATTGGCAGAAATTACTTTGTACATAATTGGAAAATCAGAGAATCCACTGAAATATCAAGAGGATATTCATTGGACTATTGTGCAGAACTCTCATTGCAACCTTGTATGTTCCCCAACTCTAACAATTATATACTAGCCACCATCCATGAACACTGCATGGTCTGAAGGCACCATGTGAAGTTGATAATTCCACTGGATTAGTCAGTTTCTGTCACATTTCCTCTGTGCTGCCAGGGTCCACATTGTTGGCATTATCCATTGTTATTTTAATGCGGGGTTTCCCATACACAAGATTTATGTAAGACCAACTTTTGATAGTACATGGCATTGTGATCTGTTACAACTAGTATGCTGCATACTGCTGAGCTTCTCTATCTTCAATCTGGATGGCATGCATGAAACTCTTAATCGCACAATCCAGTACCTCTACACCATTCTCTTCAAGTACTGGACTATCCTTTGGAGCTTCAGGTGTACATGAAATTAACCTCATTGTCTGATATCTCCAGTAAAAGGGTAAATGGAATTCTGGCATAGCTGCGACTTGAAATGTATATTGAATTCTCACTCAGATTAAAATGTGCCAGCCCACAGTGTATTTTTCTTGTCCCAATTGGACTGCTAGAATATCTTGAACCACCATCATCAGTATGACATTTTGGTATTGCTTGATGGTTTCACACTTTATAATGAGTTGTGATACAAAACATGCTGGATATGGCAACAGTTTGCAGTATTTCATTTCCAGTGTTAATATTCTCACTTCAGCAATTTGCTGATTCTGCCACCGACAAGTTGACAAGCTTGAGAGCAGTCCCACATGTCATCTCATCAATGACAATCTTCAAATTTTCTGCCACTATAGGTATTGTACCAACTAGGATTGGTGTATGGGCTGAAGTTATTGCTGGATGGCCCAGTGAGAGAGTGGTCAGGATCTCTATGTACAGGCGGGGCACTGAATTCAATATCCACAATGGATCCCACTCTCATTCTTCCCCAATCATCCCACAATAGTCAATTGGAGAATTATTCACCCATTCAGAAAGTGAATGCTACAGCAAAATTGACAATAGCAACCCCACAAGAAACTATGTAGCCAGCGAATTGAATATCATAGCCTCTGCTATGGAGGTAAAAGTCATTCAAAGACAAGTTGTATCTGCAACCAGCACTCCTGGCATATACAAATCCCAAAGCCATCTGCATATAATGTACCATATTGTACAAATCTGGTACTCTCAAAACTTGGTTCAAGGCATGTCTGGTAATGATGACTGGTTGTGAGGAATGAAGTCAGATTTCAATTGGGGATTTTCAGGGGTGTCGATTATCCCAAGCACTTCAGTTGGATATTCGGAATTGATTTCTTTGTTGACAGTATCGTAAGTAGTCTTGATTACTGAAATGCTACTATCTGGATCGAAGACCTTCTCAGCATCCCCTACTTTGTCTAGATTCTCCGTTGCACCTTACTTAAGTGTCTCTGTGTCACCAGTACTCTGTTTATATTGTTTTGAGGTTAGCAGGACCGATGGATTAATACTCTGGAACTGTTGAAATTCATAGCAATATCAGGAATTTTGCAGACAAGCATGTATTGGAACAAATATCTATGTAGGGAATAAAATCAATGATATTCTTTCAATTAGAAGTGATGTTGATACAATGACAATTCTCTACTTCAGCAAAACCTGTTTTACTCACTAGGAGCCTCCAGAAGTGTGTGAGAGGAGGTGGAGTGTAAACTGAGAAGCGTCAATTTTAGGAGAGAATCAGGCCCTAGGAGGGGATTTCACCTGGCCTTTGGCGTAACTGGGATCTCTGACGTCTGGTACGGAGCACCATGGGTGCTGTTGTTAACAGTTTGGACGCACATGGGACAGTCACCCAACCAATGTGGGAATCCGAAACTATCTTGGGAGATCACTGGCTTCTTATATATATGCCTTCAAAGGACTGTAAGCGTTATCTGAGATTCTCCGGGTGTACATCAGCATTATGAATACCCTCCAGGTATGATACATAGATTATTTGTCATTATCACCTCTGAAATCATACTCTCGTACCCAGCATTGCATTCAACATTCTATTGTTTGCATTGCTACATAAAAGAGAACCAAAGAATATGGCGAGTGATTCAAAAATGACAGCAGGTAAAAATTATACAGTAACCCAACTATGCAATCAAAATGATATCAATCAAACATAGTCTCAATGTCATTCACTAAATCTCCCATCTTACATGGTTAACAAACTCAGGAAGACACAATTCATCATCACCGCAAAGAAGCTGGAGGCACACCTTGTATTTCCAAAAGATTCTGGCCTGGCAAGTGGGTGAAATTGAATTCCAATGATGTTTGGCTCAATTTGTGATATCTAAAAGGTTGGAATTGTGGTTAGCTCGCAGTGAATCAAAATGAGGTTTGAAAGGCAATATGATAAATTCGGCAGAATAAGAAGTGATCAATCAGGACAAGAGGAGTGCCTATTGTGGAGTACGAGGTGAGAAAGGGGAGTGCTGATGGTGACTGAGGAGGGCAGAAGAAAATTGAGAGGCGCACATGAAGGCCACAGAGCGCCAACTGGGATTGGGGAGCGCATATCGAGCGGAGTAGTCTATCCATGCTGAGAAGTGCGGAAATAGGAGGGAGGTGAAGAGACTTGAATAGAATAGAGCCGGTTCTAATCGACGTCGACGAAGTGATTCAGGAGCTTCTATTGTAGAGGAGGAGTGCGGACAGAGACTGCAGTATGTAATGCAGAATCAAGTATCAACGTGCCAATCCAGACTGAGGAGTGCCAACGGGAATTGAGGAGCGCCTATTATATTGGAGGAGCTCCATTTAGGGGGGGGGAAGGGGGGGGTATGAAGCAGCCCCACAATGTGTAATTGATAAGTCCTCTGGCTTTCGCAGTAATACGATCTATCACTGTGGAAGTGCAAAATTTACTTCCATACTGATTTTAAGACAACTTAAATGTAACCTTGCTTCCAGAGGCGTACTCCAACAGCATACAATGATTAGTTGTGGTCCCAAGCGTTAATGATTGCGGTGTGAGAGTTTGAACGAACTGCAATGTGGTCGTTTGTCACCCCATGCTTTTAGCCGTGGAGAAAAGTTGAGGGTAGATAAAGTCAAGCACTTCCATCCACGTAAACCATGATTTCTTATCATTGATGACTTTGGAGAGATATGTATCATCAAACAGGAGCTCATTGACCTGGATTTGACGCTCAGTTGCTGATTGTAAATCCAACCGGTAACTACAGATATTGGTCCGACGAGCTCCATCTGCTATATGCCCTGTGATGGTCCTAATCTTTAGTTTTAACTATGTATATTTTTTGGGGTTTAGTAGTACTATATGTCTAATCAAGGAGCAGAAAACTAAATATACACTTACAGCTGCTTGGGTTTGCTGTTTGATTTTACGAAATGGACCACCGAGGCATTGACACACAGATCCAGTACCACCAGGAGCACCTGCTACTGCCCGCTGACCATCCAGGGCTTCAATGGCTAGTTTCCAAGCTCTGTCAACCATTGAGTACTTCTCATCAGAAATGATTGGCCAGGAGGTCTTGGTGAATATGATTGCCTCCATGAACTGTTTTACTATCTCAAAAGTAGCCTTTTGGCGTTGAGGAACTTTGTGATTTCCACAGGCCTTTAGTTGAGGAATATCCTAGTATCAACCAGGATTGGGAAGCAGGAGCACCTGTACAATATCAGACTTGTGTGATATGTTGATTGTTGACATTTGGCCTTTGAACAATGGTCATGGTATGGCCCCAGCTGGATGTCGCAGATTTGGAAGTTGACTGCGGGCAAAGACAGTATTGGCATGGCTCCATTCCTTTTGCAGTGAAATCATTATACTTTGTGATGTCTTATTATGGTGTGTCTGGTCTAGTTGTAGGAGCTCCTGCCGGTTGACCAAATCGTCTTCTTCGATATCTAATAACAGGATGGAATCCCCATGCCCTTCCTGTACATCATTGCTGATCTTCTAATTGATATCATCATCTTCCTGCATCTGCAGAATTATAGTGCGGACATTCGCTATCTTTAACACTATACTCACAAGCTAGGTTGGTAGTTCATACAGTTGATTTGCAATGAACATTGCGTCTCTTCTTGAATGCACATGCAAGAGCTCGTTCAAGGTGTGCATCTTAATTCTTGTGTGAATAGTGATTCATCACCTGGCTTGCCTTAGACTCTATGTTTGATGAAGCGAAGTTGGGGAATGTAGACAGAAGAATATAAGGAGAAATATGTTATGAAGAATTATAGAAGAACCGGAAAATAGGGCAACAAAGTAACATGCGGTCGAGGACGATACAATACAAGGTGTGCCTGGGAAAATGCACCGTTGGCGGAAAAGAATGCAATTCGAGGCATTCCTTGAAACTGTCCGGAAGACATGCCAGTGGTTCGTATTGATATTGTTGATGCTAGTTGTTTGTTGTGATTCAGGAAATGTCAGGTGCAGCGGATTAGATGGATGATTTGTGTTTTATATTGCTGGATGTTAGCACTTGTATCCAAGTACGCTATTGATGGAAGAATTCGAGGTTGGTTAAATCCAACATACCCAGTATTGAACCTGACGCACATCAGTAAAATGTAAATCGGTCCGGAAGCAATACCCATTCCTCCCGGATACTCTGGGCCACCTCACCAGTGCTTCGAAGAACTTCTAGATGCTCACAGACCCCCCTGGAGCTTAGCAAAGTGCTCTCAGAATCTCCAAGAGCATTCGCAGGTGTTCCTGAAAGCACCTGCAGTTATGGAGGTGCATTCAGGATGCTACGAGATTTGACTTGTAGAATAGTCCAATTTCAGAGCTCCTGAGACCACTGCACAGATCTGCGGGAGACTTCAAGAGAAGCTGAGACTGCTGCGCAGCTCTGCGTGAGACTTGGTGCTGTATTATCACAGCAGTAGTTCCTACATAACCACATCGCATTTGGTCTTATCATATTCGTCTGTTACAGTCACAAGATTCGCTACATCATAATATGGCATGCATTATTTAGGTCTCGCTATATATATACATACGGTCAGGCTGGCTGCAGATGGTACTCGAACATACTCGGCGGAACACCTGGTCATGCTCATTGAGAGAACTTGGAGCTGCACTACTTGGGGGCCGTTGTGGTGAAACGATGGAGCTAGAAGGCAGAGAAGCCCACTATCAACCCTCTGCCGCACCTCTCGCGACATGCCAACAGAATTCATAAGAACGAGCGGTTCTGGTTTGAGGAGCATAGAAATCAGGTGAGAAGATATGATACTACCTGGTGTTGAGGATCCATGCAACTGCGTGGATGCACAAAATCTCGGACAGAGCGAGTGAGACCACAAGCTGGGAAAGATAGAGTGTGTATTTTCATTGTATAGGAGGAGATGGAAATGAGATGATGTCTATCTACTCCGGGGTCTGCCAAATATACTCCCCGTCACTCTGTTCATCTCCGTTATCCCTGTATCTCCCTACAACTCCTGTCAAGGATTGAAGATGTACTTGGAGGTAGTGATCGAACATGTTTGGAGATGCACTTGGAGACTGAGATCAAGTGAACTCAGCGATGCACTTGGAGGCCGTGGCTGAGGATGTTGGGAGATACACTTGGAGGCCATGTTCGATCAAGATTGGAGGAGTTCTTGCAGGCAGTAGATCTGGAGGTGATTGATCTGAAGGCAGTCAATCTGGAGGCAGTGAATCTGGAGGCAGTGAATCTGGAGGCAGTGAATCTGGAGGCAGTGAATATGGAGGCGGTAGATCTGGAGGTATGTGCGATGGAAGCTGAGACTCTATTCATTGATTAAATTGGAATTGTAGGAATGTAGAGAATTGAGCACAGCATGGTCCACTCAGAGCGGAGAGACTGGCTGGGAGCGGGAGACAGTCGATCTTGGGATGATGCGGTACGTGGTGTATGCAGTACTCAGTGTATGCTGCACTTGGTGTGTGCTGTACTCGGTGTATGCTATACTTGGTGTATGCTGTGCTCGGTATATGCTGTACTCGGTGTTGACTCCTGATCATGGCATGGAGAGGTAGAGACGGATGATTGAACTTCATGTTCTTAGGTGATGGTAGAGTTGAGGACAAGAAAGAGAGAGATGAGAAGAGATGGGGCAAATCATCATGAGAAACTGGGACTTAAAGAATTTTGTGTGCAAGTCAGTTTACTATCCCCGATACAGCAGGTACGAGTCATGATCCGGTGTTTAATTACAACAATACGAGGTCTTTTAAACCCAATCAGGCAAGTTGTACCCCTGATTTCTCATATCCACTTGTATCCTCCACATTGTTCTCATCATCATCCCCCATCTCTCTCTTTCTCGTCCACAACTCTGTCATCATCACAGAACCCAAAATCAAGTCATCCCTCTCTATCTCTCCATGCCATAATCATGGGTTGACACTGACTACAGCATACACCGAGTATATCATATACCGAGTAAAGCATACATCAAGCATAGCATCCACCCATAATTGTTTGTCTTCTCTTTTTTCTCAGGATTACGAGTTGACCCCTGAATGTAGCTTCCGGTGTGCCTTCCAATACGATCGACCGCCATCAGCCACATTGCCATCAGAGCTCAAAGGTAAAGTCACCTTGTCACATGTCCAAGTTTGCGAGACCACTAAATGATGAATAGTGTCTCAGCACCCGGTGCACCATCCATCGAACTCCTCCAAGTACTTATCTAATGTCGCTCGATCACTGCCTCCAAAGTGTATCACTAAACTCGCACTATCATGGCCTCCAAGTGAATCTCCAAACTCGCTCAATCATGGCCCACAAGTGAATCGCCAAACTTGCTCGATTACGGCCTGCAAGTTCGCACGATCAAGGCCTTCAAGTCTATTTCCAAACTCGCTTGATTACGCACTGCAAGTTCGCTCGATCATGGACTCCAGGTGTATCTGCAAACTTGCTCGATTATCGTCTCCAATTGCATCTCCAAACTGGCAGGAACAAATCCTCGGAGTGTATCTCTGAGTTCACTCGATCGTAATTTTCTGGCGTACCGTGAATTGCTCTCAAGCACCACCTGCAGCCAGTCCAGATATACTGTGTGTAGATGGGTAGCTATATAGATAGATAGATAAGAATACAGACTGAATACATGAGTTTTAAAAATCGTTGAACGATATGTAGTAGATATGATTTCCAGACGCACCAGCAACATTCCCAAGGAAGATGTCGTTTATCCCAGACTGCTTTACAGTGATTCGCGGTGTTCTCAGACTTATCATCAGCCCTCCAAGACTTGTAATCTGCGCTCCCAGACTTCTCGTCAGCGCTCCCAAACTTGTTGTCGGCGCTCCCAGAGTTGTTGTCAGCGCTCCTAGACTTGGTGTCGGCGCTCCCAGACTTCACGCCAGCGCTCCCTGACTTGTCGTCGGCGCTCCGAGGGGCTCTGAGGTGCACCCAATATTCTCTCTGGCGCTTCAAGGTGTTCTGAAACTTATCACAATCACTTCCATGGTACTCCTGTACCAGTCATCAGATATCCGAGTTACTCAGAAGGCCGGCTGGAATGCCCTCCTAGGGTCTGATACTCTCCTAAAATTGACGTATCTAAGTTTACACTCCGTATCCTCTCAGATACTCCTGGTGGCTTCCAGTGACTAAAATATATTTTGCTGATGCACCTGAAGAACTCGAGACATTGACATGGTTGTATCACTAACCGCCTCTCAGGGAGGGACATTTGGAAGTCTGAAGAATGAGTTGCTCACGATCGCCCCTGAATATGAGTACGCCGAAGATCATTCATTATGCCTCTAGTTAAAGCATATGAGTGGTGACTGTGTAGCACAAGATTGTCAGTGTGTTGAAGAATCTTCCAGAACTTGGACAGAGAATAGAGTTGGGACCTTGGTGAGTGGCAACAGTTGAAGTTACATGGGTCCAAACTGAGTTTGTTGCTAATAGTGGATAACTATGAATTTCCAAATGCGGTATACCAGCCAGAAGGACACTCTATTCTCATGATATTCTGTCGTTTCAAGATTCTGCAGCAAAGTCAGCAGTTGATTACACAATATCGTGTGCAGAACTTTACCTTCAGTGGTCTGAGTCTGCTGGATTCACAATTTGTCTGTTGTCAGTTTAAGATAACAGGTAGAATTTGTGTTAACAAAGAAGAAATTCAACATACAGAAAGCATGGTAATAATACAATGAAGATTCAGGGGAAATCTAGTCGATTCCGGGTCTCGTCAATGCCAAAATTGCTAGCAAATGGGTCATAAATAGTAACTTACATTAAGATATTGTGCATAATATTTTGTAAACACCGCATCAGTTAAATACAATCTGATTATGTATCTCAATGCTACAATGTTGACTTAACATACATAGTGGGATTCAACACAGTGCATAAGAACAATATGAATGCGTCATGAGGCTTCATCTGACAGCAGAAAGATGACTAACAGAATCCTGTTCCAGGCATTTGAGGTGCAGCGAGTATTATGTCGGCATGTAGGATTCAGTCTAATATAATAGCTGTGATTACGGACTGCACTTACTGTGACAATTACTTCTACTCTCAAAAACTGCCTGTACTGAACTCAAGCTTTCATTGCGATTTGTTCGTCATGCACTCTCCGGATTGAATGATTGCGGAAATTGGACATTGTTGGTATATGTCTCATCTCGAACTTCAGGTTTTCAAGATATGTGGTGAGCGGATGCTTGCCACTCACCGATTGAGGCACTGAGTAGATTCTGGCATTCAGATTCTCTCTCTTCAAGCTCTCTTCATGGAAATCGGTATATGTAATCTAATTTGAGATACGATGTGTTTTGCGGGCCAAAGATACATGTAAGGCAGAATCAAGTGTAGTCTTCATAAGATGCATTGTGAATTTAAGCCTATTCAAGGAAGTGTGCTATACAAGTAAGCGGGAGTTGCCGGTTATCAGCAGAATTGCTCAGCAGAAACTGTGTTTGGTGGTTCATTCACTCAATGTGCAGCTCGATTATGAAGCCTAAACGACAAAAGCCATTTCAGGACCTTGGAAATGTAAGCCCTGAACTTAGTACTTCTTAGCCAAAATCCAGTCAAGTGTGGTTGTTTATGGCCCAGGGCTGTGCTTCTACGGCAAGCGTGTGGTGGACACCTTCCTCCAAAGAATAGGTTCCATGGAGCATGACAGTTCTGGCATTTACATGGCGCTCTTCACAGACCGATCCAGCATAGATTTTGATTTTCAGTTTCCCCGAGCAAGATGAGCCACATCTGCACCAAATCGTATAGTGTCTGAATGATGACACTCAGTGTGTGCTGGCAGCCACAGATCCAAATTATTCAGGAAGAAAGAAAATCTACTTCGAATGGAGTAAAATGAATTGTTCAAGGGAAAGGCGAAGTAGATTTACCTGGTTCGGAGGCGTGCCTGGAGTATGATCATATGTTAACAATCCAGTGGGGGCGGCTTGTCAATATCAGCTGTTGAATAGAATATGCGTCCTGTGTCAAATCTGAGACCGTCAAACCCAACAGGAAAGACGATCTTTGGTGGGCCTGGACTTCATTCCTCAGCAAAGAAATACTCGGCTGTATTCTTCGGGTAGCCATGGAATCAACGATCTGGGTTTTAGGATACGCTGCATCAACTCAAAAGTGCTTAGACAGTCATTCTATCATGGGATGATTAGAGACATTCAGTGCTGAATCGGTCTAAGGAGAGTCGAGTAGCTGACAGTGATTCCCTTGTACAACTGACTGTTAATTGCTCAACAGTTTGGATTAAGTGAGTATCCCAAATTCATTCGTGACTATAGTATCCAGTGCATCTGAAAAGAAGAAGCCACAAATAATTGGAATCAAACTTGGAGGTTCATGCCAGCCTGAAAACTCAGATCTCTTTGGCAGATTTTGAAATCACAATTCCAAACAGAAAATATAGAACGAAGATGGGCAGTGACTGCAGATTCGGCAGATTCTCAGAAGATAATAAATGACACTCTGGAATTTGACTTAGTTCACCATTCATCTGGTGCATCTGCGTTGCATCACATAGTGGTTTATCCAAAGGAGGCTATGATTCAGTTTACCAGATATCTGTTTACCATGGACTTCATCTCATATTCATCACAATAATCAATTAACACAAAATGGAATTGAACCCTAACCCATACTCCTGGACTTCTCAATTGTGCCTTCTTCTCCATACCATTTGAGTATTTTGCATTGGTTGGTGAGATTGTGTTGGGTGAATGTTTAATGAGGCATACCTTGATTTTATTGGCCTGATGATTCTTATTCATAGTCACCATCTGACAGCATGAAGTCTCCTTACTCTGTACCCTACTTGGTACGGTTCTGACTACACTCCTGAATCCGGTATGTCATTGACGTCATGATGTTCAGTTGGCCATCGGATCATGCTAGATTCCCAATGGAGCCACTCCAGAGAGCTGGTGGAGATCACTTGCTCTGTTGTTTTAACCATTGGGTCCAGTGTTCAATAGCCTTGTGTGTGAAACTCTGTTTTGCCCCTGTTGGACAACTCGTGCAACCGTCTGGCCCTGCTCATTCAATACCGCCAACTTCTGAGTTATTACCCTGTGATTTGCTGCTGCTAGATTGTGATCTGTCCCACCCACATTGGGACTAGTTACAAATACAAAGGGATTTGGCGAAACTTGGAATTTAAGCGGCATTTCTGTCCCCTCATCATTGCCCATTTCTACATACATGTAGAAAATATTCAAATGATCAGAAAGATAACTTTGTAAGCCGCCACGACTTCAAATGATGAACATTGTCTGGCACAGTACAAAACAGCACGGCCCTTTAAGGAGGAGGTGCACGAGGCAAGGCGCATTTAGTACTTTCAGGTATGTGCAGAAGTGCCTCATTGGAAGCTTCATCTTGGTCAGGTTTGGGATACTCAGCAGGATCGTTCAATAGGATTGGCAGGAATGTGCCCTTCAGCCATTGGAAAATCAGAAAATCCTTCCAGATATTGAGTGGTTATTAGTTGTACGATTGTCCAGAAACATCATTCCAATCCTCAGTGTCTTCCAATACCAAAGAGAAGCATGCCAGCTGCCATCTATGTACCCTCCATGCTCATGAAGCACACCATTCAGTGTATCTCGCCACAAGGGTCATTACTTTGCGTTGCTCATCCTCAGTCCATCCGAGATCAACATGGTGTGAATTCTCCATCGGTATCAAGGCATGTTGTTTCCAATCTGCGACTCTCGATTCTGACCACCTCCAGATCATTCTTGGTATTGGATTTGGATTATCCGGTGCGCCGCATCCTGTTGAGCATTGTGGGCTTCAGTCCGGATAGCATCCATCATATTGTTCACAGCGGAATAGAGTGCATTGGTGCTGTGCTTCTTCATCACAGTATCATCTTGTGGATCGTCAATTCCATCTGAAAACAACCACATTGTCTGATAACACCAGTCACAGAGTGAATGGAATTACAGTGTTGCAGTGACTTGAAGTTTGAATCCAATTCTCACATTCCTGGTAATTCAGCAGCCAATACTATTTTTCATCTTATCCTGATGTGACTCATCAAAAATAGCAAAACCCCATGAACTGTTTGAGAGTTGGCTATTGTTTGATTGTTTCACTCTACATGATAAGGTATCATACAACACAAGGTCAATATTCCATCGTTTATCCAGCTGAACAATAATGGTGCTAAGACTCTGCTGGGTGAGATTCGCATTTTAGACATGCAACAAGTTGATGAGTATGAAATCAGTTACATGTGTCATCTCATCAATGGCAGGCTTGAAAGTCTCTGCCATTCCGGGCATTGTGACCACCGAGATTGGTTGAAGAGCCAATATCCATGCTGGATGCCTGTGAGATCGTGTTGTCTGTATCTCCAACAGGCAGCGGGGCACAGAATTCAATATCTGGACCACATACCACTCCCGATCTTCACCTACAATGCTGGGCAAGTCGTTGTGCGCCAACATCACCCTCTCTTCAAGGGTATTCCCCCATAACATGGACAGTGGCAACCCCATTACAGCTTTCTCAGTTACCAAAAAGCAAAGAATTGCTGCTGCAACCGAGGCGAAAGTCTTTCCAAGACTCATTTCATCCCCCACCAGTGCTCCTGGCATATCAGCATCCCAATCCCTTGCGCTCACAATGACAGAGACAGTACCAACCTTTTACGACAGCAACTAAGTTCCGGGCATGCCAGGAATTGAATACTTGTGGCCTGGAAAATTGTCATCTGTTGATTGGCGAATTGGATGGGCATTCAGCAGCCTGACTACCTCATTAAGATACTCATGTTCAAATTTGGTACTGAGTGTGTGGAGAACAGTGCTCAATGCCGGACTGATATTATCTGGATCAAGAATCTCCTCGCCATCCACTTGCTTATGAACCTCTCTTGCAGCTTCGTCAGTCTTCTATCCGTCCTGAATAATCTCTTTCAGTTGCTCCAAGGTAAGTTGGGCAGATGGGCTCGAACTCTGGCGCTCCTGAAACTCATCGCAATGTTAGGAATTTCACTGACAAGCATTTGGACCTAAAATTATGTAGAATATTCACTCGATCAGAACTCACATTAATCCTATCAATCTCTTTCCCACATGGGTTCTCATACACCTCTCTTTTGTTGTCATCAGATATCTCTGAAGACTAAGTATACTGATTAGCACTGGGGCATAAGAAACTGAAATAATGCTAGCAAGAATTACCTTGGCCAGTCTACTTATGTGCTCCACAATATCTTTCCCTGTAGCTGCCTTCATTTCGACCAAATTTTTTTTGACATTGTGTCCCAGTTTCTACTTGAAGGCATTCGCAAGGGAACTGTTAAATGAAAACTGACCATATAGAGTGTCATTCATCATTTACCCATGTGCGTAGAATCCCATATACTCCTCATTCAATTCTTCCTGCATCACGTTGTATCTGTATATTGCAGTCAGGTATCACGGTTCTTTCAGACCACACTTCTTTTCAACGAAAGCAATCAGCTTCTCCCAGTACCTATCATCGCTGCACAAAGCTCGGCATTGATTGTTGGATGTCTGGTGATTGTTGCCATTAGGCACTGCAAGAATCAGAACCATGAAAATTGTATTCAGCATCTCTGGGACATCACCTCTTGCATGTTGGCCTGCATGCTCTCTGATATCTGTCACCAGTCGCTTCCTTGCCTGCCCTTCTTCCACACCTCCTTAACCTTGCTTGCACATTACTTCAAACACATCTGAACCCACTGTTGCTGAATCCATTTGGCACTAGGAAGATTGTCCGAAGGCAGCCAGCTCTCGAATGTCTCCAACAATCTGCAACAGCCATATCCCGATGCAGGGGCCATCTTGCCGCAGTTTTAAAGTGTTCTGTTACGGGATAATTGATCAATGGTTTTCCACTAGGTACCCAGCCACCCATACTTTGTTCCATTTGTTGAAGGTACTAAAGATAGGCTGCCCCATGTTTTTGGCAAATTGGTTCACAGAGAATTCCATTTCCTTCAAGCTGATTGGGGCTTTGACTTCACCACAGCTCAAGTCCGACGAAACGTGGCTCTCATAATCTGCATCGAATTTGTCTGATGAGATATCTGGTACTGGGGGCAAATCTGAAATCCCTATAACATCTGATCTGCGCAGTTCTGCAGCTTGCTCAAAACGTTTCGTTGGAAGGCTAATGGGGGGTCTCCCAGGTTTGCCGGGAAGTTGGATATATGGCGTAGAGGTGCAAGATGTTGACCGAATGACTGCATTGTTTCCAGGCGGTGCTGGTGACACTCGAGGTGTGCATGGACATGTCAGCCCCTGTTTGGGAAATTGTTGACATGGATTCATTGGAGCTCCACCATAACCTCCATGGGGGAAATCATATCATTGTCATGATTGTGCATACCTAGGATATCTGTGGGTCGCACCTGAGCTCAGTTTTGAGCTTTCTGTCATGTTGAGTAGGGCAGAGTGGTAGAACTGGGGAGCACCTGGAAAAGGTGACTGTGAAGCCTGGTGACAATACCCCGTGGTGGATGAAATTAAATGTAGTGTTGCCAGAATTCAGCATCTTTGCTTGGTGTATTTCGAGCACCACTATCTGATGCTTCCACATTGCCAGTTGGGCATTGTTTTGAGCCAAACAGCCCACCTGTTGGAGTTTTATTGGTTGACTTCTGTGCATATCTGTTTGTTTACATTGTATGTAAACATGAGATTGTGGTAAACATATTATCCTTTCCATTGGTGATTTCGAATGAAGTGTAGTGTAGTTGACAATATTGAAGGGAGCAGCGAACTACGACGGCATGAAGGCCTCGTATATCCATCTTATTCATCATGAGCTGTGGTGTTTCTCTGCACCTATTGTCTCATGAAACCCGGCAGAAAAACAACCACTATAATCAGACAAATCCTGCCGATCTTTGTTATATGCTCGAATTCATATACTAGGATCTTGGATAGAATCACACCTACATTCAGTTGATGACTGTGAAGGTCCTAGAAGTGATACGACATGATATTTCCCAAAAAGCAACAAGAACTATATCCAGTTGGAATGTTAGCACGGGTAGGTATTCTATACCCACAATGTGTGTGTACGACTTGCTACTTGATTCAATATGAGGCCTGTCAGTCGAGCTGCAACAGTTAATGGTTCCTTTTGAACACCTAATGTGAACTTGGTTTTCTCCTCAGGATCCACCTCCTAGTCAAGAATCATGACTGAAGAAATCATCCTACCAGCATATCAAGTTCTCGATGATCATTAACTGCGCATACAGTCAAGTAGGAAACTTACCTATTCATTGCATTAAGCTGATGTTATCTGCTGCTTGAGGTTCAGGTGCAGATATACTGTGCGCATTGCTGCAATGATGTAGTATACAATAACGCCGATTGTAGTAGCACCTGAAGAAAAGTATTAAAAGTCAATAGCAGTGAGTACAAAAGGAAGTTTCTCTGCTAACGATTTCCGGTAGATAATGTGCAACATTATTGTGCGGGATTCGATAGACATTATCCTAGTTTGGGAAGACAACGGATTGTGAGGTGAATGTTGTTTACCCCACATCTAAATTAGGTGGGGTGTGATATGGCTTTGAAAGTGATACGCTAACCTGCGTTAGCTTGCATTGAAACAAGTCTCCCTGAGGCTCAAATCCCACAACAAACAGTACCCCCTAAAGCATCATTGAGATTCGCCAGAACACTGAGTATTTCTCAAATATAGTCCACACTCCCTGGAAACATGTCAAATGCTACATCTGCAACAAGAAATTATTCAATGATAACCGACTGGAACCTCACTATCAACACTATCAGCCAAGATTGTTGAGCTGATTGGAATTACAGATATCACTATGCGAACTACTATGATGTAACTTACCTCGTTTGTAGTTAGCGCCATCAGTCCGCAATCTACCTTATATCATTGTGACATTTCTCATTACACGATTCAATCAACACACCTTCGCATATGCCCGTACACCTCCGACCACTGCAGCAGACGCCACAGTACAACAGGTTATGAGCCCTTGCGTTAAACAAAGAAAACGATGATTAACACTTCCACTTTCGATTGTCAAACGGAGGTCAACATTACAGAGAAGTGTATCCACAAGTTCCAGCATTTCCCAGCATTCCGCCATGCTTCTGACGCCGACTACTGTACATCACCTGTACAGTCTCAGAGTCTATGATAACTGACAATTCCGATTGAAGATATAACATTTCGTTAGAGACTGAGTTTGAACACGATCACGATCACCAAGTTCAATGGCACCAAATATGAAAAATGGGCAACTGAGATGGCGCTACTTCTCGAGCCAAAGCAAGAGTATGGTATCATCAAAAGATTCGATGACAAGCCACAAGAGCCAGCAGCAAATGCGGCAGCAACTAAGAAGGCCACTCCAAAAGACCGGACGAATCGCAATCGTGTTCCAAAATCAACTATGCTGCTCGCCATGCAACTGGGAATACAGGCGGAATATACGGTTGTTGATGATGCGAAGACTGATTGGGACAAGCTAGCATCAGCCTACAACTCAAAGCTCAAGCTCAATATCATCGAGATAAGGGAAGTCCTTTATAGCATCAAGCTACAGAACTGCAGAGAAGTGGACAATTAAACAACCCAGATCGATTGGAAAGTAAAGGATTACAATCTCTGCGCAGAACTGATAGCACGATCGACCACTGACACTGATGCTGCCGACACAGACTCTGCAAAGACACTCACCAAGATAAGTAAGCAGGAACACATCTTCTACCTTCTTCTCGGGATCCCAACACACCATGAGTGGAAAGCCGTCCTCCAGTTCATAATGGACAAGAAGCCACGATAACTGACACACACAACGAGATTGTCTCCAAGCCCGTCAAAAAGAAAGCTGCAATCAAGACAGAGAATGGGCTTGCTCCAGAAGCTGTGTTCGTTGCAAAGATAACTGGCAAAAGTGGTAATGGCGGTAAACTGGGAAAGGCGGCAAACATCAAAAAATGGTTAAGAGAGATCATTCAGAATGATAATAAGGAGACGGATCATGGGAAGTGCATTCATTGCCCACCTCAAGGGCATAGCACCGTGAACTGCTTGAGCAAACAGTATTGCAATTCTCCAAAGGCAGCCAACACTGCAGCAATCGCATCGTCGCGACTACCTCGACTCTCTCCAAGTTGATCGAGAACTGTTGGATGGTGGCTAGCTCAAATTCTTCATCCAGTGATTGGTTAATCGATTGCGGATGCACAATTCACATCTCAGGCCGTCGATTAATGTTCCTCACCTACACCGCATATCGTCCAACTATGAAGAAGGTGAAGGGATACAATGGGGTTACATTGTTTGCATCCAGATATGGAAGTGTTAGGTTGATTCGTCAACTACCAGATGAAAAGACGGAAATGATAATACTCCAAGAAGTGGTACATTTGACGGGATCGTTCAATGTGATCTCACAATCCCAGATCATGGACACGGACGTCAAAGTCAAACCGGTGAATCACTACAGTCTCAACCTCTACAGTTGCCATCGCAAGGTAATCGCCACTGCACCTCTGGTCGATGGGTTCTTGGTTCTGGATCGAGTTCTGGATCGCGCTAGGGAATCGACCGAATATATTGACATCGACAGCAATATCAATTGCCTGCCGGCACTCAAGACGACTGGGCATGCATCTCGGTACGATTCAGAGAAACGGATGCAATGCCTCCATTGCTCGGCATGTCTCGGTCAGTTGGAGTTGGAGATCTTCCCAACGATCACCGATGCTCCAAGAATTACACCGAAGTAAGATTTCAAGAGCTGCATCAAATGGAAGTTAGCTTTGAATCCCATTGATCCCACGACTTCCCATGCCACTGTACCTGTGCTGATTATGCACTCGGACATATGCAGTCCCCTCGAAACAGCCATCAAAAGCGATCTATACATGCTGCTCTTTCTCAACAGCGCCACAAGGCATATGGTTGAGTACATATTGATGTAAAAGTTGAAATCCCAAGAGAAATTCAATGAATGGAATGCCCTTAGAGAAAAAGAGTCGCGGAAGCAAGTGACGCGATTTGATAAAGATTGAGGCGGTGTGTATACCTCAAAGAAAATCGCAGAATACCTAAAGTATAGGGCATACTAGACAAAGTGACTACACTCTATACTTCTCAGGCTACTGGAGTTATTGAACGGGCGAACCGCATGACGATGGAGGACGTATGACACGTACTTGACAATGTCGGACTTGCGAAGAAGTACTGGGCATTTGCGGTGTCAGTGGCAAGGTATCTAGAGAACTGCACTCCAACATGTTCCGAGGTTGGTAAGGCTCCGTACAAGGCCTGGCATGGATCTGGAAAGCGGCCATTTCATATGCATCTCAGGGTGTTCGGATTCTTGGCCTTCGTGTGAGGTGTGAAAGAGTGACCAATGAAGCTGGATTCCAGAAGCACTTCTGGCATATTCATTGGGTACAGCATATCCACTAGGCAGTACATCGTATATGAACCAGTGGCCAAGACGCTTCACTGTTCCCAAGATGTGGTATTCCGAGAAGCGATGCAGTACACTGCACCCAATGCTCCCGATGAAACCATCTCGAACGAGCACTGTTACAGAGATATTATTGATGAACCCAAACCCAAAGAGAAGCAACCAATCGAATGTCAAATAGAGAAGTCGTTGGACAACAACCCACCTCCATATGCTATGAAGACTAAGAAGATGTCACAACAATTGCCTGACCTTGAGACATCACTTGGAGATGCATGGAAGCCGCCGGCCGATGGTAATGGCCGAAACCACCCTGGGAAGGATACATTGGAAGAGTCTGCACGATTGGCTCTTGAAGATGGGGAATTCAAGGATATAATGGCCATCCACCCTGCAGCTGCAATCTCTGATGACCAGGAAGCTGCGAACAATCCAACATCTTTGAAAGCAGTAACCATGTCGCCCCTTGCCAAGAACTGGGATACGTCAATGACAGAAGAGTCAGTTGCAATTGGTCAGCATCAAGTCTTCGGAGATTTCGTGGATCTTGCAGATGGGAGAAAGGGATTGCCAAATCATTGGGTATACAAGATCAAGAGAGATGGAGCGGGCAATGTGCAGCGGTAGCTGACCAGGCTTGTCTGTGGAGGAAATCGCCATATCAAAGGTATCGATTACTAGGATACGTATGTAGCGACTGCAAACATGGGCCACGATAGGCTGGAACGTGCGATCGCCACCAACTACAATCAGGAGATTGATCAAATGGACATCTGCACAGCTTTCATGGGAGTCGATTTAAAAGATGTGATGTATGTGCACTTACGGTAGGGATACATTCGCTTGCTCCAGAATTGCAGCGAATACAACGATAGAACATTAACAAAGACTTCACAGAAGATGGTACCCCGCTTGAGAAAGTCTCTTTACCACTGGAAGCAGTCATCGCATATTTGGTCCAGCACTTTCGAGCACTTCATGATCTCATTTCGATTCGAGCGAACATGTGATGACGGAGGACTGTTGGTACTGCATGATATGATTCAAGGCACAGTCTTTGGTGCAGTCGTTCTGTACATCGACGATCTCTATATCATTGGTAACAAGGGGTTGATTGGGCAGATCAAGGATCACATGAAGATGAGGTTCGGGATGCATAATCTCCGGAGTTTCTCCTTTTGTCTTGGCATTGACATCCAATGCAATCGGGAGCATCACATGGTCGACATCCAACAGCACAGCTACATTTGGATGATCTTGGCGAAGTTCAGAATGGATCAGTCCAGGCCAGTCGCCATGCCAATGGAAATGAGGCATCACAAGAGAAAGCCTGACGAGGACACCTGTAATCTGACCATATACTGATCGATGATCGGAAGCCTATTGTAAGCAGTAACCGGTACTGGGGCCGATATAGCCTATGCTGTTGGAGTTCTGAGCCAGTACAATCACAACCTAAGGAGGGAGCATATGGAAGCACTCAGGCGCATGTTTCCATACCTGAACAGCACGATGGACTAGCATCTGCATTTCGGTGGAGAACTCGGAGGAGAAAAAGAAGATAAACTCAGATGTTATGTCAATTTGCACTATGCTGGATTCCTGGATGACTATAAACCAACAAGTGGCCTTGTTGTGACCATCGGAGGAGCGGTCCACTGTAGATGGAGAAAACAGAAGTCAACTTCGCACTCCATGACCGATGCCACATACAATACCATTGGAGTAGGCTGGATGAGACTCACCCAGATGTTGCATCGCCTGAATGTGCTCAGCATCCTGACTATCCGTCGCGAACTCCCCAATCCACACTCACTGATCGCGACCATGAAGAACAGAATCCGCTGTGCGACTGTTGTTGCACACGTTGCAACCAAGTACTCCCTTGCTGCAGATATGGCTAGAGATGGAGAGATTGACTTGAGCAACATACCGACTGCTGAGATGCCCACTGACTGCTTCACAAAGCCACTGCCAAAGCCCCACATTTTGAAGCAGTGTGCTGAGATGGGAATGATACGGATTGGAATCAGGAATGGCCTCGGAAATGTCCTTGGTGCACTTGGAAATCTTCACGGGAATCGTGTCGGAACTGGAAATGGCATCCGCAATGCCGTAGGAAAGTAAGTTGATTGGGCATGGTTGTATTGAGGAGATCCAAGATGTGTGATTGGCACCTCTTCTGTTTAGATTACTGTTGTGTCTGGAACAGACATGATAGTCATCCGGGAGGAGTGTTCAGCTGATTGGAAGTACGGATATCACTATGCCAAGGACTATGATGTAACTTGCCTCTTTTGCATTTAGCGCAATTTGTCATCAATCGACCTTATGTTGATGCAACAGCTCTCATTGCATGATACGATTGACAAACCTTCACATACGCCCACAAACACTGCACAACTCATGCACACACCACTGTACAATATACATAAATAAATGAAAGGCTTGTACTCAGCTGGATTATACCACCCGCAGGGTGCGATCACCCTGTGCCATCATGGTTTGACAACAGTAGGTGCACCTGAATGGCCGTCAACAAGCTATCAATTGATGATCTACCTATAGACAACATACTGGTTGTGCCACCACCTGAATATACTTCCAACAAAGAATATATAATACCTCCACAGGCTGATCTCACCTTCACCCCTGATCCAATCAGGGCAAAGGCTCATAAGCAGGTAGTTGGAGTGGACAATACGGGGGGGAATGTGTATGGTAATGTTAGCAAGGGTTCCAGTGTTGGACCCGGCCGGTTTTATAGGTCTGAACAGCAACAGCCTTACCCCATCAAAAATGAACCATTTTTTAAGCAAACCATCACTTTAAGGCCACAAATATTGATCAGACAGTTTAGTGATTGCTATGTAAAGTATTCAGCTGAGCACGGCGAATCTTTTTGCTCTCTGATTTTTGATATTTTGAATTGCAGCAAGCGGTAGCCCAAAAACCTTGTTTTTCGGCCAAAATGGCAATAATTTCAAACTAGCTTCCTGAGTTTTGAAGATATCAAAAATCGGAGACCACCAAAAGATGCACCATCTGAAGCTTCATATTCCATATACCAAATACATAATTTTTACATTAATATTCCAGAAGATAATTGATAGAACAGTTTGGCATAAACCCGGACCAAATTGGCAGGGTCTGGCTTTTCTTAGAACCACAAAATTAGAAATGGTCCGAAAATGGAACCATTGCTTACACTAGTCTATGGGCAAGCAACTGCATTGTAGAATAAGCACGGCATGCACTCAGAACAATGGAATCCGTGGCATCGATTTCGGTTCACATACAACTTGCAGTAGGCTCTGTCAGTTAGCCAGCAAACAAAAGCCTGAATAAATTAACCTCTCAAGCAAGGACTGGACATCCTCCTAACTACATTAATTCAATCCGCAGATACCCTACGAAAGCACCACTCAGATTCTGATTTCGGGCTCGGCAATGACGGCTGGATTGTGGCTGACTTAAACATCTTTGGAACATTATACTTAGTGTTAGCAATAGTTCAATTTTGACAGCATGTTTACTATAGAGGTTCCAGTGAAACCCGGACATGGCTGGTTCGGTTCTGGTTGTTGCGAAATGGTTCACTCAATCATGTCCACCAATATGGATTATAATATTTTGAGCTTGGTAGGTGAAATATGCAGCTTTGCATGGGGTATCTTGTGGTAGTCTCCAATGTTCGATATCTTTACAACTCAGCAAGTGGCATTGAAAATACAGTCGTTATTAGTTCGAAGAAGATGTTTTTGTGCCACTGCTTGCTCAGTTTTGACGATATCCAAAATTGCAGACGACCAAAAGATGCGCCATGCAAAGCTGCATATTTCACATACCAGGCTCTAAATTGTCTGATTATTATTGGTAGACTTAATTGGGCAGTTTGCAGACTCTGGGGGTCATCGAATCTACAGCGAAACAAACACACAGGATTGGTGGTGGGATACACATGATCAACTGCCTGCTGGAGCAATAATTGTGCTTGTCATATGTGTATCCAACAACACTCACTTGACCAACTATTGAGGGGATCAGCATGCCTGCCTGCTGTCTCTCACAACTGGTAATATTCGAAAAGATATTCTCTGGACATCTACAATCTGCACCTAGATTGTTGTCAGGTTAATCTCGTATCCCATGAAAGGTGCGAAACACATTGACGAAGCATGGAATCCAGTTGTTGGAACTGTGCCATCTTATGTTGGTCATTGTGACATCACTGACCTTGGTGTAAAATGGGATTATGCAGATTGATTCCAGTGACAATGTTACCCTCTTTTGGCCCCCTGGGTCGGGGATGATCTGGAACAAGTCATAGTTGCTGAAGTCTCATAGCTCTCATAGCCGATGTGTGAAATTCCTAAATGTGTGCCAATGGGGCATTCAACAATTTGACCACTCAATAACTCAAGAGACTAAAATATTTTCTTGTAGCTGCTGGTGGTCAATACTATTGATGCTCTGCACACTGTAGGTGTCCACCCAATCTGTAACCAGTTCTGGCAATATCCTCTCTGCAATGTCTATCGGCTTTGGTAGCCTGATGAATTGCATCAGCTGGTGCTGGGTTGAGTTATAAGACATAATGAATCAGCAGCTCAAACACCTGCAAGCTAGAAATGTCCAGGATCAATTTGACAATTGGTTCACATAGGTACCACGATATCCTGGCATCCAGCACTTCTCTAAACCATTCGATTCATTGAAAAGCGGCACCTGGCAACGTAAATTGATCTGTGGAATGATCAGAACATTGGCTGTGATTTGTGCTCGAATCCTTGTCTACTCCAAGTATCACAGGAAAACTGTGGCGAAAGAAATCTTCAATGAAATGGTAATTGGAGCAGTGCGGATATTTTGTGAATTCGCTCTACTTGTTAGCCAACACCAATACTCTTATCAATCTCTCACAGCACTAGATGATACAGTGCAGAGATTTTGCCAGAAGAAGGCTATTATTTGAGAAAAGAAATGACGAAGTATGTGAAGGCCAGAGTGAATGACCTGTTGCCAAGGAAATCCCATCAGTTATATGAACAAAACATTTATAAGATTCGTGCTGCACAGAAGGCCATTGTGTATGGCAATGAAATGCTTGGCACAACAAAATGTAGTCAATTTCAGGTGAGCCTGAACTGAGTGCGAAAAGTGGCAACCACTTGGTCAGACACAGATCGTCACAAACCAAATGAGTGATGCGTGCGCGAAATCCATACAGTGACAGTTGCTAAATGCATGCCAATTGATCAATTATTGCAACATCATGAGAGACAAGTATTGCAGGAAGTCAGGACTAAGGCAACCAGTACCAGAAGCAAATTTGCCAAAGAACTTGCGCTAATGAAAACTGCTGCCAAAGATAAGGCTTCTAGAGTGGCAAGCATGGCTGCCAACAAGTAACCTCAATTTGTGATCCGCCAATCCGATATTGAAACAGAAGCTGCAACCTGCAAGTTGGCTGATACGAAGCGGGTCAATAAACAGCTGGAGAGTGAGATACATGTCATCACCATAAGTAAACTGAAGCGGTATAAGACGGAATTCTCCACCTGTTTGATCGAGTTTGAGGCTTGGTGGGAGTCAGTCGGCATTCAGAAGCTACAGTAAACCATTGAATATTGCGTAATACATTTCAGATATCCACAGATGCATCTTGTGAGCTATAAATCACAGTTAGTTCGGTGAATGGGTTCTGGTGAGAAATTCGCAACGGATATTTTTGAATGGCTCTATATCGCCAAGACGAAAGAGGAATATCGATCTAGCAACACAGTCAATTACAAACGACCAATGCATAACCACAATGATCAGTGTACCGGTCTTGACTATATGAAGGAGACACTGTCATATCTTGCCTACCATGGCTGGCACAATATTGACTCTGCAAAAGTATTTAACCTACTGTCTGCTACCAATAAACGGTGAAGTACACGCAGACCCCATCTGTTTCATTTCCAAACAATTGAGAACCAGTCCGTTATCCACTCTGTATCACAGCAGGTATATTATTTGACAGAAACACAGGTTTTCAGTGTGCAGAAGTATCAAATTAACCTCACTGAGAGATGCACCAGAAGATTTGAGCATTCCCAACGTTGGACAGCTATTCTGCATGCAAATTGAAGTTGACATGGGAAGAGACGTCAGTGGTCTTGTACTCGGATATGATTAGAATGTACTCATAGACAGAATACTGATTAAGCTCCTGAATGGGCGGTTGTATTACCATCAACCATTTTACAACCCTACTTGTATGCAGCATCTGGTTCCCGATTGTAAGGTAGAATATACAAATGCCAACCCACAGATAATGCCTGAAGCTGATAACATCTGGGTCCAGTATATGCAAGTGAAGAGAATGACCTCGATAACACCTTCCAAGGATGAATTCCTTCTTTTCCTGAATTAGTCTGCAGCCTGACTACACCAAATCAGATCCTCCAATTTCAGGAGCACCTGCCAACTGGGAAAGCATTATCGACCATTTCTAAGAGGTTCAAGAAGACTCAACAATAGGTAGTATGTTCTCAAGCTCAAGAACACATGGTGGTGATTCCAGCACTGTATATTGAGCTCCATTGCTGGGCTGATTGTATTAATGGGTTCATCCAGATTGTCAAACACACAAATGAAATGCATATTGTACCTGTTGGAGCAAATAGTTTGACTGGCACATTCGGTGCAAGTGAATGCTGCATCGGGTGGCATTGATAGCATATAGCTGATAAATAATCTTGTTGATCTGGATACCTACTGAACTGTATATGAACTAGATTAGAATACCTGATTCAGGTGTGTAGTGGTGAGAGAGTGTATCCAATGCTACTATTCGATATAGATAACATATATCATCACTCCCGGAGAGTCGGGCTCCAGGTGCACTGGAATTACCTTGGAGATGAGTGTAGCAGTCCTAGCAGCTCCGACATTTTATCAACTTAATGGCATGATTTTATTTCACTTTAAAGCAAACTGCATACTCTTTAGAATATTGTTGAATTCGGTACTGCTGCTTCAGAAGCGTTTAGGAGCACCTGAAAGTACTCTCACAGCACCCGAGAAGTACTTTTCTTTGCTTTCAACCTGTTTGGGAGCTTCTTGGAGCATCTGGCAGGAATGGTGTGGCTGCTCGGAATAGCTGAGTCATTGAGTTATGACTTCCAATCTATTTTACATTTTGCTGATGTAGCCCACCATTCTCCTCTACCTTCTACTTTCCACTGTGTTCAAAATATTGCACACACTATTTAAAACGATGAGGTGTTGGGTATATCTGGCCTTAACATGACTGGCAGTGATGATCTTTGTAGGTTCCATTCCAGGATCTACACTCTCCTTGCCTGTTGCTATCCATATTGCAAAGTACAATATTTTTGAATTGTATTTCAGTTTTTACTTCAAAGAATTTCAAAACCAACCAGTATATGCAATAAGCCCAAGTTTGGGGTCATCCATGCTTATCCAATATTTTGATAACCACATATGATGTTAATTCTGTGTGTCCTGTACCAATGCTCACTTGATAATCGGTGTTAGAATGTATGGCACTTTCAGGTATTCATTTTTGTTAATGAAACTATTCTGCTTCTGTCTGTGCCTTAGATATCTGTACTATAATTGAAGTTGTTTGAGGGGATTTGTGGTTATCATTGTTGTTTGACATCAAACATATAACAAACATGAACAATGTAGTTGTTATGGCATTAGGAAATTATGGAGGTACTTAGGAATGGAAGGTGGAGATACAGAGAGGGTGTGAATGGAATTAGTGTAACAAAAGGATGGAGAAGGTGGGAGATGGGGTGCTAGCATGAGTGTGCGATGAGATAGTGGCAGTATCATTTCTTATGATGAGGAAGTGAATAGAGGTATTGCGATGTCGGGCCATGGTGCATCATTGTATTGATTGGAATTCTGTTGATGGTGTGTAAGATCATGGGGAAAGATTTGGATGGTACATTGGAGCATGGGAAATCATTTGAGGCTGGCAGATGAATTGCTTATAATGAGCTGTTGTTTGGTGTTGTAGGATTTCCTTTGCTTCTCTCTTTGCTCGTTCACTTGTATAGCAAAGCAAGTTACAGCTTCGGAACATGTTCAACTGGTGTTACGCTTAAATCTGATGTATCGTGTCCGCAGTGCTGAATCTCTCTATTTACCTAAACTCACTGACTCTCTCTAAGTCTAATTGACACATACACAAGAATTAAAGTGGGGCTGCACCGCACTCAACCCTAAATGAACCCACGTGATGACCGCACTCAAATCCGTCCCCACACTCCTCCAGGGCGGTATCATGATCGTAAGTTCTAAACTCTATACAAAACCAAGATTGAGCTTTGCCTTAAGCTCCTCCCAAACAATCAACCATGCCTAAAGCTCCTCCAAAACAATCCTCCTCTCGCTCGATATCACTTGCTGCGGCTGCTCCGGCACAAAGAACTCTCGATAGAAGTGCTCATCAGCAGCATACAGTGCTGTGGGCCATCTGCTCTCTCTCGATTGATACAGCTTTCCTGCAATCTTCACATCCAGCCGGAATAACCGTCCAATCTGGCTTGTCACGCCCACTAGATTTCCTCGACCTCAACCTTGCCCTCGACCTTGACCTTGAGCACGGTCTGTTGGCGATTTGTCATATATCTTGATTCCGTAGCCATTGCCTGGGACAATCCGCAATCCCCGATCCATAAGCCGCGATTGGGAGAGTGAGTTGTGTGGTCCTTTCACATGCAAGACCTTTCTCACACCCACTTCATTCCTACAGCCTGCAGGCAACCGAAGCCTCAACCGCACATCTCCATGCCTGATGGCTTTACCTGCTACTCTTCCAGCAATATCGTGGATCTCCCGCTCTTCTCTCTTGGTATACTCAATGTACCATTCGAACTTTCGCCGATCTCCACAAATGTGAGTAGTGGTGGCACAATTCAAGTACCAGCTCTCCTTCGATGGGCTTTCTCCATTCATAAATGTCATCCAATAGTTCTCAATTGATGTTGTTGTCATTGCGGCCGCTGTGGCTGTCGGTGCTACGCTCTCCAGCGGTGCAGTGCTTGGACAATACCATGCAATGTGCCCCACCTGATGGCATCTGTAGCATTCCTGAGTATGCCTGTGGCAATATTGCTCACTCTCCGAACTGCTACCATCGCTGTCGCGGCCGCTATCACGGGACTTCCGGAACTTCCGGGACTGTGTCGAATTCCACTTCTCGCTCTTTGTCCCTGTCTTAGCCAGTGCCAGCAATTCGATGCTATCCAAGTCGACTTCCTGCTGTTGCCACACTTTGTGTGTTTTCATCTTCATAATAATCTCCTCCGGTTTGTCAGCCAGTGTATCGATTTTGTCGTACATCAACTGGGTGAAAAACCTCCAATCATCATCTTTAGGTATACCCTTAATCAGGTAATAGGTGTGCTCGCTCTTTGGCATCGTACCACCCCCACCAGTCGAACTGTCTGAGTTGGCACAGAGGTTGAAATCGTTCACGTACCCCTGGATCTTCAATGCATATTTCTGCACATGCTCGCAATCGCCTAACCTCCCAGCTGACATCTCAAACTGCATAGCCCAAACATTTAGCTTCACCTTCGACTTGTACTCCTTCAGCTGATCCCACAGTGCCTTTGCATCTTTCTGAACGCCATACTGCTGCTGCAATGACCTCTCCATTGCGAGGAGAATAGTCGACCATGCGAGTCCAGGTTGCTTCTTCCATGCTTTGAGCTCTGTTGCGTCCATTGTGTCCGTTGTTTGCTCTGTACCATCAACAATGGCGACAACCTGCTTCTTCTCCAAGAGTATTTCAATTTCGAAACTCCAGCTCTTGTAGTCCATACCATCAAACTTCTTAACCGAGATCGCAGTTGATTCGGCCATCATATTGTCCGTACATGCATCAAGTCTTTCTGTACTTCTCCGTGACCCTGTCGATGATGCCGCAATTTCAGTCGAGTTCGTCAAATCAGCAAAGTACCCGGGCTCATAACCTGTTGTGTCTTGTCTGCAGTGCTGAATCTCACTATTTACCTATACTCACTGACTCTCTCTAAGTCTAATTGACACGTACACAAGAACTAAAGTGCGGTGCCGCTGCGCTCAACCCTAAACCATCCCACGTGATAACCGCACTCAAATCCCTCCCCACAGAATCTCCTCAAAATGTACCTTGAGCGCCTTTGTTCTGGTTTCCGATGTGACATTTTAGTTAACATTATTACCTACGCCCGTTCCTGTCTGTTACGCTTGAACAAGTCCTACCTCATCATACCCAATACTGAATGTGCCTACATCCTTCTACACTGTTTAAGTATTGACTAGAACCTTGCACTGTTTCCTGTTGGGTTAATTTAATACAAAACCACCATTGGATACACATTTGCGACAATTGTGTCGCAGAATTACAGCAACTGACGATATTTGGTATCTGCCAGTACTCTCATCGATCATGATACTCAAATGCAAAAGTACGACAACCACTGTACTGGTGAAATGAATTGGTTTAATCATGCCAGAATGGCCTGCTTTATTTTTGAACCCGAACCTGTGAATACCTTCCAACGTATTGAAGCTATACTCACGGCAGCTTTGAAGCGGTTCCTTTTGAAGCTTCTTTTTGCGAACTGTTTTATATCCCATCTCCTTGGAATACTTATTGGACAGACACAGCCAGAGAAGGGGGAGGTCTGGGGAATAACGACCCAGTGGTTGGACAACACTGGGCTAAGTACTGAGGACATCGATTTGCATTGATTACAGATTGTGATTTGGAAGATCCTTGCGATTGTGAAGGACATAATGGTGTTGGAGCACAATCAATAGTTGCACACGCAGCAGCAGCAGCAACAACAGCTGAGTCCCTGGGAAGTGTGCTGATTGTTGTAGTACTTCTGACCCAGACCCCCTCTGGAATCAAAGCATACAGTTGGTACTGGTGGATGTGCTAAATTAGTTGCGATGTCAGGATCAAATCGACACGGCAGAGTGGCTGTTGTCTTGGATAACCACATGGCACTCATACGAGAGATACTGAATGCCACACTGGAGGGATTTGACTTCGAGGAGACACTGACCAAGTTGGGACAGACACCGGAGGTCCTGCTGAGGGTAGCTCAGTACACGAAACCAGCCGACATGGTACAGAGTGTGTGCAACCACCCGGTACAGATCATCGCACTACAAAAGGAGAACACGGACCTGAAGACACGATTGTTCCTGCCCCCACAGATAGATTGCTTGGAAACAGAGGGCAGAATCCGGATATTTACCAACAAACTCAACAAAGCAAGGATGTGACCCACAGCGGAAGAAACCAACAATCAGCTCTGAGAATACCTGCTTGCGATGACACAGGGAGCACAACAATCTGGAGAGGAAGTTTGAGATTTGAGGACACAGTTCGCCAATGCTCATACTTTGGCAGCCAGAGCAGCTCCAGCTGCCCTTCAGGCTCCGGAAGACAGAGGTCACAAAGTTGCAGACTCCCCGGGCTGTTGAGGGTCGGATCGAGTTCAGTTGAGAAGCGGGATTTCTTAACTCCCAATGGTAATTCGTCACATACCCAACAACTTACCCAACACACAGTCAAAGATGCTGTCCGCATTCAACCGCCTGAGCGGTGTCGCCTGAGGCCATATCTTGCAACATGTCTTGAACAACAGGGAGATATCGCTCGAAAATCTACCAGCTATGATTGACCAGCTGGACGCAGCCTTTGGGGACCCCAATGGGGTAGTCATAGCAGAACGGAAGCTGCATGAGATGAAACAAATGAACTACGAGTTTTCTCAGTACTACGATGAGTTTGAAGTTATTGCCACAGACGGTGATTCCAATACATTCGCCCTGAGGAACGCCCTTCGGATCGGGCAAGAAAAGGACTCCTTCCCATATCGCAATAGGACGGAGCAATTCCACCTGTTTCTAACAGTTTGCGAGATGGGGGACAATTTTCACCAACACACATGGAGGGGAAAGGGCGCACCAAATACAGGTGGAGGGACAGGTTTCACTTCTTCCGCTGGACCGCCTGCGCCCAGAATAGGTTCGGCAGCAGCCCCAGCGCGAACGGTTGCCCGATACACTGGACCAGTCCCTATGGGTGTCAGCACTGTGAAGAGAAGGAACTCTGTGGAGGAGAGAGTGAAGCGATTCACAGATCGGAGGTGTTTGTACTGTGGTAGGTTTAACCACAGGGCAGCAGATTGTGCAGCGAGGAAAAAGGTCCAGATGTTGAAGGCGGTGGGAGCAGAAGTCAAAGATATAGGAACTGGGACAGGTTCTGAGGAAATGGGAAAAGAATAAGTCGGATACAGAAAGATCGCTCTTTGATTGACAGCAGAAGTTTTGTCTTTAATGGTTTAAAATCGTTTGGAATTTTGCGTCTCTCAGTTACCAAGATAGAGGTATCGGAAGAATCAATGGGATCAAGACATTCAGTTGTTACCTCCACATTGACTGTGAATAGGCAAGAGATATGAAAACATTCGCTGATTGACTGTGGGGCTTTAAGAATTCCATTGATGGATTAAGACTTTGCTTGCCATCACCAGACACCATTCCAAGCATTGAAAGAGAAGAGACAATTCGAGGTTATTGATGGAAGACCTACCGAGTCGGGAGATATTACCGATATTGCCAAAGTTGGCAATGGGATAGAAGATCATTAGGATCAATTATCGATTTTCATCACAAAGTTAGAACATAATTGAATTGTCCTGGTATATTTATAGTTGCGATTATATGATGTGTTCGTACACTTTGCCTCAAATACGGTCCTGTTTGGCTCACGGTACTGCATCATGCATCAACATGATGGTCCTGTTCTAGTCGAGGGAGTTCAGGAAGAACCTCCACAAAAGGTTGCTCATGTCAAAGAAGACAGATTGGAACAGCAGATACGACCACAAGGACCATTTCAACGCAATATCGTGATGATAAATGGGGCTTGGTTTTTCGGGATGGTCAAGAGAGGACAACTTACGATATTCAAAGCATCGTTAAATGATATTAATCATGCTGTTGAGGCCAAGGATCTTATGGAATGGCCCCTGGAGGAGATTGTTCCGCAACAGTACCATCAATTTTTACCACAATTTAATACGTTTCTGGCAGACACCCTCTCACCACATTGACTAGGAATCGATGATAAGGAATGATTAATGGAAGGAGAGACACCAACATGGAGTCCTCCCTATTCAATGTCAAGAGCGTAGTTGGTGGTTCTAAAGGAATGGCTTGAGGATAATATGTCAAATGGATTTATACATCAGTAATCATCACCTTTTGCAGCACCTGTCCTCCTTGCCAAGAAACTGAAATGGGGACTACAATTTGGCATTGATTACCGCGATATACATAGTTAGACAAATGAAAATTGACATTCATTGCCGCTTAGATGAGAAACTCGAAATTGACTGTATGAAGCCAAGATATACAGGACGCTTGATGTTCAAATTGCTTATAACTTGTTACAAGTGACAGAAGGGGATGAACATAAGGTAGCTTTTTGAACAACATATGGATTGTTTGAACCTACAGTTATGCAATTTGGGTCAACAAATGCTCCTGCGTATTTTCAAGAATTTATCCATAATACCATCACAGAGGGCTTTGATAATATTGCATCTTATTATCTGAATGATTTATTGATATATAGTAGTTCAGAAGAGGAACATCTCGGACATATTCAGTGGATTATACAACATCTTTTTGAGGCCAGACTTTACATGAAACTGGATAATTGTGAATTCCATATGGAAACTGTCCAGTATAGGGGATTCATCTTATCAACAACAGGAAACTCAATGGATGATGATATGGTTGAAACAGTTAGGAATTGGAGCTGTGAGAAGAAGACGAAGAATGGCAGGCTGAACAACTTTTTTGATATTCACCAGTTCCTCAGATTTTGCAACTATTTTTTACACTTTATCCTCAAGGATCTCGAGAAGGGAGAACCTTTCACAAAATTGACCAAGAGAGATGAACCATTTGAGTGGGAAGCGGAACAGCAGCTGGCATTCGAGATGATGATAAAGGCTTTCACGACAGCACCTGTCCTTTGTCATTTTGATCATCAGCGGGAGGTGATCATTGCAATTGATGCTTCGGATAATGTATCTGCTGGGGTGTTGTCCCATTATCATCATTGCGGGGTGCTTCATGCTGTGGGATACATTTCAAAGAAACATACACCAGCCAAATGCAATTATGATATATACAATGAGGAGCTGATGCCAATCATTCAAGCTCTTGAGGAATGGAGACCAGAATGTGACGGGGCTGCGTACGCACTCCAATAACTATCAGATCATAAGAACATCGAGTATTTTATGACAATGAAGATCCTGCACCGGAGACAGGCATGGTGGCCAGAGTTTTTTACCTGATTTGAATATCAGATGGTTTATAGACAAGGAAAGTCAAACAGAAAGGCTGATGCTTTGACGAGAAGGCCAGGAGACTGTCCTAAGGGGGGGATGAAACATTGGAAAATATGGAGGAAGTGGTTCTAAAGCCGCAAAACCTAATGGAACCATTGCGTTGGTAGGCGGACAGTTCTCCTGTTCAGAACTGCCCCTTGATATCGGCTGTTTTTGATGATGCATATGAAACTAATCCCTTGCCAGGCAGGATACTTGAAGCCGTAAAGACAAACGGCAATCTCAAGGAGATAACTGTGGCGGAATATAAAAAATGAGAGGGACCAATTCAGTACCGAAGGAAGGAGTACATTCCCAAATGTAATCAACTACGGTTAGGAATCATTCAGGATCATCGTGATACTTCAGATGCCTGAAAACCAGCAAGAGCAAAAACTTTCGACCCCCTGGAGAGACAGTACTACTGGAAGGACATGCGGAAATAGGTAGATGAGTAGGTGCGGATATGTCATAACTGCCAATGATTCCGAACTGCAAGACACTCAACGTTTGGAGTCGTTCGCCCATTGCCAGCACCCGAGAAACCATGGGCAGCAATTTCAACGTATTTGGTGATCGGGTTGCCTGATCGCAAAGGATGTGATGCAATATGTGTAGTAGTGAATAGACTGTTGAAGATACGACATTTTATCCCTTGCTGGATCACTATTGATGCTGTAAGGCTAGCGGAGTTATTCCTATGAGAGGATGTAAGCCTCCATGTGATTTCATTGATGATTGCTTCCGACCAAGGACCATAGTTTGCCTCAACCTTTTGGGGTCAGGTATGAAGCCTCTTTGGAATTGACTAAAGAATGTCGACGGTGTTTCATCCACAGACAGACGGTTAGACAGAACGAATGAAAACCAGTATGGAATAGTATCTTTGGGTGATCATTAATCACCAACAGGATGAGTTGGTGAAGTGGCTCCCTTTGGCTGAGTTTCCGAGAATAATGGGACATTGGAGTTAACTAAGTGTACCGCGTTCTTTGCATTTCAAGATATGGGTTCCTAATCGGCGTTTGACAAGGAACCTATGAAAGTACACCACCAACGACGCCTTGATGCGGATCTGTTCCTGACAACAATGCAACTAGTCCACAACCATCTACGAGTGGAGATGAGACAGAGCCAGGCAGTACCGGAGGAGGGCGCGAATCCAGAACGTACTCTGGCACCAAATATTTCGGAACAATCACAGCTGTGCCTGGATGCTTGACCTGTTCGACCTATCAGGCTGGCATGTTTGCTGGATTGGAATCATTTGGGGCCTTCAAGGTACTCCGATGAATATCTCACAATGCTTACCAGCTGGAGATACCACCATCTAGATGCACCTACTGAGTACAACCCGTTTTTCATTTGAACCCGGTGGCGGATGATGCTTTGGCCCAATGATTAATTGCCACTCCTCCTTCAGTGGAAGGTGATGACAAGGATGAATATCAAGTATCCAGCATTGAAGATAGTCGGATATATGGCAGTGAGCTACAATACCTTATGCGATGAACTTGGTATGACTCATTTACTTGGGAACCTGCCAAGTTTGTGGATAGGTTGCAAGAGTTGGAGGAATTCCATAAACAATACCCCCGAAAGCAGGGGCGTTTGGGAAATCCTCTCCAAGGACCTCAATCCGAGGATGGGGATACAGTTACAGCCCGAGGAGACTCCGTACGAACTTAAGAATGGAAGGTAGAGATGCGAAGAGAGTATTGATGGAATTAGTACAACAGAATGATAAAGTTGTTGGGAGACGCGGAGAAGATGTGAGTGTGCAATGACATGGTGGTGGTATAATTTATTGTGACAAGGAAGTCAATTGAGGTGTTGCAACATTGGGGGATGTGGCGTGGTTGTGTTGGTAGGAATTATGTCAGCGGTGTCTAAGATCATTGGGAATGATTCAGATACTACAACAGCGCCAGGGGAAGCATTTGAGGGTGGCAAAGGAATTGTGTATAAAAAGAGGTCGTTTGGAATTGGAGGATATCCTGTTCATCTCTCTTTAATTGTTCTCTTGTAAAGTGAATCAAGTTACAACTTTGAAACAATGTTGACTCATGTTGAGCTTGAATCTCCTCAAAATGTTCCTTGAGTGCCTTTGTTCTGGTTTCCAATAACAAATTTTAGTTACTGATATTCCCTATGCCCGATCCTGCCTGCTACAGCAGTTGGCAACTCCACAAGGGTACTTCTTGTTCTGTTGTCTGCATACTGTCAGAAATTTTTTACTGGTTGCATGTTGCCTCAAGTTTCCATTTTCCTCTCCTCCCAAATCCCGCATACACAGTGGTGAGAAATCATTGTAATCCACTGCTGCGGAATTGTGTACACATAAGCCCAGTTTGCCAAGTGCACCCGGTTTCTAAATATTACCAAAGTATATGTATCTGTTGTCTCTCAGTGCTGGAGTTCATCTGGGAGCTGTTTCAGATGGTTCCGCCCCCAGATATTGCCACAATGCTTTTTCTACAAAATCCCAGCTACCCATACATTGTTCCCCATGTTGGACACAGTGTAGTTGGACTGTCCCATCAATTTGGCAAATTGCTTCAAGGAGGATATAGTTTGCTTCAGGCAGGTTGAGCTTGTGCCTTCATCACCACCCACATCTGATAGATTATTGCTTATATAATCCATCCGCAAAATGTATTTTTGTCATAGGTATCCTCCAGCAGTGTCTGGGAAGATATGCTGTGTATACTCAGAAGCATCAATTTCAGAAGATTAGTAGACCAGAGGAGGGCATTAAGCCAGCATTGGGAGTTACTGAGATCTCTGATGACTGGTCCAGGAGTACCGTGGGAGTCACTGGTAAGTTTGGGAACACGTCGAAGTGTCAGAGAGACCTTTGGGTGCACCTGGGAGTGTTGCTGATCCAACATAGAAATCACATGCAAACTATGAAAGATATCTTGGTGCTTATAGATGTTCATTCGGAGGACTGAAGGCATAATCAGAGACTCTCAAGACGTACACAAGCAATGGATTTCCCTCAATTGCGAATATGATGAATACAGAGTTGTTCATTGTCAAGCCTGAATTATAGAAGCCATCATCTTCGTCCATATTGTATCCTTTAGCTCACTACATTAGGAAAACAAAGGATATGGCGAGAGATTTAAACCACAATGCAGCTACACTGCAACAATAACTCTACTATGCAATTGAATGATATCAATTCAACATGGCATCTATGTCATCTCATCTATCTCCAATGTCATCAGGGTCAACAAAAGTAGAAACTAACAAATCATCAACGGTGCAAATGAGCTGGAGGCACTCTGTGTATTTGCTGATTACTTGTACCTGTATCAGCAAGACAAAGTATTGTCTCTGGGAGCCACTGGGATTGTCTGGATGTTGTCGTGCCAGAATGCTAGACTGGTCAAATTGCAGAGTGTACAGGACTGATGCACTGGCCCAAATGTGCACCTGGGAGCACAGGCGAAAGATCTAGGTGGACATAAGAGGTCTCGTGGCAACCAGGGGAGCATCTAGGAGTACTGACTACAAGCCTGGGTGCACCTGGAGGTACCGGGCACAAGCCTGGGAGCGCCAATGACCAGTCTGGGAGCGCAGACAACAAGTCTGGGAGCGTCAACAAGGCTGGGAGCATCAACAACATATCAGGGAACACCAACAACAAGGCTAGGAGTACCGACAGCATGTCTGGGAACACCAACGACAGATCTGGAAGCATCAACAACATACTGGTGAGCGCCAATCGGAAGCCTTGGAGAATCTGAGAGTGCTGGTGACAAGCCTGGGAGCACCTCAAATCACTGTGGAGGAGTCTTGTAAATACAACATCTCCTTTGGGAACACTGCTGGTGCGCCTGGAAATAGTAGTTACTACACATCCTTCAACGATTTTTAACACTCATCTAATTGGTGTGTATTCTCATCTAGGTATCCATATAGCTACACCTCTCAACACAGTCTATCAAGACTGGATGGTGGTGGTAGTTGAGAGCAATTCGAGGTATGCCTGTAAATGATTATCAAGGGAACTCTGAAATACACTCAGAGGCATGCTCAACGGTGGTTGGATATGCGCTGAGAGGCCATTGTAGTGCGAACATAAAGGGCACAATCGACCGAGTTTGGAGATACACTTCGAGGCCATGATCGAACAAGATTGGAGATGCACTTGGAGGCCATGATCGAGTGAGTTTGGAGATATGCACTTGGAGGCTATGATCAAGTCAGTTTGGAGATACACTTGGACACTGTGATTGAGTGAATTTGGAGATACACTTGGCGGCGGTAATCAAGGGACCTCGGAGATGCACTTTGGGGCCATAATTGACCAAGTGGGGAGATACACTTTGAGGCTGTGATCGAGCGAGTGAGGAGATGCACTGGGAGCCACTGAAGGTGCAAACATGCATGCCCCGATCGAGCGAGTCTGGAGATACGCTTGGAGGTTCTGATCGAGCAAGTTTGGAGATAAGCACTTGGAGACTGTAATTGAGCAAGTTTGGAGATATACTTGGAGGCTGTGATCAATTACAATTGGACAAGGATTTGGAGGCAGTCCATGGACGGTGACACAGGTGCTGAGACTTGATGTATTAGTTAGTTAACATGCAACCGTGGGAATGGGACAAGGTGCCTTTACAGTTGAGCTCCCATGGAGAGCTGGCTGACGCTGATCAATTGTATCGGTAGGCATGCCAAAAGCTGAAGCTATGTTCAGGTGTCAACTAATAACCGTGTGAAGGAAGGGGAGACAACCAATGTGGGGTGGATGCTGTACTCGGTGTATACTGTTCTTGTTGCCTGCGGTGCATGGTGTTTGCTGTACTTGATGAATGCTGTACTCGGTGAATGCTATACTCAGTGAATGGTGTACTTGGTGTCAACTCATGATCATGTCATGGAGAGTTACAGAGGGTTGACTTGACTCTGTGGTCTGCGATGATGGTAAAGTTGTGGACAAGAAAGGGAGAGATGAGGGCTGAAGGTAAGTCATGAGTGAATGTGACAAATCAGGGGTATAACTTGCCTGACTGTGTTGGGACAACCTGCTGTCAGTGTTATTACATGCCGGATAGGGACTCATACCAGCCATATCGGAGATTGTAAAATGACTCACACACAAAATTCTCTTAAGACCCAGTTGCTGATGAAGTTTTGCCCCATCTCCTCACATCTCTCTCTTTCTTTTCCTCAACTCTATCATCCCATTAGAAAATGAGCTTGCGTTATTCCTCTCTATCGCTCCATGCCAGGATTAAGAGTCAATACCGAGTACAGCATACACAGAGTAATGCATACACCGCGTATTGCATCATCCCAAGATCGACTGTCTGCCGCTCTGACCCAGTCTCTCATCTCCAGGCAGACGATGTTGTACTCAACTCTCTGCACTCCCACAATGACTAGTTAACCAATGCATACAGTCTCAGTTCGAGTCGTGCCTCACTCCCTAACAACTGCCATCAGATTGACCGCCTCCAAGTACTCCTACCATCTCGCTTGATCATGGCCTCCAAGTTTATCCCCAACCTCACTTGATCGTGGCCTCCAAGTGCATCTCTAAACTTGCTTGATAATAGCTTCCAAGAGTATTTCCAAACTTGCATGATTTCGGCCTCCAAGTTTGCATTATCACTGCCATCATGTGTATCACTGGCCTTACACGATTACGGCCTCCAAGTTTGCTTGTTCACAGCCTCCAAATGCATCACACAACTAGCTTCATCATGGACTCGGAGTGCATTTCACTGTATACTCGATCATTGTGTTTGGACATGTTGGAGTTCCATTGCAGACAGTCCATCATCGACCCTCCGCAGCACATTGCATGGCATGCAAAGGGAGTTCCTGACAAAGCACGGTTCTGGCTGGGGGAGTGTAGGAAGAGGGTGAGAGAATATGGCGAGATACCTGGCCATGATGAACCACTAACATTATGTAGTTCATTGAATGCATAGCAAGAGTGTGTGAGGAACCACAGAGAATGCGTGGATTTATCAATGCTCAGCATAAGTGCATGAGGAATCATACAAATTGTGTGGATGTATGAATGCTCGGCATGAGTGGGTGAGACTATGAGCTGGGAAAGATAGAGAGTGTAATTTATATAGTGCAATGATGTCTATCTCTCCCAGTATCTCCCAAGTATATACTCCCTGTCACTGAGGCCATCTTCATTATCCCTACATCTCCATATATCGACGTGTTGATATGCTTGCATACCATATGCCATATTATGATGTAGCGATTCGTTTAAGTCCAACAAAGTCGAATCTAATAGAAGAAGTGCCTTGTGGTTGTGGAACCCTAAGAACCTCTGTTGTGAAAATGTGGCACCCAGTCTCCTGCAGAGCTTGCACAGAGGTCTCAGCTCTCAAAGTCTCCCACAGCCCTACGCAGTGGTCTCACCTGTGCCACAATATCACTATCCTAATAGTCACATCTCGTAGCATCCTGATTGCATCTCCATACCTGTATCAGGCTTCAAAGTATCTGACAATCCTCATTCAGAGTCTGAGACCACTTTGCCATGCTACAGGGGGGCTTGGAAGCATATGAAAGTACTCAGAATCACTGCTGAGGGCTATCGGAGTGTCTAGAAGGTTTGAGTGTAACTTCTGGACTGATTTGCATTTTGCCGGTGTGGGGATTGAATGATGTTGAATTCCAGTGTCATGTGGCTGAATTTGTGATATCGAACAAAACAGTTAATGAGATGCTAGCTAGCGGCAAATTGAAATTGGTGTTTGAAAGGCAATGATTCCTGAAATGAAATTGGGGAGCAACTACCAGGATAAGAGGAGTACCAGATGTGAAGTGCTAGGTGGAATAGAGAAGTACACAGAAGGTGTCAGAGGAGTGCAGAATGAGAAGGAGCACCTGTTCTATGCTGATGAGCAGCAGTGGTAAGTGAGTAGTGCCAATTCATGGGTGAGGAGTGCTGAGGGTGATTGCGGAGCACTGATATTAGGGGAGGGGCACCAAACAGTGGGGGGTAAGGAGTGTGGAATGCAATTTTGGACTGACAATGTAGACCAACATGCACTGGTGGGAAATGAGAAGCTACCATTCCAAGCTGATGAGCATGGAAATGGGGCAATGAAGTGTGGAATGACATAGAGGAGTGCGAATCCGGACAGAGAGAAGTAAAAAGCACCAATCCCAGCGAAGGTGCACTAAAGGAGGTGCAATGGAAAGCAGAATGAAATTGAACTGTGTCAATGTTGGCGGGGGAGAGCCTCTGCTAGCGGAGTTATGCCGCAGGCGCGGTGTCAAGTGGCCCTCTAATGTGTGATTGATGAGTGCAGTGGCTTCTGGAGTAGAATTTATCACAGGGGATGTGTAAAATGTACCTCTATATTGATATTGGCAAACCATTACTGAGGCCTTCGTTCGACTGGCATATTCTGACCATGCACATTCAGTACCTTCAGCTGTTTGCGCAAAAGTCTGTGGAGTGGGAGGTTGGAAACACTGAGATGTCATAGAATGGTGCCCCAAGCTATTGGTAGTAAAGAAACATTGATGGTAAATTTTGATCAAGCACTTCCATTAGGGGGAACCATGATTTCTTATCATCATTGACCTTGGGGAGATATACATTATCAAAAAGAAGCTTCTTAACCTGCATCAGAAGTTCAGTCTCAGTGTGCAATTGTGTCTGGTAACTGACAACAGTTCGACATACCGCATCTGCCAACTGTTCTTGATTGATACACATCTTCAATTCTGACTACATATATTTTGGGGTATTGTTAATGTGGGGAATCTGATAGAGAAGCATTAAGCAGAATGCAAAACCTACAGCTTCACATGTTTGCGGATTCATTCTGAGAGATCGCCCCCCAACTAATCAACACCCAGAGGGCATACATTGATGAGAACCTACTAACACCCGCTGACAATCGTACTCTTCAATGGCTAGTATCCAACCTTCTGCAAGCATCCAGTACTTGTCATAGGACATTACTGGCCAGGAAGTCTTTGTGAATACTATTGCCTCAATGAACATTTTTGCTACCTCACAACGACCGATTTGGTGTTGGGTAATGTTCTGGTCTGCACTGGTGTTGGGTTTTGGAATATTCTTGTCTCCACTAGACTTACATAGCGGCAGAACCTGGGCAGATGGTGCATGGTCAGTCTCAGATAGTGTGTTGAAGAACGTTGACTTTTGGTGTTTGAGTAGCGGTGGTGCCATTGCCGTAGCTAGATTTCGCGCATTTTAACGCAGAGGGGGAGCAATGTTTCTATAGGCACAGCTTGGATTCTTTAGCAGTGGAACCCTTCTAGTACATAATGACATATCACAATGTACCTGGCCTGAATGAAGGACATTCTCCTGGTGATCGAAATTATCTCTTTCGATTTCGGACGATAAGTTGGACTTGCGGGTGATCTCACTTGTGAAGTTACCAATCACCTGATCGTTGTTGTCAATCTCCTTCAATCATGAAATCTGGGAAATTTGTCATTCATAATACAAGGCTTGATGGCATACAATTGGAATGCAAATGTTTGATGGACACTGATGATTGTCTGATTGAATGGAAGTTCTGTCTCATGGTGTACTTTATGATTCTTCTGGGAATAGTGATATCTCACCTAACTGGGTGTAAGTTCAATTTGTGGTAAGGAATATAGAAAGTTGAAGAATGCGGGAGAAAATAGATAAGCAGAAAATATAAGATTAAGTGCAATAGAATAACAGGAAAAATGGAGCAAGAAGTTGCACACAGTTGAAGAAGATGTAATGTGAGGGGCACATCGAGTAGTTTGGAAAGACGATCTAATCGTGTCAGATATATATTGTGGACAGCAGTCCAGTCTGGTGGTAAAGGGTGTTGACAGGTACACGGTAATTGATGGATTCCTTGTCAGGTGTGCCAGAAAGGATCGATTTCTAAGGCCGAATATTCGCAACTGCTATCAGTAACACTCTGTATGGATACAAGAATTGGTTGGCAAAACCGAATGCAAATAGGATGGAACCAGACACAGCAGAAGAAACCTTGCAATATTAACTAACCATTGGTGCTGGCCAACTAGAGCACAGACAACCTGAGTGAAAACTTGTGCCCCTGCATATAACTGCATAAATGCAGTAATAATGGGTGAATATTGGAGTATTTGAGGTGACCACATTGCCTAGAATTGGTGTTGCAATTAGAATCCGCAGCATTCAATAGATTTGGGACCTTGAGAGGTCCACCTAATTTGCAATGGGTTATACACAATTTCAGATTGGTCCAGAAGAAATATAATTCTCTGTATGTAGCATATTCGGGGGAATAACATACTTACATACTCGATAATCAATTGTAAAAGGATAATGCAATGCAATTAGTGGTCCATAAGAGAATAATGTAAGAATCACTTTATTTTCGTGCCTTCATCCGGGTCTGCGTCTGCAGAGCATTCTTCATAACAGTGTTGCAGTTACTGGAGGAGATAGAGAATTTGGTATACAAAAGAGGGATACAGACATTGAAAAAGAATGGTAAGTCATGATGGACGATTTCCGGGTAACCATATTGCTTTAGAAACTTTTCAATGCCAAGGTTGCTAACACATGGGCCATGAATACCGACTCACATTCTAATTTTGCACCAAATATCAAATAAGTTGCAGACTATTAAGTCACATATCCATTCTGAGTCTCACCACTACACTGCTGACTTCAATCTACGTTGTGGTTGAAAGCTATATACTTCAATGGAATCAACATATAGTGAGACATCATCTCACAGCCACAAGAGGAATTATGATTGCATGGATGGAGTTCTCGAAATTGAGGTGCGCTAAAGATTAACTGGTTATGTTTAGATTCAATAGCTGGGGATTGCAAGCTCGCCTTGGTCTGACAGTTAATTGGACTCTTCAGTGCAGTCTTTTTTTAACTTGAGCTGTCCAGATTCTCTCTCTTCAAACTTCACTCTTGATCAAAATCAGTTCACATGATCCATTTTCAGCTCCATGTTTTGGCGGCCCCAACACACATTTTGTCAGAATCATGTTAAGTCTGTATTCAAACCATTGAAAACATATGCCGATTTGAATAAGTGCAGTACATAGGTGAGTGGGAGTTGCTGGCTATCTTGCAGAGTCACAGACAAGAATCTGTCTATTGAGGTTGTGGCTTCAAAGTTCCAGCTCTTTTGACAGCACCTGAACTTGCAGATGCTATTTTGTCATTTCAAAGCATAGCTCCAAGTATACTACCTACTCAATATGGAGTTAAGTGAGGTTACTAATTGGCCAGGTGTGTTGATTGATGGTTTACTTTGCATAGGGCTAGCATCCTACGATGGACAGTTGTCATCAATCGGAGAGTTTACATGATCATGGCAGTTGTCTTTATTTCCCTAATAAGAATCGATCTATATATTAGTTGAAGTCACAAAGAATGAGCCACAGGCAAACAACCATGAAGTGTCCTAATTGAACACACTCAGTATGCACAGCATCCACTGATTCGATGAGTAGGCAAACATGATGGAAGTGATGCACACTACATTGTCATGTATACTTCAGGCTAGGATACATGTGCTTTGGTGGCTAATTTGCCACTAAGGAGGAGGGGCTGGGTGAGAATAATACATCCATAATGACTTGCACCTTGTCACAGTTGGCTTCATACAAAGCCAAGAATCTGTTTCTGGACTGGATCGCAGATCTCAGTCGTACCAGAACTTCAATCATAGACCAGGAAATTCCTGGCACTGAAAGCTACAGGGTAGCTATGAATACCTGAGCCATGTCTCAGTATTCTACACTCTGGGATGTGGATGAGAGGTTTGCCTAAACTTCGATAATACGCAAGCAAATGCTGTGGGTTCGCTATAAATAAGTAAGCATGTGTTTCATATTCTGACACAAGTATTCAATAGTGCCTAGAGTGACTTGATTGCCAAATGGGATTGGCTAATATGCTGAACTTGATTTGTTATAACGATATGCACAGAATTCCCTGGTGCACCTTAACCTCGATTACAGACCAGCAAATACTGTGTCTTTGCCACAAATATGTTGTGACGAACCTGTCGAGATGATTGATTGATTGAGTCTAAGTCTAAGATGACACGTAGCCTATATAGTAGCTGCCAGCCCTAATCCACAGCCACGTGATGACGTACTCTACAAAGACTCGGTCTAACACTCCTCCAGGGCGTTATCACGTCCGTCAAACACTAAGCCATAGAAAACAGACAGAAAACAAACAGAAGATAGAAGACAGAAGCCAAACCATGCCATGCCCTGAGTTCCTCCGAAATGACTCCCGCACATGCCATTGGAGGCGTCAATCATGGGCCAATGCCTAAACTCGGTAGTTGATTGTGCTGTCGGCTTCAACTGTCTTGACTTCCAGTCAACCACTCCTCCGAAGGTGACACACAGTCCTGTTGTATCGTGATCGCAGCTGGAACGTCTTTGATTCCCATATGCAGCCTCTCGGTCCCAATCATGGGTTGTGCTGTCGGTGTCTAAATTGGAGATGCTTCTCCGTGACAATGTTGACTTCCCTCGACAAATGAAGCAGAAGATCATCGTTTCCCTTTTGAACACAAGTGCTCATAACCTGTTGAACGGTGGCGGATGCTCGAGTAGTCGAGTGAGTGCGTGCGTATGCGAAGGTGTGTCTGTGTCGGTATCGAAATTGGCATAACTTGTTGTACGGTGGCGCATCGAAATTGGAGACGCTTTTCTGTGGCGATGTTAACTTCCGCTCGACAAACGAAGTGGAAGTGTTGATAATGATTTATTTTTAAACGCAAGTGCTCGTAAGCTGTTGTACGGTGGCGGATGCTCGATATCAAAATTGGAGACGCTTCTCCATGGTGATGTTGACTTCCGCTCGACAAACGAAGTGGAAGTGTTGATCGTAGCCAGTTCCTTTGCGGATGCTCGTGAAGTCAAGTATGTCTCGGTGTCAGTGTCGGTGTCAGTGTCGGAATTGGAGACACTACTCCATAGCTGCAATTCGAATTGGAGACGCTTCTCCGTAGGTCGCTCTTCCTCGGCTAGCCCTAGGAAACTCATTCCCATAGATTGTGGATCCCCGTACTCAGCCTCCCGGGTGGAGGAGGGGTTGTCATCATTGAAGGTTTAGGGTGAAGGTACAATACACACTGTACAGCTAACAAAGCTTCCTCGTCCTCACAGTAGAGGAGTCCACAGACTTCTTGGATTCATGGCCACAATTGCCACCGCCGGTCTCTCGAGTCTGTCACAAATCACACACCCAGCGCACTGTAGCGGACCAACTGCCGCGCTCCCCGGGGGTTTCGTGTGTGTCTGCCGACATCTCCCAAGTATCCGCGGTCCATTGCCCGCCCACTTCTTATAGACTATCCAAATACCATACTGTATGTCGATCTGGTTGGCTTTGCCACCGGTTGACCTGTTCTCAAAATCGCTTCGAACATACTGATGACACGTCGTTCAGTAAGTTGCCATCCATAGAGAAGCAGTCCGTTACTCCTCAGAGGGTGTAGACCCGATATTGACCCGAACTCATCCTGATGATGCCGATGTTGACCCGAACTCCTCCGAGGGTGTTGATCTGAGCTCCTCCGAGGGTGGTGACATGATGTCCTCCGAGGGTGTTGACACGATGTCCTCCGAGGGTGTTGACACGATGTTGACCCAAACTCCTGCCAAACTGCTCTCCGTACTCCGAAACATGTCCGGTCAACGTATAGTTCGGTTGCCGTAATCTCGTATACCCGTAGAACTCATCACTGCCGCCATCACAGCCATCAAAGCCATCGCGGCGATCGCAGCTATCACAGTCCTCTAAGCGGTTGAGTGAGATTTCGTCGAGAGGAGGCGTCTGAGTTCTTTGCATCGTGGAATCGTCGTCCTGAGTCCATAGGGTGTCTTGATCACGGATGCGTTTGCAACGCATCTGGGACCCTGCGGCCTCGCTCGTATGAAGGTTCGTGATTCGACTGTTATCTCCGCTTGATAGTTGTCGAAAACGGTGTCCGGATCGTGGTCGCGCCCGGGATCATAACCTGTTGTGACGAACCTGTCAAGACGATTGATTGATTGAGTCTAAGTCTAAGATGACACGTAGCCTATATACTAGCTGCCAGCTCTAATCCACAGCCACGTGATGACGTACTCTACAAAGACTTAGTCTAACAAAATACGTGAGCCTGTGTCTCATATTCCAACACAAGTATTCAATATCCCCTAGACTGACATTATTGCCACTGGGATGTTAATATATGCAGTAATCAATCGGTTATAAGGATATCTACAGAATCCTCTCCCATGAACCGGAACGTCAATCAACTGCCAGCAATAGCTGTGGCTTTTCTGAGGTTCAGTGAACCATGTCTCATAATTATACCCAAATACTCCATATCGCATGGAGAATGTTACTGCGAAATTCAATTCGCCAATATTCTGTACTGAAATTCTCATAATGTGACTCGAGACATATGTTGAGTATTCTCCAGTGCACCTGAACTTCAAACTAATGGTATTAAATGCTACAGCATTGTGACGAATCTGCGAACCTGTGTCTCTTATTCTGCCACAACTACTCAATATTTCCTAGACTGACCGCATTGCCAGCTGGGATTGGCAACTATGCAGTGCTCGAGCAGATATAACATTACTCACGACAGATGCCGAAAGTTCTCTGGTGTACCCGCAAGTGGTTGAAGTATGCTTTTCAATGTTTTGACTTCATAATGCATATGTGGCCTCAGGTTTCTGGTGCACCTCACCATCGCAACTGCCATATGACTCAAAGCGCGTTGCTACATCATGCACATAATGGGACTCATGCTATTTAGTGTGACATAGGCCAGCATGGAACCGGTAATGTTGCCTATCAATTCACTTCATCTCATAGTGGTCATTCTTGATGATCAAAAATGCCAATCAATTCCTCCTTTAACAATTTGAATATCATATCTGTTATTTTGTCTAATATGACTGAGACAATGGATCTGTTAATGTATCATAGTGTGCATTATGGATGACCATTTGGACAATTTGCATCACTTAAGAAGATTATATTTGTTGACTGTCTCAATAGGCATACCGTGATAAAGCATCCTAACAATTGAAGATAATGATTCATCACGCTGCAACGTAACTCTCATTTCTGTCAGTCACCTTGTATGGTCTTTGTGGGATTCCGCAATCTGGTATACTATCGACCTCGTGATGTTTGGTGAGCTCATCAAGCTGTGCAGGATGTTCACTTCTACCACTCTGGAATGTTGGTGGAGATCACTTCAATGGTTATCGCAGCCACCAGGACCCATAGTTTGTGACAATGTGTACAGTATTCTGTTTTGCCCTAGCCAGATAACTTGGGCAAAAGCCTGCCGCTGCTCATTCCATACCTAGAAGTTCTGAGTTATTACTGCATGGTTTGCTCATGCGAGATTTATGCCAGTCCTATCTACAATGGGTGTAGTTATCCATACAGAGGAATTTTGTAAAACAGGGAATTTGAACTGTGTTTCTGTGCATTCATCATTGCCCATTTGTGCATACATATGAAGTACTTCCATATGATCTCCAAAATGCGTGGTTAGCGACCACTTCAAATGAGGAACTTGGCCAGGAAGAGGACACACTTGCACTACCGTTGGTGGAGGAGTTCCCTGGGGAGTACATTGTCATTTCTACCATGTTCTGGAAGAAGTGCCTCTCTTGATTCATCATCACAGTTAGGCTCAAAATACTCTGCTGTTTCGTTGACAACCAATGGGGGAAATGTGAGTCTCAGTTGGCGGAAAAATGGGGAATTCGCCAAAGTGTTGAGTGGCCAGTCATCCTACCAATGTCCAATGACATCATTACGATCCTCAGTGTCCCCCAAAATTTACATCCAACGTGCTACATGCCAACAGAGAACCCGCCATGCTACTGAAGCACCTTGTAAACCCAATCACTCCACGAGAGTCATCTGTTTTGTTCGCGGATCCCAAGTGCACTCGAGATGAGTCAAGAATGTTTTATCCGATGGGATCTGGGCAAGTGCTGTTCCGTTGGCTAGTTTCAACTCTATACACCTTGCCCTCAGGCATGGTTTAGTACTTGGTATCATCCGCCATGGTGCACCCTGTGGAGTGGCTTCATCGTGTGTCTGGACAGCATCCATCGTGCTTTTCACTGAGGGACATGATGCATCTCGATGATTCTTGTCCATCACTGAATTATCCTCTGGATCTTCAGGCGCACCTGAGAACAGCCACATCATGTAAAAACACCAGTGGTAGAGTGAATGGAATCCCAGCATTGCTGCAACTTGAAGTTTGAATCCAATTCTCAAATTCATCACACTACCTCAGCCTACACTGTTTTTAGTCTTGTACTGATGGAACTCATCAAAAATCCGAATACTCCTTTTTGCAGTAGGAGAGTTGGTTATTGCTTAATGGTTTTGCTCTGGACGTTAAGGTATCATATGAAACAAGGTTGATATTCCCTGTGGTTTCTGGCTTGTCAATACTGATATTCAGATCCTTGTAGGTGAGATTTAGATTTGCTGAGCACAAAATGTTCACCAGTTTGAAATCTGTTCCATATGTCATCATAGTGATGACACTATTGACAGTCTCTGCCACTCTGTGCATTGTGACTACGCGGATTGATTTAAGGGCTACAGCAAGCACTTGATCCCTCCGAGGTAGTTGTACTGATCTTTCAAAGGCAGCGAGGTACTGAATTCAGTCTCTGCACTATACACCACTCCAATTCTTCACCAAACATTGCCAGGATAGTTGTTCTGCACTGTATTTGCCCACTCTTCAAGGGAATTCCCCCACACAATTGACAGCAGTAACTCCACAACAACTGTCTCTATTAGTGTTTTGCATATCATAGCTGCTGCCACTGAGGTACAAGTTTTGCCAAGACCCAATTTATCCGTCAGAAGTGCTCTTGGCATATTCAAATTGAAAACTCATCCGCTCACAATGAATGATTGTGTGCAAACTTGGTGGGATAGTAATCTTGTAGTGGCGATCATTGGAATTGAAAACTTATTGTGAGACACTCTGTCTGCTTTCAATTGTCAAATTTGAGGGCATTCAACAGTCTTACTACCTCATCACGACAAGCAGTTTCAAATTGGTTGTTCAATGTACTGAGATCAGTATTCAATAATGAACTGCCATTTTCTGGATCGAGGACATTATCACCAGCCTCCACTTGCTCCTCAACCACTCTTGCACCGTTGTCTGTATTCTTCTCATTCTAAATGGTCGCTTCCTGTTGCTCTAATGTAAGCAGCATAGATGGGCTCATACTCCGGTGAATTCAGAATTCATGACAGTGTTATGTATTTCGCAGCCAAGTAATCATAGAAATGAATATATATGGGTGGAATCCAATCAATTCTGTTCTGTCAAACAGAACTTCCATCAATACATATATCATTCTCTTGCCCACTATCCTGCATTCCCTCATCTTTTCCCATCTCTTCAGAACCTTCCAAAGTTCATGTATAATAATCAGTAGTGGTATACATCTAGCCGTACCATGGCTAGCTGGGATTACCTTCGCTGGTCAAATCATGTGCTCAGCAATCTCCTTCTCTGTAGTGCTCCTAGGTTTGGTCAAAAATATTTTCGGATTTTGAACAAGTTCCAATATCAAAGAATTTGAACGGCAACAGATGTACAAAATCTGGCCCGATATGGACCCAATTATCATTTGCCCAGTTGTATATGATCCTCCATACTTAGCGTCCAATTTGTCCTTCTTCAAAGTGCTCTAGAAAATCGATTTGGGAATGTATAACTCCTTCAGGCGTCAGATTTTGTTCAGCAGATCAATCGGCTACTCTCAGTGCCTCACATTGGTAAAGAACTACTGGAGTTGTTGAAGGGATGGAACGATATCCTTGCTATTTGAAACGCAGGAATTATAACCATTAACATGGTATTTGGCAAATCAGAGACTTTACTTATTGCCTTTGGGCCCGTGTGCTCACCCAGCGCTGTCGCAGGTTGCATGTCACCTCGGCTTCCATTGTTTCTCACTTTCTGAATTTCACTGGTGGAGTTTTTCAACACCATATCAAGCCACTGCTGCTGAGTCTATTCACCATTATTCCAATTATGTCATGGCAGGCAGGTCTTGAATATTGCCAACATATCTGTAACCACTGTCTCCAAGTACAGGTGTCTACCTTGAAGCCATATGCAACGGTTCTGCCCCCACATCATGAACCGATGTTATATCTCCAGGAACCCAGCTACCCACTATATCTTCCCCTGGTTGAACACATGGTTGTTGGTGTGCCCCCTCCATTTGGCATATTGCGTGAAGGAGAATTTGGTCTGCTTAAGGCTGATTGGCAGTTTTGTTTCTGCACCACCCAAGTCCGATGAACAATTGCTCACCTCATCTGTATGATTCTCATTGTAGGATATATCCGACAACTGAGGCAAGCACATAGTCCCTGTAACATCTGGTTTCCGCGGTTCCAGAGGCGACTGGAATCAATTCATTTGGAGACTAATCGGTGGACTTCCTGGTGGACAAGAAGCAGGTCCAGGTGGAGGATTAAACATGGATGATGTTGGCCAATTGACTGGATTGTTTTCCAGCAGTCCTTGAGACACCCTCAGAATCACTGCAGATGATGGCCCTTGTTATGGAATCTGCGGAGGGGGGAACATTTGAGACCCACCATAATCTCCATCGTAAAGGTCATGTTCTTGCCACTGTGGTCCATAGCCTCAATATCCATTGCTTGCGCTGGTAGTTGGTTGCCAAAAATGTGTCATGCTGAGTGGAGAATTGTGACAAAACAGAGAAGCACCTGGAAATGTCTACTGTGAAGACGGGTAACCAAATTCGTGTGGCAGATGATATTGAGTGGTTTGTTTCTCAAATTGACTGCCTTTCGTAGTTTATGAACATTTTTCCAATTCTTCTGAATTGTCTTTACGGCATTGTTGAATGCTAAATTGGCCACCCGGGGAAGCCATATGTATTATCTTGAGTGTTCACCCATTCGCCAACAGGTTTTCTAACGCAAATGGTGCTAAACTACGATCGATGTGAGATATGCTGTATAATCAATTGGAGTATAGTCGAGAACATTATAGGTAGCAGTGACCGTCTGCAAAATGAAGGGCTACGTATATACCATTCTGTGGTCACAATCAGTGATATTTCACTACACCTTCAATCCATGAATTGAACCTAGCGGAGGAAAGATATCATACTCCTACATATGCCACCATTCATTCGAATGTGCTCGACTTAATGTACTAGGATATTGGATAGCTGCTCACTGTCACGGCGCAGGCAGGTACGAAGATACTTGGGGATAAGAAAGGAAGATTACTGGTGCTGTCGGAGGAATGGTGTTACAGAAAGGCGGAGACGTCGGAAGACGCGGAGGGAGCGGCGAGATGGTGGAGGTATAATTTAATAAGATAAAAGAAGTGGTCTGAGGTGTTGCGACATCGGATGTTGTG
>Ga0307514_10000655_pt1 | contig 62690 bp, 52 predicted proteins | sample 16_EM_MG_FD_203088 | JGI IMG/M metagenome (GOLD analysis project Ga0307514, IMG submission 203088) | Populus trichocarpa ectomycorrhiza microbial communities from riparian zone in the Pacific Northwest, United States - 16_EM | ecosystem: Host-associated > Plants > Roots > Unclassified | place... | reverse complement strand
CCAACAGCATCCAGACACCTTGACAAGTATGGACAATCTCGCATCAACATATTTTCAGCAGGGGCGATGGAAGGAGGCCGAGGAACTGATTGTGCAGGTCATTGAGGCAAGAAAGAGAATCCTCGGCCAAGAGCATCCAGACACCTTGACAAGTATGGACAATCTCGCATCAACATATTTTCAGCAGGGGCGACGGAAGGAGGCCGAGGAACTGATTGTGCAGGTCATTGAGGCGAGAAAAAGAATACTCGGCCAAGAGCATCCAGACACCTTGACAAGTATGGACAATCTCGCATCAACATATTTTCAGCTGGGGCGTTGCCAGAATGCCCAGGAGCTGGTTGTGCAGGTCATGGAGACGAGAAAGAGGGTGCTCGGTGAAGAGCATCCTGACACTTTAACAAGTATGAACAACCTCGCAACCGAAATTTCTAAGCAGGGGCGATGGAATGAGGCCGAGGAGCTGTCTGCGCAGGTCATGGAGACCAGAAAGAGGGTACTCGGTGAAGAGCATCCAGACACTTTGACAAGTATGGACAACCTTGCAACCACGATTTCTAAGCAGGGGCGATGGAAGGAGGCCGAGGGACTGATGGTGCAGGTCATGGAGACAAGAAAGAGAATCTTGGGCCAACAGCATCCAGACACCTTGACAAGTATGGACAATCTCGCATCAACATATTTTCAGCAGGGGCGATGGAAGGAGGCCGAGGAACTGATTGTGCAGGTCATTGAGGCAAGAAAGAGAATCCTCGGCAAAGAGCATCCAGACACCTTGACAAGTATGGACAATCTCGCATCAACATATTTTCAGCTGGGGCGTTGCCAGAATGCCGAGGAACTCATTGTGCATGTCATGGAGACAAGAAAGAGAATACTCGGCCAAGAGCATCCAGATACTTTGACAAGTATGGACAATCTCGCATCAACATATTTTCAGCAGGGGCGTTGCCAGAATGCCCAGGAGCTGTTTGTGCAGGTCATGGAGACGAGAAAGAGGGTATTTGGCCAACAGCATCCAGATACCTTGACCACCATGGATATCCTCGTATCAACATTCAGGAACTACCAGAGATTGGAGGAGGCTGGAGAACTGGAGCTGCAATTTATGGAAGCGAGAAAGAAGGCCATTGGCCAGAAGCATTCAGATTGCAGAAAGACTGATGAGCTTGATGGCCAGCCCAAGATCGTAGATGTAGGCCGCCTATTATATCAACTATTTGGGAACGCATTGACTGACTTTATCAGACTCCCGAGAGAATACTGCTGGAAACTGTAAATGGCGATCTCGAGAGAACTATTTCGATAGACTCCGGCCGTCAGAGTGTAACTTTTAGCGATAATAGCAACTACTCCCGTGGTATTGGATCCCAGATGTCTTCGGCTATCCTCTCTGATACAATCAATTGCGTCGCCGCCTTATTGGGCGACCATGAGGAATTATCGAAATCAGTGCAAAAAGCGTATATCACTCTGGATGAGTGCGTGGTCAGTCGCCGGTTGGAAGATTTACTGTGTCTATATTTTCAAGACCTCCGAATATATTGCATACAGTCATTAGAGTCGGGGGCATTTAAGAACAAGGAAGAATTCAACAACAGCTTTGAAGACCGATTAAGGATCCTAGCAGATGTTACAAAGTTGCTTGAGAAGACTGCTGGGGCAGTAGCCTCAGCTATTGTACGCCGGATCCAGCACCGAAGCTCGTTAATTGAGGATGATCTCGCGGAAGAAAGACTTGAGAAACACATGAATGCTCGATTCTCTCCACGCGGAAAGTTTGCATTGCTTTGTCACGCTGATGATACAAAGAATACCAGGGCTGTGGATGAGGCTGAGAGGTCCTACAGCGAAGGTACGGAAGAAGATGGCTTTTCTCACCATGACAACCTGGCGTTACTTACTGCAACAGACGGCAGTATTGCTAAAGGCACGATAAAACTTAATAATGACTCGGAGACTATTCATTCAGACACTGGCAAGTTGCATTCTTTTCGATGCAGGTTGGTCACAAATATAAAAGAATCTTTAATTTCGGCTCCTGCCTCTCAGAAGCTATTGACCGTAGCTGCATTTTTGGCAACACCTGAGAAGGATGCATGGAGATCAAAGGTAAGACCAAAAAGTTACAATCATTGACGCAGTAACTGATTATGTACACAGGGCGAATCGATATGGACTAGTAATAACATTCATGCACATTACTTGGACACAACGGTTGGAGAAAATCTGCCTGAAGGCGTGGCAGTTATGCATAATGTGCATAATAGAAAGCGACCGAGATCTCCAGAGTGGGCTGTTAGTAAGCCGAAGAGGGAACGTCAGTCAAACAGCCCTAGAGACGAACATTTCGTAAGTTTATTTATTTGATTCTAGGCGAACCTTAATTTGCATAGAACTAGAACAATTATGCTGAGCCTAATGAGCAGCAGGTAGATTCTTCCGAATTGTCTTTTGCAGCACAAGCGAACAATCCAAAGCCAAAAGTGGTAGTAGAAGAGCGAGATGTAGTCTTGGAATCTCAACGGAAGAGATCTGCGTCGCCACATCTGGAAGCTAGCTGTGTTGCTTCTGAAAAGGCTCGCACCCAGTCGGGGGAAGGATCAGCAGAAAATGTAAGCCAAGTGACCCTCGCAGTATTTAATGGCTAAAATTTACTACGCAGGAGCACCTGGATATACTTGGGCTGTAGGCAATCCTGGAGTCTCAAATACTGTCAAATGAAAAATGTAGGGTTTACTTCGGTTACGTTTGCGTATAGTCATGTGTAGAAAAGTTGTCAGATGTCATACACTCAAAATGTATACGTTGTTCTAGTCCAGTCACGGAGGATGTCCCTCCGCGGAGAGACCGGTCCATTCACGGAGTCCCACCCTCAGTGACTGGACTGGTTCATTCGCAGAATATACCCCTGCACCCCACCTCAGTGAATACTCTGCACACAAATGGCCACGCATGTATGCGCACTCAGCTGGCCATAGCCAGCTGAATTTAATCAATGCAATTGCATTCACCCCAGAGCAACTATGTGCATTCAGCCCACATCGCGAAACTTGACCGTACTTTGAAAGTTCCTGATTGTACCATGTGCTTTCAGGCTGGCTGCTTTCCACACACTTTCGCTGCAAATGCTCTTTCGCGCCCTTCTCGGCTGGGAGATTTTCACCTCTTTTTGCGTCTTTCGTTGCGGTGGCCCTTTCGCTGCAGTGGTTGTTTCGCTGCAGTGGCTCTTTCGCTGCAGAATCTCTTTCGCACTAGATGCAGCTGGTCTATCGAAGAGATGCAGCTGGTTTTTTGAAATGGACCTTTGCAGTGATGCAGCTAGTCTTTGGCACCCTCCAGCAGCGACCTTCACCACTCATTGCGAGTATCGAGAGGATTTCCGAGGCTATGACTGAAAGGCATCTTCAACTGGGCAGTATATGGTTACATGGCAGAAAAAGAGAGTTCTTGAAAATCAAATAACTTAGTGGATTTACAATTCTTATTCACAAATCCTGATATCAATAGTGTTTTAGACGAAGTTTATTCCTGCGACTGACTAACTCTGTGACCAACTCTGGCGCCAACACCTATAGTCTCAGTCTGAGAGTCTCACGATATCCAATGGAGAATTTAAGTCGATGGTACTGGGTTAATGACGATACTTGGACTCATAGGGAGAGCAGATCTCCCAATCACATTTGCTAGCGGAAGCCGCAGCCAGTGTTCCTAAGCGGCCCGGCCTGGGTCAGAAGCCGCCCGGCCGGCCGCCAAGAAAAGCCGCCCGGCCGCCAAGAAAAAGCCTGTAGGCCGGCCGCCACAACGGATGGCAAGGTTATGAACTTATGATGGACGATGGCTGAGTTTACTTTGGTGGCTTTTTGAGTTTAAGACTTTAGGCAGCAGCAATGGGTGTCATTTAAACAAAATATGTTTATGCTTGTTCGATTGAACTTATACGTTGGCAAATAAAGCCTGCAGGCCAGCCGCCAAGAGAAAGCCTGCAGATCGGCCGGAAAAGCCTGCAGGCCCGGCCCTCATTTAAAAGCCGCCGCTAAGGGCGGCCCGGCCTGGCTGCTTAGGAACACTGGCCGCAGCTTGATATTCAGGGGAATTGGGCCGGTGTGAGTGCGAGCGAAGTACCTGTGTTGAGTGCGAACATGATCAAATAGTGATAATCGACTGTCGACTAGATCTTCATGAACATGGTGGTGACACTAACGGCTCTACGATAGTTAGTAATACCACTGCACTAGGACTCTAAGTTGAAAACAGACAATTAGTAAAGTCCGCATGCTAGTCTGCTGGCTAGTCTGCTGGCCAGAGCTTTCGACGCTGGCTAGAGCTCAGTGTTGTCAACCGTCCCGTCCGTCCGCAATATCTGCACGACGGACGGGACGGTGCCAAGGCCGGGGACAGCAAAAATACCGTCATCGGCTGTCATCCACCGTCACCGGCCGACATCGGGCGGTTACTATTAATACATATACTGTAACTGTAGAGCGCACGATACAAGATATAAATAGACTTATCTATATTGCTAGACTCTCAATCAGTACTAAGAATTCAGATTCGGATCGAGCAGATGTTGAAGGATCTTGCTTCACAGTCAAGATAGTGGAGAAATGTACTTATTATAACTGAATATCTATTAAGTATGATGACTCGCAAATCATCAATGGATGTCGGCCGATGACCGCCGGGGACGGCCGGGGACGGAAATTTACCGTCAACGGCCGTCCCTTCCGTCCGTCCCCGTCCGGTCTCAAAAAAGACGGCGCCGTTCCGTCCTAGCTCAGGACGGACGGGACGGTTGACAACACTGCTAGAGCTTCCACATTGGCCAGTGCTGCACTGGTGGCCAAAGCTTGAGCTTCGGATGCGGGCCAGAACAAGAGCTTCGCTTGCAGACCAGAGCTTCTGCCCTCTTTGCTGGCAGCCGAACCTTGAGTGTACCGTGCCGGTTAATGTTGAGTATCAGAATGTGGGCGAGGAGGAGGAGGAAAAAGACGAGGTAGAGGAAGAAGACATCAATGAAGAAGAACTGGTTTCAAGTTAAGATATGTTGAAAGCAAAAGAGAAAGGATGAAGGAGCTCAATTGTCTATCGATCCAAAGAGAGGGAAAACTATAGACTTATATACGAAAGAGAGAGAAGGAAAGCTCCATGCCGACTGCCAAAGCCGGAGCCCAAAGCCGAGTACCAGTGCCGAGCCCGCCTCCTCAACATGGGGGCAGGCGAGGCCAATGGGGGCCGTAAGCCACCGGCCTCATGCCCGAGCCCGCCAGCACCAAACACTAGGGAAGCCACCGGGCCAAATCCCTAGTCAACAAGATATAGAGCATAGTGTAATTGTAGTTGTACCACGGTGTTGAGTGTAATTAGCACTTTGTATGAATGCTCCGCGAATGAACCAGTCCAGTCACTGAGGGTGGGACTCCGTGAATGGACCGGTCTCTCCGCGGAGGGACATCCTCCGTGACTGGACTAGAACATACGTTATGATTCAGGATTGTACGTGTTTGGTGAGGGCCAGAATATATTGCCGTAGGGAAGTGTAAGCAAGAAAATTTCAACCGCACGAAGATATGTATAATCCAACTGACCCTGGCCATTAATGACCCAACAAATAGCCATAAACTGTTCAGAGCCATTACGAACTCGTACCTACTAAGATTTGTATTGGGTGGTTCATTTTTGTTTTGCTGGGAGATTATATCGCGCTTCCCGACTAGTTCACTTAGCGCTGGGGACAGGTAAATTAACCTTGGAACAGTTTCCTAGGACTGTCTGGATAGGCCTCCCTCCAGCGAGCGGTCTAAGTCAATTGTGCTGCTTTAAATGTACAATCTGTGTCCAAGGAAGCTAGGAGAGTTGTGTAAAAGCAACAATTTGTTGGAAACGGTAGTGGGCGCTATGAGAAAGTCCAAAATTGTTCTCTCTACGTTAGCGGTCTCTCTATATACAAAATTATAAGGCCAATTGGTCGCTGCACCATCGGGCGGACTCGGGCGCAGGGTTGAGTAGATTTCCAACACAACTAATGGGCAATGTTTCTACGGGACCGGAGATGGATCAGTCCGGACCAGTAGCGTCCCGGTATGATCTAGGCATCCCAATAGTCCGTCCCGTCTGTTTGAGGACATGTCCGAGACCGGGCTAAAGTTTTCGGGGTATAATATTTTAGGCCTAGACGGACTTGGGCACTCCCATAACAAGACTATAGGACTGCAGGCCCCGCAGTCTATTAATTTGCCCTCACAGTTATTGAGGTTCAACTTTATGAAGCTTAAATTCCACTGGTTCGGTGCAAATTGATCTCGGCTGAAGATTTTTCCGGAGTGTGGTGTCCCGGAACTCTCATTTCCGGGCCGGATTTACCATATCCGACCCTAGTCAAGGCTACAGTCACCTGTACCTGGCCCTAATCCTGGAGTCTCTGCCTGGGACGAACCAGTTCTTCCATACTACTGCCCCAGACGGGATGACGATGCCGCGCCCCGAAAAACTGTAGTCCGGACAGACGATTGGGAACCCTGGTATAATCTAGTCTAGCCCGAACTTCCTGCTAAACGAGCCTAGTCTAGTGCACCCTCTAGACTGGAATCGTCCCCCAAAATATATAGTTAATAACCAGGTCTGTACAATTGAGACAATGGGTTGTGTATTGATATTAAAGTGTTCTGTACATGATGTGTGCATACTATGCCTTTCACAGTTTTTGATTCAAGAATCAGGTGTTGTTTGTTTGTTTAATCATACTGTATTCACTCTAATTAGAGTATGACAGGACCTTAATAACCCCCTCCGCCTCCGGGCGAGCCGGCTAGATGGCGGAGCTCCCGCCCGCTACCCTTCGTCCCCGCTGACAAAAGAAAGATAAAAAGAAAGAAAGAAAGGAAGGAAGAGGGGTATAACCTCATCATCGCCGCCCCCTCCGCACCTGAGCTCTGCGCCCTGAGCCCGCTCCATACCGCCATTTCATTTCATTTGGGCGGGAACTTCCCGACTTCAGTGGCCGCCAGGAAGTCTACCACCGCTTGGTCGCACTCTTCTATGGAAAACAGCTCAGAGATCTGCACGTGTCGGCATCTGCCTGCTTTCCAACCTGTCACCCTTCCTACCGCTTTCCAGAGCACTTTCTGCTGCTCTCTCCACCGGCTGCAAAGAATCAGGTGTTATATATATAGATCTCAGCCTTCGTAAGGCGGCTTACTAGGCTAGTACTGATACGGGCTGATAGTATTCAGCTGAATCTATACACAGATAAGTACGTGCGCATTTGTACCTAGACTACCAAATATATAGAAGGCCGTTGTAGCCTCTATGTATGACACAATCGCGCTTCTTTATCACTCTACATTCAACAGCGAGTGTTGACCAGGGATTTGGCCCGGTGGCTACCTTAGTCTTCGATGCTGGTAGACTCGGGCATGAGGCCGGAGGCTGGCCGCCCCCATCGGCCTCCCCTGCCCCCATGGCGAGGAGGAGGGCTCGGCACTGGTACTCGGCTTTGGGCTCCGGCTTTCGTAGTCGGTATGGATTTTTCCTTCTCTCTCTTTCGTATATCAGTTTATAGTTTTCCCTCTCTTTGGATTGATAGACAATTGAGCTTCTTCGTTCTTTTTCTTTTGCTCTCAACAGCGAGGAGTGGTGCGTGGCGAGTGTTGAAATGTACTGATTGCTAGAAGCATGTAAGTACAGGTACATTCAGTGTTCGTAAGCGGCCCGGCCGGCAAGAAAAAACCTGCAGATCGGCCGCCAAGAAAAGCCGCCCGGCCGCCAAGGAAAAGCCTGCAGGCCGGCCGCCAAGAAAAAGCCTGCAGGCCCGGCGGGAAAAGCCGTTTCTCACCACCACCGCCACTCAGCTTGACAGAGGACTGAGCGATGGCGGGTGTACGGAGATACAGGGATGACAGAAGTCGACTGGGCTATGGGGAGCATATATTTGAGAAACCCTGGAATAGATAGATGTCATCTCATCTTATTATCATTCAACGTAATACACAATCTATCTTTACCAACTTTTGATCGCGTTCGCTCCTTCCGTGATTTTGTGGATCCACACGGCCGGGTAGTATCACATCATCTCACCCTATTCCTACACTCCTCAATCTGGAACCACTCTTTCTCACAAATTCCCTTTGGATGCCGCTAGAGGTGCAGCGTAGTGTTGATGATGGGCTCTCTCCCTTCTAGCTCCGCCATTTCTCCACACCGGTGTGTACATGTTTTATTCAACCTGAGTCGGGCCTGCTTGCTGGTCTCCCGATATATGAAAAGCCTGCATATGCCTGCATAAGCCTGCAGAAGCCTGCAATATGGGCCATGCCTGCAGAAGCCTGCATAAGCCTGCATCGGCCTGTGGAACCTTGTATTATCTTGTTGCAGACTGCCAAGGCCCGCGAAAGCCTCCAGAAGCCTGCACAAAACTCAGGATATTAATTACAATATTTAAAGAGCCTGCCGAAGCCGGCAGTGACCGGTATCAATCTGTCAATATCTGAACGACCTGCAGAAGGCTGCCATGCCCTGCAGAAGCCTGCATGAGCCTGCATCGGCCTGTCGAAGCTTGCATTATCTTGTTGCAGACTGCTGAGGCCTGCGAAAGCCTCCAGAAGCCTGTATAAAACTCAGGATACTAATTACAATGTTCAAAGAGCCTGCAGAAGCTGGCAGTGGCCGGTATCAATCATTAAATATCTGCACGGCCTGCAGAAGCCTGCCATCGCCTGTAGAAGCCCGTGAAAGCATGTAGAAGCCTTACCAAGGGCAATACATTGACAAATGTAGGCAAAGCCCACATATTTTGCGCGTCATTCATTTTGTGTATCAAAACAGTTTATTCTCCATTTGGTACAGCCAGTCAGTCAGTCAGTGGTTAGTCCAGTCCGGTCAGTCCATTCCCTGGGTCCATCTACAAGTAACAATCAAATTATATCTTACAGCAAAGGCCCTACTCCAGAGGAATTTGCTTCACAGCAAGATAGACATTCCATATTGAACTTTGGGATGGAAGGCAACGTTAGCCATTTGAGCTCAGTTCACAGTGGCCTCTATACTTCAACCATGGGCAGTAACCCAGGAGATGCTGGTGATGATGAATCCAAACCTTTAATTTAAAATAAGTCAGTCAGTACTGATGAATGAGATTATCAACTAGATTTAAACATGTCTACCCTTGAAATTCCTGCCGCCTTCCTTCTTTCCATGGCAGGTTGCTCTGCCTATTGTAGATTCCCTTCCAATGGAATTAAATTTGAAGATTCGAAAGGCATCTCACATTGAAGATGAGCTGGATGGCCTGGAAATCTGGCACCCTCATACACCGGTGGCTCTATTCACACTGTGCATAGGTATCCTGATAGTACATATGGCATCAACAATCATACTCCCATTGGGGCAGGTAACATGCCAGCAGCAGATGGCACACTGTATATAGCATTTGCACAGGTAAATCACAAACTTCAATTCAATTGAAATCTCTTCAACGCACTGTTGAACCAATGAATTGTAACGAACAACATTAGCTTTTGTGCAGTTGGGCAGCGTACCTTCTGTTTACTTCTGAGTCACTTGATGGCCTGCATATGCAAAATCCCGTTGTAGAATTTGTTTCATTATCATATGGGCTAAAGATTATACTCAAGATTTCTTCGTTCCCAGCGATTCCAGAAGAACTACCTGCCAGTGGCGACACGATATGAAATTCAATTATTGTACCATATCAACAAGGTCAGGTGGAGTATGTAAACCATTGGCAGGAGAATAATTTCCAAGTGAACTTCGGTTTTGATCCTTGGACATCACCCTACCTTCTTGCATTCTTTGGTGTAATGGGACATTGGATAAGTGCTACCAGTGATTTGGTCACTAAGCTGTTGGGAATTTAATACTTTCGTGGACCTCATAATGGTGGAAGTCAAGCCGAGATTATCTGGAAGCTTCCTGAACAGTACAGATTGAGACACAATGTAGGCTACTTTACCCCTGTTAATGCAACAACAATGACACTACAATGTATGAACTTCCAATCATGTTCAGTAATGTGAACATAGCTTTCAATCTGGCTTTTACTTGCATAAGGTGTTTTGGACATGTTATCAATCTCGTGGTAAGGTATGTCTCTAGGGTCAGAATGGAGATGCGGCTTTTCCAGAGCTTGGGGCTTGAGATGATGATGTTGAAAAAAGGCAAAAACTTCAGCACTGGCAGAAACGAGGACAAATTGAATGCAATGATTCCACCAGTCCGGGGGTGGACCGGTCCAGACTGGACCAGTCCGGGTTTAGTCCAGTCCAGTCCAAGAAGTTTTTGGACTGGGATCGGACCGGTCCCCAATTCTGTTGGACCAGGACTGGACTGGTCTGGACTGGCGTGGACCAGTCCAGCGCTGTGTCCAGGTTTAGGCTATATTTCTCACTGTATTGGTCTTTTAATGGGAGAAATATATCCCAATGGTACCGAATATACAGACAGAACTGTCATAATTTCGCCCAGAGCGGGTATTCAGAGATAAGAGGTTATCACATGTGAGGATGAGTCATGTTTTCAGTGATACTTGACTATGAAACCATGTCGAATTTGGAAGTGTGTGGACTGGTCCAGACCGAGCCCCTCCAGTCCAAGACTGGCAGTCGGTGGTCCAGTCCAGTGCAACCCTCCATTTGGACTGGACTGGACTGAGCCCTACCCCAGACTGGGACCGTCCGGACTGGTGGAATCATTGATTGAATGTCTCCACAATATCTGCACTGCGATTCAATGCTCCCCTAACTGGTGTGAATGTTTAACTGAAAAGGCTACACAGATGGCTCCCGATGTGTCTGCATATATTCAACTCATTGGAAGCATAACACACTGGCATGGTAATGTGGATGCTATTGACCATGCTTTCATTTTACCAGCTCTTTTGCATGAATTTGTATTCACTGCCATCTTGGAGGATCAACGCAAAAAGAGAAGCTAATGACAAAATACTTCTGCAGACGACATTTTGTGTCCTGACCTCAGTATTCCGGACGAAATATCTCGAGATGACTGGGAGGACCTGAATGTCATTTATGATATACTAAGCCCATTCCAAGTGTGGTAACATTAGCTTCAAGGGATCGGTTCACAGCGGAATCGTCCAAACGGATTTGTTGCCGCTGTTATTCCATCCATGGATGAGCTCCTAACCCATCTAGAAGAATCAAAGCACCACTACTCAGACAAATCAGTATACAGCAGCCATATCATCTAATCTATTAATAGTGCCTTGTCGGTTCTCAATAAGTACTATCAACTATTCTATTGTATTACCACATCCACGTGTGCAACCGTATCTTCTCATATACTCTCATACGCAACCATATACGGATATACCGCCTTACACCTGGGAGAGGGCAGGATTAACTGAGATGAAAGAGATTGGGCAGGTGAAGGACTTACTGGTTGCACTGGAACAACTGAAGAAATAAGTGAGGACTAGAGAGGTGGATATGTGGAGTCTTGGACTACAGTGATGGATGGTGTGGTGGGAAAATCCATTTTTCACCACAATGACAACTTTGGCAGGGGGAAACCGATGGGGCGGGTATAGAGATAGAAATATAAAGGAGACGGACTGAGCAAGCTGGAGGTGTACAGATAGAAAGGGATAATGGAGGTGGACTGTGCTATGGGAAGTATATATTTGAGAGACCCCTGAGCAGATAGAGCTCATCTTATCATATAACGAATATACACACTATATCTTTCCCAGTTCATGGCTCCTACACAAATGTTCATAGATCCACACAATATGTGCCGATCGTCATGGCCAGGTCGCAGCACATCCTCTCACCCATTTCCGACGCTCCTTGACCCAGAACTGCTCATTCTGATGAATTCTCTTTGGATACTGCGAGAGGAGCGTTGGAGTGCTGACGATGGGCTCTCGGCCTTCTAGCTACCGGCATGTCACCACAACGGATGGCAAGGTTATGAACTTATGATGCACGAAGGCGGAGTTTACTTTGGTCGCTTTCTGAGTTTCAGACTTTTTGCAGCAGCAATGGGTGTCATTTAAACAAAATATGTTTATGCTTGTTCAATTGAACTTATACGTTGGCAAATAAAGCCTGCAGGCCGGCCGCCTGGCCGCCAAGAAAAAGCTTGCAGGCGCGGCCGGAAAACCCTGCAGGCCTGGCCTAAAGCCTGGCGGCCCGGCCCGGCCCTCATTTAAAAGCCGCCGCTAAGGGCGGCCCGGCCTGGCCGCTTAGGAACACTGGGTACATTCGTGATCTTATATACGGCATTCAGAGTATGCCTTGTACGCATGCATGCGCACTCAGCTGGCATCTCAAGCTGAGTCTGGAACGACCATCATCTTAGGGAGATTATGCATCAGCCCAGCTGAAGCCCATAAGCCGTACGCCAGGGAGGCGGACCATATATGCAACAGCGAGTGAGCAATCGGTATGAGTCTACGTTTATGAGTCTACTCGGTGACACAGGGTATCATACCTCTCTAGCAACAGTTTGCACACGAGCTGTGCCGCTCTATCTTGTTGTGGTAACATAAGGCCAGGGTCTATACGAACTCCCAATCCTGGATGCGTCCGAATGCTGCGGCTGGGTGCCTGAAGATGCAAGGGTCCACATGCAGATGGAAGCGCAGGAGCTACAGTTGTGAATGGAGGAGGCTTGGTAGTGAGTAGAGGGTCTTGTTTGTTTGTATGTTATCATGTTTGTATTATACTATCGGCGTGCGCAGTGCGCAGAGCTAGACTGCAGAGCTCTACAGTCTTTTTGTCCGTGGCTCTGCTGCCCTAGTCCTAAACAGTCCTTAGTTTGCTTGCCCCGAAAATTGTCGTCTGGTCCGGAGCTTACTTTTGCCCGGACGGGACGGACTATTGCGAAGCCTGGTCACCCTCACAGCCGCGCTTCAAGCGCCAGGTGGGGTCTCACAGGGCATACACCTGCACTGTAGCCTCTAGGTCCATGACAACCATCATCACCATCACCATATGCGCTATCACCACCATTATCACCAGCATTCTACTGCCACTACCACCACCTCACACACATCTACAGGTCCAAAATCACAGGCGCAGCGAGAAATAATTTTAGAGCTGAAAGTAACTCCCAGAAGGCACAGCCCCATCACAGAATACCTGCTATGTAATGTTTTATTTGGTTGTAAACATAGAGAGTATTAGTTTTTGCCCCATTGCACAAGAATCTCCAAAATGCAGATTGTGAGAATACTTAAAATCTCCTACCTGACTAGTTACTGTGGCATGAGAATTTCAACTGAGGATACTGTGTCTCAACTGCCACCATTGCAGTCCACTGCAATGGTGTCAAATGTGCCTGAATGATTTGTGTGAGTGACTGAGGCAGGATTGTCATAAGTTTGAGAGGTTACCATGAGCCAACAAATATCCTTACATCAACATGATATTTCTGTCACCCTCATGTGAGGCTAATAGATGTCTACCGGCCTCACATGAGCCTCACCTGAAACGGAGGACCCCCGCTAAAGTAGAGACTAGAACCATTACTTCATAGATACAATTCAATTTGCTGAGCTAACACCCTATCGCGATACCCTGAGATATTACTTCTTCATATGGATGAATACCGTAAGACTTGACATCCGTGAACCCCGCAACATGTAGATGCTATCCCAACACAACAGTGAAACGGCTGAAATAAAACCGATGATATCTGATATATCTACGGAAAAATTACCCTCAGCTACAATTGCCTACTACTAGATGTCTGATAGCAGCCTTCCAGAGGACTTTCAGAGCTAGGGAAAGGACTCGAAATGGTCTAAATATTGACTTGAAGGATCAGATTAAGAAGTAACATTAGAAATATATATAGGCTAAGCAGAGCGAAGAGAGGTAGTCGGGTCCCGGTGACCATCAACTAATGGTTGCCTGCTCCTCTAGTGCATCGACTCTGTCGGCACCACGATCTAGCAATAACTGCGCCACAGCCTCATGTTGGTTCAAGATTGCAGTGTGCAACACAGTCCAGTGATTGTCGATCCTGGGTTCGTTGACGTTGGAACCATGATCGAGGAGCAGCAGCACGATGGTCTCGCATCCGGACTCGGCTGCGCAGCGCAGCGCCGTCCAGCCCCCCCAGCCTTCTGCCTTGATGTCTGCTCCACGATCAAGTAGTAGCCGCACCGTGGCCTCAAGCCCGCCCGACGCAGCATAGTGCAGCGCCCGCCTGTCACCGTAGTCCCTGGCCTCGATATCTGCGCCGCGATCCAACAGCAGCCGTACCGTAGCCTCGTGCTCGGCAGTGGCTGCGCTGTGCAGAGGCGTGCATTGGTAAGAGCTCCTGGCTTCGATATCGGCGCCACAATCGAGTAACAGCCCTACCGTAGTCACGTGGCCATTCTCGGCAGCGTGGGCCAGAGCCGTCTTGTCGAATATGTCCTTAGACTCTATGACAGCACTTCGGTCAAGCAGCTGCCGCACAGTGGCATCGTGACCGTTCGCAGCTGCCCAGTGCAGGGGCGTCCAATTCTTATTGCCATCTCTTGACTCAATATCAGCTTGGCGGTCGAGCAGCAGCTGCACAGTAGCATCGTGGCCATTCCCAGCTGCTAAATGTAGCGGCGTGCAGTGGTTATTACCATCGATGGATTCAATGTCGGCATTGCGGTCGAGCAGCAGCCGCACAGTGGCATTGTGGCCGTTCCTAGCTGCCCAGTGTAGGGGCGTCCAATGTTTATCACCATCCCTGGATTTTATATCGGCGTTGCGGTCGAGTAGCAGTCGAACGGTAGCCTCATGCCCATTCGCTGCCGCCCAGTGCATGGGCGACCGGTGCATTTTGTCATCCTTCATATCGATGTTGATACTTTCGTCTGCTATTAATAGTGCTTCGAGCACGCGATGATGCCCCATTCCAGCTCCTAACAACAGCATTGTGTTTCTAAAGTTCCCCGCGGAGCTAGATGGTTCATTGACAGCAAGACTTTGTTTCAAATGAGAAGTAACCCAGCGTTGGAGGAGGTAGAATGCCGGATTACCGTGAGTCAATGTCTGAACTAAAACAGCTACCAGATTAGGAATGCCCTTCGCTCCGTGGCACCGGTCCAGATGGTCTTGGAGATGACAGAGCGCATAGCATATCAACGGTCGCTTGCTGAGGTATTGAATATACGCGTGAAAATGCATTGAAGTCCAGGACTCAATAGGCAATTCCGCCAATTGGGAGTCGCTATACGTAGCACAGAAAATGAGGTACTGAAGGCAAGATGTGGCTATCCTGGTATGGGCATCGTGCTCTTTCATTTTGAGGGTCGACATCGCGACTGGTCCGTCTACCCGCAGGAAAAACTCACGAACAGTCTGGTGCATTACTTGTACAATTGGCTCTGGACAGCGATTAGATAGTGAACCGAGAAAATATTCGGCTTGGGGGGCGGAATACCATCAAGACCTCTCGATTCCAACAGGTTGCGTCCACAATGAATAATTCTCTTCTCTATTCCCACGATAAGGCTATCTTCGAAGCACTTTTCAGAAGGAACGATCGAGGTATAAAGCATATCTGAGATACCGAGTTCATGCTGGAGTTCAAGAACTCTGAGGGGTCGGCGGGCGAATAGTACTAACTCGAACACTCGCCTCGCCATCTTAGGGTTATAACTTTTTAGCTCGTTAAAAATCTGTCCGTACATCTCTTCTAACTCTGTTGGAAGACCTTTTAAGAAGCCAAATATTTCGTTTTTTGACCAACCCTGCTCGACGAATCGGACCAGTTCATCTCGAATTAGACGTACCCAGAGAAAGACTCCTTCGGCATATTTAAGGAGATATTCAGCGGCCTCGTGGCAGATATTTGGGGGAAGGTGGAGTTCTGGACCGAGGAAAGAATGCACGTAGTTTTGAATGTCGGACCGATTCACGTCTTGCATCCTTATAAAGGCATGGGTTGTGCTGATCATATGTTCCAGTTCTCCGATAGGCCGGCTGGCGATGAAAACTTTTATAGTACAGCAACTACTGGAGCAAATCCCAAACAACAATTTGAGGATATTGCGCCGGTCGTCATCGCAGGACTCGTCAACAGCATCAATGATAAGATAAAGCCGTTTGTTCGTTCGATGGCTTCCTATTGATTGAAGAATTCTCTGCAACGACTCATAATGCAACTTGGTGCGGTTGACATGATCTCGCTCCTGTGATACATGTTTGTATTTTCGATGCTCCGGTTGAAAGTGGTAGAAGAAGCCCTCATCTTGATTCAAGATATCATAAAGGATTGAGCGGAGCATGTTATAGTGACTCGTTTGACTCTCACCCTCTCTGAAACTGTAAAAAAAACTGGCAATGTGGGCATGTTCTGCAGCTTCTTCACGTTCGAGAAGGTGGTCCTTGAAATATCTCGTCAGAGTACTTTTACCGCTCCCCGGCTTTCCCTGAAGATAGAGAAGATGCGAGGTGTCTGAGCTTGACCATCTGCGGTATTGCTCGTGTGACCAGAGCCATTCCAAGGAACCCTTATGCTCACTAGCGATCATGTCATAACGGGTATTATCAAACCGCAGAATATTTAGACACTCTACACAAATAATTTTATTAGTGTGCCATCGCGGCATTATGTCACAACGGAATCAGACCTTTTCTTTCCACATCATATCCGATCCATGGAACTCCCTCGAGCAAGGTCTTAATTGCATCTTCGTCTTGTGTCCCGCTTGTCCATAACACTTTGAATTTGGAAGGCCTAACTTGAGCTTGCAATCGCTTAGCAAAACGATGGACGGCATGAGTAAAGGCACGTGACTGGTCTTGAATTTGGCCTAGCCCATCAAGGTTGATGACTAGCTCCAGCCACCGGTCATTCAAAACGGCAAACAAAGCATTCCAGAGGTTCTTTGCTTGCGAGGTGTATAGCATTTTGCGTACTGTGACTTCTGGGGGTTTATTGTGTTCGAACTGCTTCTTAGTGGCGACCTTCGTTTCCATCATAATCTTGGCGTTGGTAATTGTGCCTAAGAACAATGCGACCGCTTGGTTCCGGTTATCAGGTGTTAAGTTAACGAGAATTTGGCTGAGCAGTGCTTGGACACAAACACTCGAGATGTGTTGCTCTGGAACTACGGCTGCAGCACAGAAAAAGTAGAGAACCGAGGGTAGTGTTCCACGATCTTTTCTTGCATCTACTACGTACGACGATATTCTTGGGATTTCTTTTCGAGTAGGCCCCGATATCCAAAGTGCATGAGAACTATCAGCATTCATCCAGTTTGTGAAATCAACATTCTTCGAGATCCAGAAGTTTTGTGGATCGTTAGGGTCCATAGGAGGTATTTCGGATATGTGTTTGTTTTGATCATGCTCTGCTAGTATCCGCAAGAACTGATCTGGCTGCACACTCTCTACCGCGTTACGAACTATTTGCTCGAAATCCCAGACTAGCAACGCATGGGTGTTAGCATCTGTTTCACGAACGACTTCATTCATTCTACGAACTTACATGATGGATTCTCAATCAACTCTTTTATCTTTGAGCGAACCGCCACATAGTTGTGATCATCTTGGCTCGTAAACTTTACCAGCTGTGAATGATCTGAATTGATGGAAACCTGATTATGAACCTCCTCGTTCGGCATGGACCATGTCGCGGACGCTTTCGATACCATACGAACCGGTCTGCCAGTTCGTTTCCATTCTCCACCAGGCATTACCTGTCAGGTGCGTTAGTTAATGAGACCATGTTGCTCCTTCAAGGCTCAATACTAACTGTGACTGTTTTTGTATCTTTTGTCTCGTAAAAAGATACTATGAAACATTCTTCCAGCCCAGCCTTGTAACTTCGCAAAAACGCAACGTGTAGTGTCTCTAGTAGTTCCGAGCCTTCCATCAAATTGGCAACGAACGGCGCGGATTTCTTTTCTTTCATCAAAGACAACAAGTTCTCGTTGTTAAGTCCTCGGTGAGGGACGCCGAAGAGGAAAATTCCAATGCAAGAGGCCAAGATTGCCTTATCGTGTTCATAGCTACCTTGGGCAGCATCGACTACCGCCTGCTAGCTCGGTTTGTTATTAGTAGCCAGCAATGACAATGACAGATGGCAGGACGCACTACGCACCTGCTTAATGACTAGTCCCCCGAGACTATGTCCCACAAATATAATTGGAATGTTGGTTCGCTGTATTTATTATAGTCAGATGTGATCGTCATGTAGTCACGATAAAAAAGTGAGAGTAAGCTTGGGGCATTTGACCCATCTTGCGTAAATTCACTTCATTACCATAACTTTAATATTTTATGATTCAAATAAATGTCATACAGACTCATACCGTCTCGTTATAATCTGTGCCTGTCTCACGAGCTGTTCGAACGGCGTTCAGGAGCTGCCTTGAAAAGCTTGCAATAGTCATGGTCGCTGTGGGATCCTCAAGACTGGACTCGTAACCCCAAGAAAAAACCCTGATGTCAGGGAAATCAACCGGTAGGAAATCTCGTAACCACATTACATGTGACTGATGAGGTGATTTCCATGACCCAAAGGCATGTGCAGCAAGTCCTGACACGGCAATCAAACTATGGCAGGGAGCAATTAGTCAGGCTCTCTCAACGTAAGAATGTTGTGCAGCTCACTCATATTTGGGATTCGATGTGGGATGATAGAGCGGAGTTATTCCATAAAAGTCGCAGTCAACAGTAATTTTAACCCCTCCCAGCTGCTGGGGAAGCTGCAGAACCAACGGGTGACCAGGACGACATTCTAGGAAAAGCAACGGCTCCTGGTGGAAGGTGACCGTAGCTACCAATCGGCCGATGTACGGTGCTATAGAAAATGCTAAGATGTTCTGCAATTGAATTCCTGAGTTCTGAGGTTGAATTCCCTTGTCGTATTCGAGGTCACAGAGGTATTGTCGAAGTCCAGCCTTATCAACATTTGTTGGGATTGAAGAGACTCGAAAAGTGCGTGGATGAGGTGGCGAAGTATTGGTAGGCGTGTTCGTACTTTTTCTAGGCCTGTTCGGTGAGTTTGTGTCGGTACTTGGGTGCTCTTTTCGTTTACTGCGCGTTTTCCGAGGTTCTATCGGATGTAGAGGGGTATTTGTAGACCGCGTCGTAGCGGACGGGCCATCGTAGGGAACATTGGACGCCGACGTACGTGCAGAGACAGAGGTTGCGGTATTGTTCGTTGGAATCTAGTAGTACGATAAGTATTAGTTACATTATCTTATGTAGCTTTCAGATCGAACTCGGGTATCGTGCATATTTTCTGGATTGCTTCTTCGCGGGCATTTTTGATTTCGGTCTTAGTGAGGCAGGCGGGAATCACAAAAGTTGCGGGGGATCTACAGTGGAGTATCGATAACGGTTGGTTTTGAGTGCATAGAAAGATCGTAGTTGTGTTTAGGAAGTTGGAAAGTATGCGAACGAGGGCGCGGGTATTTAATAATCTTGTTGGTAGCACCATTGCTAATGAAAGCGGAGGGGCTGAGAAATGGCATGCACCTTTATATTAACCAATCATCGTTTTTGGATGGTGACTGCATTGCATTACATGCATGCGATTTGAAAACTATTTTATGATCCTGTGTACTCGGAGGGTGTCAAAAGTCGGGCGCGCCCCATAAAATGTGGAAATTCTACACTTCCACCAAAACAATATAGATAAATTTTGAATGAGGAGTGATAATAGGTCATCAGAGATGATTCTATGAAGTTTCCTCAGAAAAATATTTGTTGTGTAGTGAAAGATGCAGATCTTGGCGTTTCTTGTTGTATGGGAGAAAAAAGTCGAGCCCTCTTTTGCCCTGTGTGACCACGCCCCAAATACCCTTGTACCCTAGTACGTTTCTCCACTCGCATGTGACCAGCACTTGCTTGGCTGCACCTTACCCTTGCAAAGGAGTGCAGCACTCGTGACCAATAAGCATACACAACGGAAAAAAAAATTGTGTACTGACAATTCAGAACGAGGCGAAGTCACGATGAGTCAATACCCCGCCCATCAACGGGAAGCATCTTAACGAAACCGTGATCTAACAACCACACCATCGAGGGTGCTGTAAATACATATACTGGGAGTTTAGGGGCTTTACAATCCGTTGGCATACATTGAAAAATGGATAAATTCGTTTATGTCCTGTTTATATGCGTTAATACTAACGCATATTAACCTAACAAATAAAACAATCACACCACACTACAATCATGCAAAGGAATTCAGTGAGATTTATAAGAAGCGACTTGAGGCGTAGATGAATCATATAAAAATATGCGGGGTATTTTTGTGAAAATATAATGGGGAAATCGGAGGTTTAAAACTAATTGCGGTTAAGCGCGTACCACCCACCATCGCTAATTCAGCTAACCGAACCCACAAAGTAATAAATATCCTTTCCAGTGCGCAAATAATTCCTCCGCGTTGCGCATTCCAATACTTCGTATAAGATCCTTTCGCCTCAACTACTTCCTGCCTACAATGAGGCATCTTTATAGTTTGTCTAAGGACTGGACTAAAGTTGTCGTGGCTCAATATTTTAGGACTGGACGGACTAGGGCACTCTGTGATAATACTACAGGACTGTGAGCTCTATTGTCTATTAATTGGCCCCCACAGAATCGGGATTCAACTTAATGAAGCTCAAAACCCCCCGATTTGATACAAATTGATCTCGATTGAAGATTTGTTCCGGGATGTGATGTCCCGAACTCTCATTCCCGAGCTGGATATACTATATCCGACCGTAGTCAAGACTATGGTCATCTGTACCGGGCCCAAACGCTGAAGTTTTCTGCCCGGGACAGACCAGTCCTTCCATACTGATGCCCTAGACGGGACGACGATGTCGCGCCCCGAAAGACTGTAGTCCGGATGGACGGTGAGGAACCCTCATTGATTCCCAAAACATCTCAAACTGACACTCAAGGATTTCTTCCCTGACCTTTGGTTATACCTCTGCACGTTTAGTCTTGACTGCGTCTAGTCACCCGGAATATCGCTGATGTGAGGTACTAGATCAGTAGATGATCAGTAACTGCGTTTTAGGCGCTAACGGTGCAGGTTCAATCGATTTGAAGTCTGGTGAGTATAGTGGGTGGTTCGCTACTTCCTGCTGTACCATTCAAAAACATGTACACAACACAAATTATCGTTCTAGTGCCTTGTGTATCCTGCAGCGGTAGCCAAATGTGATGTAAGACTTCTACTGTAGCGATATTAATGGGATTAATCGCCCAAAAACAGCTCCCCAAACCGTCGGCGACTAATCATCTCAACTCTTCCGTGGTAGCATTGTCCTTGTGGCACCACTCCGGTAAAACGGACAGCGGCAATCGACTCCTAACGTCGAATTGACCCCAGAACGAGCTTCCCAGCACCTTCTGGACCGCCGGAGGAGAGCGCGCACAAGAATCCACGCAGCGGAGTGGGTTCGCGTAGAGGCTTGGCAGAAAACACGATTGACCCGACGCGTCGGCCAGCGAGCAAGCGACGCCAAGGACTAAGAGGCTTGCTTCACAGAAGTGATGACCGAAATCAGAGGGAGCGAGAGGAGAGACCCGCACGTGGGAAAAGCGGGAGACGGGAGGAGCGACGCGCCCATGGATATGGCGATGGAGATGGCGACAGCGGCGACATCCATCGCCGCGGAGACTGCGGGTGTAACGATAATTGATCCGATGCTGAGAAACGAGAACGGAAAGCGGAGAAGGAGGAGCGAGGCCCCGGCGACCCCCAGCGATTGGAGGAGCCGCATGGAGAGAACAATGCGATAGCAAGTGCAGGAGCTAACGCAGCTGCACCGAACTGTTGGACACCTAACGATATTGGTGCAAGTGCCGGCAGCCCGCGAAGAAGCACAGTGGTTGGGAATGAGGACCTGGATGCAGGAGACAGAGCAGAAGTTGGATGCCCGCCACGAGGACGACAATCTGTGGGTGGCGGGTATCACAAATATGATTGCGAAGGTCATGAAAGGAGTAGCACCAGGCCAGGAAGCGAGAGAGAAAGAAAGAGGCAAGACCGCAGGAAGGGACGGCGGGGGGCTGGAGGCCTCGCAACATGGGATTCAACGCAGGAAGGAGGACCAGAGAAGCGCTAAAAGCTGCAGCAGCAGCCGGATACCAGACTGCCGCTCAAAGTGCAGCCGAAATGACATCAGCAGTCAACAGAGAACTGTTCCAGCAGCAGGCCCCGGCACATGTCCGGATCATGAACGCTAGAAGGAATGCGAAGGGCACAATCACCGCTATGATGCACCAAAACACAACTACAGAGGTGGCTCTCCTGTACCGAGATATGATTATCAAGGCAGCTAGATCCGTGGACAAGGGGATCATCGACGTGGAAGGAAACGAATCATGGGAAAGACAGGAAATCCACACCGTCCCGCTGGTGAGACACATGGGCAAGGGCACTGAAGCGCTATAAAAAATGCGGGAGGAGATTCAGGCAGAGAATGAGGGTGTGGCAATTCCTGCTCAAGTGAGATGGATATCGAACCCCCGAATCATCAGGGAGAGAGAGCAGAGAGGAGAGATCAAGGCATCATCGGTGGTATTCATTGTGAGGGGGAAGAAGGTGGCACAGAGACTAGTGAACAAAGGCGTGATTGCTGCAGGAGTACGATACAAAGTCGAACCATACATGAATGCGGGCCACGACAGCCTCTGCAAGCTCTGCTGTGGATGGGGGCACATCGACAGCAAGTGCAGCCACCATCGACCGAAGTGCGGCTACAGCGCCCGACCACACCGATCCAGCGATCACACGTGCAACGAGTTCAGGTGCGCATCGAAACAAGGGGCAGTATGCAGCCATACACAAGAAAAATACCCAAACAGCAAAGGTAATCATAGTGCATTCAGCGGAACGTGTGCGAAGAAAATCGAGGCCATCGCAATGGCGCGGGAGAGCAGGAAAGTGCAACCGAGTGGACGACAGACGAGGGAGGTAACGGGGGCCATCAGAGTAGCGCTCGGCACCAGGCAGGCTAGGGATAGCACAACCAGAGACGGGGAGCCGACGGCCGAGGAAGAGCAAGGTGAGACCGGGGAGATGGAGATGGAGGGGACGGAGGTGGAGAAAGATGTAATCATGAGTGAGACCACCGCAGAGATTGAAATGGGAGCCGCCACTTCCAATGATTTGAGCAATCCAGCACAATTGTGCCAGGTCTGACGCGTGGACCATGGCAGCGCTAGAGACGGGAGTGGATGGAAAGGCAGACTTAGTACTTTTGCCGGGGTCGCCGGGTGAAAATGCGAGAATCGGAATCAGTCCTGCGGCGTATGGAATTAGAAAACAAAAGAGAGTTTGGACGGCGGTGTGCAAGGGATGTGGCCTTGCAACGGACGAACGGGGAGACCTGAGCATGGGCGCCAACGACAATGTCATAGTGACCAACGTAAAAAGAAGAGGAGAAAAGATGACGAGGATTATCAATGTTTACGATCAAAGAGACGTGCAGACTGGAGAGAGACGGGCGAGGAAGCTAAATTGGCACAGAGCCATTCGACAGGGAGGCAGCACAGTAATCGCCGGCGACATGAATGCCAACAGCGGAAGCTGGGACCCGAGATGCAGGGAGCAACACGATGCGACTTTTTGGGAGGAGATTATAAACTAGTACAGGCTAGAGATTGGGAATGACGACCGGCCCACTCCACACTGGGCGAGAAACGCCAAAGAAGCCGAATTGACCATAGACCTGACCCTGGCCACCCAACCGATTATGCGATGCACCTCCCTGGATGGGAGCCACGCTACAGGCTCCGACCACGATGTGATCGAGTGGGAGTTTAACGTTGACAAACAGGAGGAGGCGGACCACGTGCAGGTCATAGAATGGAACCTGGCCGCCATGTCAAAAGAGGACGAGGAAGCAGAAGAGAAGCTTTGGAGGGAGCTGGAGAGAGAAAGAGCCCACTTAGGCGAGGAATGCACGGGAGACGATGTAGAGCGAGAGGCCGAATGGTGTCAAGAAGTGTTGAGCAAAGCTCTAGAGGCCAAAGTGCAGAAAATTAGAATCTGCGCTTGGTCAAAGAGATGGTGGAACGGGGAGATCAAGGAGAGGAGACGTGCACTGGGTTGAGAAAAGAGGATGGGAAGGAGGTCAGAGGCGGCAGAGCGCGCGAAAGCAGAACTGCAGAAGTCAATTCGACAGTCCATGAGCCGGATGTGGAATCATTACGTGCAGAACCATAAGGGGGGCGAGGTCTGGAGGGCAGCAAAGTTCACCAACCCTTGAGCGGCAGCCACCATGGAAGTGCTGACTGACAGAGAGGGGAAGCAAGCAAATAACATTGCCGAAAAGGAGGAAATGCTCAGAGGGCAGTCATTCCCCCTGAATGACGGGGACCAGTATTACGAACTGCCTCCAGCAGGCCAGGCCCACGACCGCATAACTGGGCAGTCAGTCGAACGAGCTCTGTTCTCGCAGTCAGTCAAGAAGGCCCCAGGCCCAGACAAGCTGTCTTTCGGAGCCATACAGCCACTCTGAATGTGGAACAGCACGAGAATTGTAGGACTGACGAAGGCAGCGGTCCGAATGGGCCATCACCCAGCCGTCTGGATACACGGGAGCCGGGTGTTAATTCGAAAACCAGGAAAGGATGATTATACGAAGCCGAAATCGTACCGAACGATCTCGCTGCTCAGTTGCATGGGGCAAGTCGTCGAGAACGTAGTCACAGAGCTGCTGTCCCACGAGGCCGAGAGAAGTGCACTGCTAAGCGACGGCCAATTTGGTAGAAGAAAGAAAAGGTTGGTCATCGACGCTGCAGCCATCATGGTCGACAAAGTGCACGCCATGTGGAAAGAAGACAACATCACGGGTGCCCTCATGATGGACATCAAGACAGCATTCCCAAGCGTAGCGAGAGAAAGGCTTATCCATCCATTGAAGGCCAAGAAGATAGATGGAGATCTCATACGATGGACCGAGAGCTTTCTCTCAGAGAGGACGGTGGAGTTGGTAATCGAAGGCAATGTCTTACAGAGTCACCCCGTGGAAGCAGGTGTGCCACAGGGCTCACCCGTCTCGCCGATCCTCTTTGCGATACACACCGCTGGACTGATAAAGTGGGTGGAAGAGAGAGTGCAAGCCGAAGGCCTCTCCTACGTAGACGACCTCGGATGGGTGGCAACCGGGAAGGAAGTGAACCAGGTGGTCGAAAAACTTGAAGCCTGCGCAGCAGAGAGCATCGAGTGGGCCAGCAGACGATATCTCCAGTTCGACACTGCCAAGACAGAGGTAGCACTCTTCACACGCAGGAGAGGCCACAAGAAACACCTACAGCCAAAACTCACAGCCAAAATCAAGGTAGGAGACGGCTTCGTCTGATTGAACAAACAGGTGACACGTTGGCTGGGAGTCTGGATGGACGCCCATCTGACGTTCAAAGAGCATCACAACAGATGCATGAAGAAGGCCAGGGCAGCAGAAGCCCGACTGCGCGTACTCACGAAGATGCACGGAATCATTCCAGAGCGAGTAAGAGGTGTCCAAATAACCTGCGTTCAAGCTGTCGCGTTATATGGAAGCGAGCACTTGTCGCACCCGAGAGAGATCGGTAGACGAGAGGTCCTTCAACTCCTGCTCAACCGGCAAGCTAGATCAACCCTGGGCTCCCTCCCCACAACGCCAATGGGCGCACTTATGAGAGAATCAGGGCTCACACCTGCGCCAGTAGCCCTGGACACCAGGCAGCAACGATTCACAGTGAGGCTCGCAAGCGCGTGCGAACGCTCCAAACACAAGGCAGTGCACAACCACCCCACATCTGTCACACCGATATGGAGAGTTATCACTATGGAGCCAGAGTGAGGCCGGGAAGCAGAGACAATGCGGTGGCCTAACCCTCAAGAAGAGCCGGCTGTCCAGATGGACATACTGACCGAAGACACAGCGGCGAAGAAAGAGGCGATCCGCTGGGCGAGAGAAAGAGAGGCCAAAGTAGTTGCAGGGGTCAGGAGGTGGTGGGCGGACGGGTCGCGATCCAACTACGGCAGAGCAGGAGCTGCCGCAGTGTGCAAGCATGGAGACCGCTGGAAAGCCTTCCGCAGCCACCTGGGCACCGGACGAATGGAGGTCTACGATGCAGAGCAGTGGGCAATCGGACTCGCCCTCCGGGAGTCAGTGAGGAAGAGGGACACAATGCAGACACACGGAGTAACGAAGGTAGCCATTTTCAGTGACTCGCCAGCGGCCATTCAACGAATGGAATACCTGGAACTGGGGCCAGAGGAGCCTCTAGCCAGGTGGATTAACCGGAGCGCAAGGACTCTTAGCGAAGCCGGCATTGAAAGAAGGATCCACTGGGTCCTGGGACACACTGGCATCCCCGGAAATGAGGAAGCACACCGCGAAGCGAATCTAGCACGAGAGGGCCGCGGGACAGGCACAGTGAGGGAATGAGTGTACACCTCGGCCGCAAACAGGACCAGAAGAATCTCAGAAGCAAAGACAGCGGCGAAAGCTGAGTGGAAGGCCGACAAATGCAGCAAACATCATGGCTACAGGCTGAAAGGCAAAGCTGGGAGCAAGAGACCCATCCCAATGAATAGCGTGAAGCCTCTGGCAGCCAGATTCTACCGACTGAAGTCTGGACACGCTCCAGTGGGCACATACCTAAAACAGTTCGGATACCAACAGGATGACAAATACTGTTAGTGCAGGGGCGGTAGCAGGAAAGCCCAGACTCGAGAACATCTCTTCCGCCACTGCAGCCAATGGAAAGACCAGCAGAAGACGCTCTGGAAAGAGGTGGGAAAAGCGACAGGATGGAGAGCGGGCAGATGCCGACACGTGAAAGTCTCTAAGCTGCTCCCCATAGAGAAATGCGACCAAACGGTCATGGACTTCCTGGCGGACCCGGATGTCGGGAAATTCCGGCCCAAAACGACCGGAGGAGCAAGAGCCGGCGGGCAACGGGCGGCGGAGGAGTAAGAGCCGGCTGGCATCGGGCGGCGCAAGAGTAAAGGCCGGCGGGCTCTCCTGGATTTCATCCCTTTTCCTTTGTATGATATATATTTGCCACTTTTGGATGCTTTCTTTCTTTTGTCAGAAGGGGACGACGGGTAGTAGGAGTGGAGCTCCGCCATCTAGCCGGCCAGCCCGGAGGCGGAGGGGACTAAGGGGCTGTCATACTCTAAGTAGAGTGAATACAGTATGATTAAAACAAAAAAAGCACCACTCCGGTGGTGTTCGAAAATCCCACAACTGCGATCCCACCCGTGATACTTCAACACTGCACTCGGTTTGCGATATGGAGACGAGAACTGTATGCAATGATTCCACCAGTCTGGGGGTGGACCGGTCCAGACTGGACCAGTCCGGGTTTAGTCCAGTCCAGTCCAAGAAGTTTTTGGACTGGGATCGGACCAGTCCCCAATTCTGTTGGACTAGGACTGGACTGGACTGGACTGGCGTGTACTGGACTGGACTGAGCCCTACCCCAGACTGGGACTGTCCGGACTGGTGGAATCATTCACTGTATGCATGTGTAGATTTACGGTACACAGAAAAGGAGAGATATATATACAAGCGAGTTGAGTGCTCAATGCCTTTTATCTTCCCTGCTTACACCGTCAAAATCTTGGTTTTCATGTAGCTATTGAAATGTCAGGTTACCATGGTCCGGTTTCGCACTAAGAAATACCACTTCATTTTCAAAATTGAACATTACTAAACAACCAGCCAGTGCAAAAAATGTCAAAGATAGCAGACTGATAGTAACTCCAAGCGCTATATGCCTATAAAAAACTTGGTCAATTAGACAAGATTTGGAAGTGTTGCAAATATGAGTGAGAGCTTGTGAAGTGCGCGGTTTTTGAACGCCTCCTGTACCCCCGTTTCTCTGCTATAGCTAAATGCGAACTGAATTGGCTTGGAAAGTTGCCACAATATCTAGGGTATTCATTATATATATCCCTGCCAGTCTTAGCATATTCAGATTTTCCAACCATCCGTCCAGACTAGCGCCTTGTGGGATTCGGGATAGCTGTTTAGACCTGGCGAACCATTTGTATGCCCTGAGGCGTCCCGAGCCGAGTCCATAATCCCTAGGGCTCACTCCAGCAAACTGTAGAGCCGTAGCAGAGGTTACCCCTGTCAAGCATGTATTATTCCGGCCAGCAAAACCTGTTTAGTGCAATTCCGCATCCATAACAGAAGGTGGTATCTAACTCAACTTCTGTCGAACGAGGTCCACAATGGATCACTGTATCACTGGCATGCTTTCCAAAAGTGCGTCCAGGTTGGGCGGATGTAACCCAATCCCGGACTACGATTTGTTGGGCTGAGGATTTTTGGACTAGGGGACTACGGGTTGTTTTGTTTGTTTGTTTGTTTTATTCATACTGTATTCACTCTAGCTAGAGTATGACAGAATCTAAAGCACCTCCACCTCTGGGCGAGCTGGTTAGGTGGCGGAGCTCCCACCCGCTACCCTTCGTCCCCGCTGATAAAAGAAAGAAGGAAGGAAAGAAAGAATGAATGAATGAACTGACTGGTTTCCCGCACTCCCAAGACGAAAGAGACAGAAATAGAAAAAGGAAAAGGAGAAGACTACGGGTTGTTGAATGGACCTGACCGAGCTGATGTCAAGGCACACAGCCGGTAGGGAATAAGACACCCAACTACCTTGTATATATCTCGAGTCTTTCTCCTGCTCTCCAGTCTCTTTACCTTAGTCCATACACACGGTTCGCCCCTTCCATATCATAACACAGGTCTTGCATGTAAGCCAAAGATGGTTATGTGAAGCGACTGATACCGCAGTGACAAGCGTTATTCAAATTTGTGCTCATCCAAACCCGTTACAAAGTTCCTGTGCAAAGCATTTGGAGAGGAGAGTTGTATGCTATGTAATGTAAAGACCATCTAGTAAGCTCCTCAGTGTTACTCTTGTTGAATTTCGATTGACTTCAGTAGCCCATGCGGCATATCCCTCTGTTGATATATTTGGCAAGTCAATCGATTCCTTTGGTTAGCCCCAGTCACCTTGTTGGTGGAGCTTTCGGAGGCCATTAGCGAATTCAGTAGTCTGTTCAATTTCGTTGGTTAAGACTGCCGTAATCAACCCTTCCGTAGGACTTTTGGTACGATCCGGGGAGTAGGGTTCCTTTTGTTCTCACATTCAAAGTCTGAATGAATCCTTCCGGCAATGATCTTTACCACCAACACCTGTCACAAAGACGTTTCCAATACAGTTGCTTACATCCGGCAAATCTTGGCGGCATCAAAGATCACTCAATTCTCGACCATATTATTTTGTTGAATGTATGGGACGCGGCGAATGGTATAGTAACGATAATAGCGATGTCAAGTGATGTGTAAGGGGATGGGAGGAGTGCCGGCTATCTACAGACTCTATATAGCACCTGAACCTTATATAAGCAACACATTTATTGCATAAATAGATCTCAACCTTTGAATGGCGACTTACTGCGCTGGTGCCGGTACGGGCTGATACTATATATGGCGTTCTGCTATACGATGATAGTATTCAGCCGTATCTATACATAGATGAGTCTGTACGCGTTTTGTGCCTGGCATACCGTAAATGTAGAAGGCTGTTGTAGCCTCTTGCATAATACAATCAAGCATCTCTACCACTCCACGTTAATCATTGTTCCATCGGTAGTCGATTCAATTGTCGCTCGTGAGGCAAGCGTTGAGTTAGATAAAAATTTTCAAGCGTCATCTATCACGCTTGAGAATATCCGTAGGTGAATTTGTCAAGTCACTCCGAATCGCGTAAGCGTGTAAAAGTGGGTATCCTAAACAAGTATATTTTCTAGTCATAACAAATTCAACTTACCGCTCAATTGGTCGGGAATGGCCTGCTGCTTTAATAGCAAGCTCCATTGTTCCCTGACTCACACCGACCGGTCTTCCAGTCGTTTCCATTCCTTTAGACGCCTTACAGGGATGCTTGATGCATACCCGTGCATCATGTCCGTCCTTGCATGAGCCCAGGCACCCTGTATTAGGCGGGCCCGGTCTCCTTCCCTTTCCGGCCTAGCGCTCGGTATTGCCTATCTCCTAAGTCCGATGGCCTATCGCCTGTCGCCTACGTCCGACGGCCTATCGCCTATCGCCTAAGTCCGACGGCCTACCGCCTATCGCCTAAGTCCAAGGGCCTATCGCCTATCTCCTAAGTCTGACGGCCTATCGCCTATCGCCTATGTCCGACGGCCTATCTCCTATCGCCTAAGTCTGACGGCTTATCGCCTATCGCCTAAGTCTGACGGCTTATCGCCGATCTGCTAAGTCCGACGGCCTATCGCCTTAAGCCGCTTCCGCCTGCCTATTTCGTACGATGTCAACCCATGCTTCCTGACTGAAGTATTTCTCGCGCAGCAGGGTATCTTCACACCTGGCGTCGCCTTGCTTCTTTTGGAGCCGGGTGAGGCCGTCCGCCATCATCCCCGAGCCCGGTCGGTACTCGATTTCTATCTTTAGTTCTGACAAGACTCTCTCCCGCCATCATAGTATCTTTGGCGTTAAGGCTCAGTTTTCCGAGTAATATGCAAGCGCTCTCTGATCCGTGTGAATAAACACCTGTCGTCCAACGGTCATGTGTCGGTGTTTCTCCGAGAGCGAATTCATCACTCCCCGGAATTCTCTTTCCGTGGCAGTACCCATTTGTTCGAGTTGAGTTTTAAACAGTCCAACATCGAACCGTATAATATTTCTTTCCCCTTTTTCATTCACCTGATAATAGACCACTGCCCACGCCGTATTCGAGGCGTCGGTTGCAATGTGTACGGGTAAACGGTCTTCCGGTTTCTTTTCTTCTCCGTACCTGAAGGGTTTCAACACGGTCGGCATTGCTTGCTGTAATTGATTCCACACCCTCTGTTGGTCTTTGCCCCAGTTCCACGGCTCGGCCTTCCGCGCAAGTTTAGTGATGGGTTCCAACATTTCTTTGAGTCGGGCATAGTGTTCCGCGCTGAATTCTATCCAGGCCGCAAACTTCCTGACTTCGGCCGGTGTCGTCGGTGGCTTCATTTTGCTGATGAGGGCGTACTTATCGGGGTCCATTTCGATTCCTCTTTTGCTACTCAGGAACCCGCAAAATGTTACCTCCTGTGCTTCCGGTTCGCACATCTTCGAGTTGAGATGTAGGTCGTTTAGCTCGCAGCATCGTAGGAATATTTCGTTATACCAATTTCTGTCTTGGGCGGTTCTCCCCATTATAAGCATATCATCCATATAGTACTGCAGCCGTTCCGCTGGGTCCACTATTGGTCCGAACTCCTTTCTGTGCGTGGCATTCATATGTATTGAACCAAGAATATATTCCACCTTGGCCGCGAAGTGTTCACGTGTCTTTTTGAGCAAGAACGTTATAACCATCCATACGAACACCCTTCCCAGAGCTTCAAATGCCGTCCACTTTTCATCCTCACTGGCTACTCGCACAGTGTGAAAATCGTCTGCTAGGTCGAAAGCTCCCCATTCGCACATATCATAGCGTATGGCCTTGGTGATCATGGCCTTCATATTCTTTAGATAAGATGGCATAAGGTAGTGGGCATCATTGGCTTTCTGGTAGTCGGGACAGTATCTTTTCTTTCCGTTCTTTTTATCGGGGGATATTCCGGGGCACTTTACTATTGGATCGAAAATTTCTCGTATCCAATTTCGCTTCAAGTGCTTCTCCACAAATTCTTTTTCTAAGATTGCTTCGTCCGTTGATCGTTTTGGCTTATACCCGTACCAGTACTCATACCCGGGTTTTATCCTGAATTTGTAATCCAATCGCCAATGTTGGGGAAGGATTCCTGTATCAGACTTCCACTCGGACTGTCCGGGGTATTTATGATATCCTTTCGGCATGAATTGCTCCCAGGTCATATTGTTGATTTTCTCCGTCTTTCGCTTGAGAACATTATCTGCATCCGGATGAATTGAGCGAGCCATGGGTCGAATCGCCGACTTATCCCCAAGGGTTATTGTTGCTTCTCCGAGGTCCAGTTTTGCCTTACGTTCGCGCATCCACTTGTAACCTAGGACCACTTGTTCGTTCCCCATTTCTTTAAGCACTGCTAGCCTTAATGTCATCTCGCGACCTGCTATGGTAGTCGTCCAGGTGGCCCAACCTAGTGTTTCTACCATCGTTCCATCCATTATCTCGTATGATTGTTTATCGGTGGTGTCATAATCTAGTCTGTGCTTTCGCACGAACGATTCGGTCGTCATCTTATCCGTTGACCCAGAATTCAGTAATACTTCCACTGTTTTACTTGACTCGTAATAACAGGAGTTTCCCTTCATCCTTAGGCTGAACTTTGCTTTCGCCATTTCCTTCCTTACTATATTCCTCCTCTTCTTCCCGGTCCTTATACCGCCGTTCCTTGAGGGCCCGGAATCCCCCTCGGGAGCTTCCTAATGGCTCGCAAACCAACCGTCCTCTCCGTAGGTGCATTCCGCTCCTCTGGTACAGGGTTTCTTGATGGCTGCCTCCTTTCGTTCTTCCAACGTTTTGAAGGCGCGGCCGGAGTCGAGTCGTCGAAAGTTTCTCTTCCTTGAGGCTCTCGCTTCTCCACTTTCCTTGCTTCGCTCGGGTTCTTTCTTATTGGCTTCTTGGGCCGCTGTCAGTTGTCTCTGGACCTCTTGAAATTCTTTGGCCGTTGGGCTCATCTTTGCTTCCGCTTTCCGCGTACTTGACGTTGACCGGGGGCACTGTGAATCCCAATGAGCTGCTCTTTCCATAAGTTTGTGGCCCGATTTGCCATCAATCAGGACTTCCCTAATCGACTCCAACTTAAGCAGACCCGGGCGCAATCTTTCGTATAGATGATTGAAATCTGACGTGGTTCCGTAATTCTCATGAACGTATCCCGCCATATGTAGGAGTTTATTATACTGAAGATACCACATCTGGAATTCATCCGACTCCTTCTGACGGCAGTCCTTAATTTGTTCTCGTGCTCGTTGTTGGGCTATGAAGTCCCTAAATCGTCCGTCTAACCATAGTAACATGGCCTCTAGAGCTGCCGACTTTCCTGACTCTTCCTGAGCGTCGTCCGTGAAATTGTAAGGCATAAACATATGCACTACTTCCGATGCGTCTCCCGTTAGGAATGATAATAGTACCAACCGGACCGCCACGCAGTGCTTGAAGGCCGCCCATTGTCCTCCGATGTACGATCGGGTTTCCCTTTTCCACAGTGCGTATTTCTTGAGATCATCTCCCGCAAATTTCTTGGGTGCCGATCCTATCCTCTTGGGTCGTCCTCGGCAGCTTTCACTCGTATTCTTTTCGATCATGGATTGGATTACCTTGAGGGTTCCATTGGGCAGTGTAAACGCTGCCTGGGCTGCCTGCAAGGCTGCCGTCGAGGTCAGGTTGAAATTCCTTTGTCCCATTGAATTGAGTTCCTCCTGCATTCGCACCATCTGTTGATCTTTTGCATTATCGGTTTTAGGCGCAATATCCCGGAACATTGCAGCCCGGTCCTCCGCGGCCTTGAGTTCCGCCTGGAGAGCTTTTTACTGCTCCGCTGATACTTGTTGTGCTCGGATGGCTTCTTCCAGCTTTCTTTGTGCCGTTACAAAGTTCCTTTCGGCTACTTCCTTTTCGGATGTTGCCGTGTTGGCCGAGGACATCATAAGCTTGTATGCGTCGATTGCTGCTTGCTCGCGCTGGGAGGCTTGTCGCAACTCCGTATTTCGTTGTTGGACCGCTATGAACAAGTCCTCCACAGTCGATCTTAATTCCCGGACTAGCGCTCGGCTGGCATTTGCTTCGACTGCTGTAAGGGGTCTATTATGATTTGCCGCTGGTGTTTTCAGCCAGTCGCTTACCCTTGTTAGGATAGTGAGGGTTCCACCGATTAATACTGCCCCTATGGCTGCTGAAATAGCGCCAAGCTCGTTCGCTGGGGTCATGGCATCTGCCATTTTGATGAACACATCGACCGGGGTTGCTCGTGCTGACCGAACGAAGTAGGCCAACATTAATCCCTTGGCTCCTGTCTTGCTGACCAAATACATGGCTAGCACCATCAGGGTCACTTGTTCAATGTTTCCCAATATCCAGGACATGGCTGTCATTCTCATTCCTGCGGCCTCTGGCGTATATGATTGGGCGCTTGCTACTGGTATCAAAAGTAATCCGACTAGTCCAGCCCACAGCATCGATATCATTCTCACTGGTTTTTCATACGATTCACTCAAGCTTGGGCTTTCGCCTGAATAGTAAACTCGACCCTGAATAAATTCCCTAACACTAACTGCTAGCGTAAAGAACCAGTAACTCATCACCCCTTGTGCCGTCCCACTTGTCCATGACCTTACTGCTGAGTCCAATCTGGCCCAGTCCATCTGTAGATGGGCCGAGGACCTGTCCTTTTCCGAAGTTGCGGCACAGGCGGGGTTGCTTCTGCTAACGCCCGCTTTCGAGCGAATCCACTTCCGAGCCGACTTAGCCCTGGTGGTTTGGATCTGGGATTGTTTAAGGTTATTTATATGATCATTCTGGGTTCGTGGAAATACTAACCGGGCTTTCACCCGTTCACCACTGATTCGTCCACCTGACTCCTGGCTGGTGCCAGGTCTGATAGGTTACTCGGTTTCACCTTTGCCTTCCTTGATTGAGTTCGACCATTCTTCGTTGGTCTTGGTTGGGGCGAGCAGGGCCTCTAGGCACTCCAACCCACTCTTCCGGGGCAGCAGTTCGTTCCCATTGTCGTCTATCCACTTCCACGGCTGCACGTAATGGCATAGGCCGTTCTTGGGGTTGGGGTGCCCTTCCAGGCTTTCGTAGGGTTTCTGCGCGTATTCTTCTGGGGTGCCGATGAGCGTACATGTCGCATCCGCCATAATGTCTGGTGTCGCTCCGCACACACCCGCATCTTGGGTTTTCTCCTGCTCTGGATCCGAAGACGTCCACCTCCGGTTGTACCCCATCGTCATCAATTCCCCGTACCTCGGGTACTTCGTCGGTCTCCATGGGATTCCCTTGAACGTGCTCGACCTCTCCGAGCTGCTCGGGCTTCCACCCGTGCTGCCTCCAGGTGCTAGGGTAGTCTCTGAACTGTCAGAATCCGCAGTTGCCGTCCCCTTGGTGATAATAGCAATCGGCCGATTTGCAGAAAGATGAATGCAGGACTGCGTGGGATTGCTCGTCATCGTGGATGGGCTCGGTCCTGGATATTCGTGCTCATTGGTTTCGCTCCCGCTGCTCGAGGTGTCGGAGCTCTGCTTCAGTTCCGAGTCTGAGCTTTCGCTCGTAATCTTCCTTGAGGCCTGCTCGGGCCAGCTTTCGAGCTGCCCTTCGGATCTTTCCTTGCTGGTGGGTGCGCTTCTTGGCTTGAACATCTTCCCGATTTGCTCCTGCCACTGGTGGTAAGCTAGCAGCCCGATGCGTGTTTGTAATGACATGCTGTCGCTCCTGGGGGTCGAGGAAGGTTGCGACAACCTGGGTGAGGCTGCCGTCTCGTTCGTCTCTGACGAATTTGATTGACTGGATTGCTCCGGGGACCCGTACTGTGATAGGCCCATCGAAAATTGATTGGAGTTGTTCATATTGCATGCTCAAAAGATTATTCCCTTGGTGACTGTGGTGGTGATTGCTTCTTGATCGAAGTCGGTTGAGATGGAGGAGGAGGTTGGTACTGTATGTAAACTCAGGGCGGACAGCCCGATACTTAAGCTTTCCACTCCATATATCATATCCACGTAATTGATCAGTCCCTTTGTCATGCTTTCGTCCCGGTGTATCTCATGCCTGGGTACTCCATGCTCCACCATCCAGTGTCAAGGGTCGTTAATCCGGGGCCTTACTCCCCATTCAGAAGTCCAATTCCTCATCGTTCTCACAGCTGTCGTGTCCATGTCTCGTGGGCTAATCACGCCCAGTCGAACCATTTGGCTTCCTTGGTCGATCTTCTTGTGCCCCCACCTCACCGCAAACCATAGGTCCTCGTGAAAGGATATGAACGGGGTGGGTTTCCTATTCGAGACTAGAAGGTGCTATTCTATTCCTGATTTCGAAACTGGGTCCTGGCATGCTGCCACGAATCCTGAACTCATCAGCGGGATGGGCGATGCGCAATCGTAGGCTCGGAACAGGAATTTTGGCGGGCATGGCCCCAACCGGGAATTACCCCGGGCGTTGATCCACCTCTTTTCGATAAGATCCCACAACTCATTGGTCCGTTCGTCGCCCCCTCCGACTAGGCAGATGAGGCTGTTGGCGGCCAACGCATCCCGCGTGAGAGCCCTACAGGTCGGAAGGTTGTGGACCGGGAATACATTGCGGTGACTCCACCGACAGGCTATTACCAGTTCGCTGTTCGCCCGGACCCAATGATCGTCATACCCCGTTCCGCACCCCACGCAGTCTACGTAAGTCATACTGATGGGACTGGGTATTGAACTTAGCTCATCGCCCATTTGACTGCCCACCTCTGGGCCGGGTGCTTCTAACAGGCCCATGGACTGCTGGAGGGTCGCCCGACTGGCATCCTCTGATGTGCGGTTACTGCCAGGCTGTAGTTCCCCCATATCTGGTGATTGTCACAGCTCAAGCAGGTACAGAGATACTTGGGGATAATGGAGGAAGATTGCTGGTGGTGTCGGAGGAATTATGTTACAGAAAGGCGGAGACGTTGGAAGATGCGGAGCGAGCAGCGAGATTGTGGCGGTATAATTTTGTAAGATAAAGAAGTGGTCTGAGATGTTGCGACGTCGGGTGATGTGGCGTGGTTGTTGCGATAAGGGATGGTGAAGTGGTGTGTAAGATCATTGGATGAGATTCAGATGGTACATCAGAGCATGAGGAATGGTTCGAGGGTGGCAGACGAATTGTAAATATAGAGAGTGTTGTTGGCGTTAGAGGATTTCCTTTTCTTCTCTCTTTACTCGTTCTCTTGTATAGCAAAGCAAGTTACAACTTTGAAACAGTTTCGACTCTTGTCTTGTCTTGATTTCCTCGAAACGAACCTCGAGCCTCTTGCCCCGCTTTTGATACCACATTAGTGTTACCAATATCACCTACGCTCGACCTCGCCTGTTACAGTGATCACGACCGTAGATTACATCACGGCCAACTAGATTGATGTGCGCGTAGCGTGCAACGATCCCGCCTGCGTGTGCAAGGGTCCGTTGATACTACAATGACTGGTCAATGTCGTGAGACCACACAGTAAAGTTGAATTATAAACATTTTCGACTGTCGTCTAGCACGCTTGGGAATATCCGTAGGTGAAGTTGTCACGTCACTCCGAATCGCGTAAGCGTGTAAAGGTGGGTTTCCTAAACAAGTATATTTTCTAGTCATAACAAATTCAACTTACCGCTCAGTTGGTCGGGAATGGCCAGCTGCTTTAATAGCAAGCTCCGTTATTCCCTGGCTCACACCGACCGGTCTTCCAGTTGTTTCCATTCCTTTCGACGCCTTACAGGGATGCTTGATGCATACCCCTGCGTCATGTCCGTCCTTGTATGAGCCCAGGCACCCTGTATCAGGCGTGCCCTGTCTCCTTCCCTTTCCGGCCTTCCGCTCGGTATTGCCGATCTCCTAAGTCTGACGGCCTATCGACTATCCCCGAACTCTGACGGCCTACTACCTATCGGCTAAGTCCGACAGCCTATCGCCTATCTCCTAAGTCCGACAGCCTATCGCCTATCGCCTAACTCCGACGGCCTATCTCCTATCGCCTAAGTCCGACGGCTTATCGCCTATCTCCTAAGTCCGACGGCTTATCGCCTTATGGAGCTTCCACCTGCCAATTTTGTACGATGTCGTCCCATGCTTCCTGACTAATGTATTTCTCATCCAGCAGGGTATCTTCACACCTGCCATCGCCTTGCTTCTTTTCGAGCCGGGTGAGGCCGTCCGCCATCATCCCCGAGCCCGGTCCGTACTGGATTTGTATCTTTAGTTCTGCCAAGACTTTCTCCCACCATCGTAGTATCTTTGGCGTTACGGTTCGGATTTCCGAGCAATATGCAAGCGCTCTATGATCCGTGTGAATAAACACCTGTCGTCCAACGGTCAGGTGTCGGTGTCTCTCCGAGTGCGAATTCATCACTGCCCGGCATTCTCTTTCCGTGGCAGTACCCATTTGTTCGAGTTGAGTTTTAAACAGTCCACCATCGAACCGTATAATATTTCTCTAGGCAAGAGAATTCTCCAGACATAGATTTTGAATTTAATGTTATCAATTTCCATTCCAGTAGGTCTGAAGATAGCATTACTGACAATTCTTCCACTAGAACAAGTTGTGCATGAACGCAACTGTAAAAGTCGGGAGTTGAGAGTTTCAGGTTGCGATGGGGGTTGAGAAATTGCATTGGGGGTTCGGAGATCGGAGTGCGCGAATGGGGGGTTCGGAGATCAGTGTGCAAGATGGGAGTTCGGTGGCCGGAATTATGAGACTTGTATTTTGCAATGCTGTGTTCTGGAAAGCGTCTCAAAACTGCATATCAAGCTCAATGGTTGACCTCTGCGCCCAAGCACTTGCTGAAACATATTTCTTCGTTCTCTCGACTGTTCTAGAAATGGGATTGACGATATTTTCCGGAAAGAGCTGACGTTACACCGGACTACGAAGTGTCATCCGGGAATTCAGAACTGCCAGACTCCCGGGAATTCAGGTGCGCGAGTGATAGTCGCATGATTCCGAGGAAAAAGGCTTCTACCGAGGAAGTGCCTAGTAACCGTCTATTTGAAAAAACACTACCTCCTTCTCTTGCCTCCCTGAGTGAATGCCATTAGGAGCCGCCATGTGAGCTTGGGGGAGAGTAACTTCACAGAGTTGAGGCGTGGCTAGCATCGTTGGTTTGCATGCGTTAAGCGAGATCCCTTTAAATAACAGTAATAAGGCTTAAATACATAACAGAGAAAAGAAAGAGTGAGGGAGGGTAAATTTTAGCTCAAGCTCGCTGTGCACGTGTTGTAACCTTGTAGCGCTCGTCATCATCTGGCGTTGGAATGTTGAGAAAGACTAACGACTTCATTGGAGAGAAGGCGGCTGAGCGCGGCTGAAAAGCTCGAGGCGCGGTCTGTAAAGTACATTTCTAGAACAGACAGTTAGCTTCTTTACCTCCGAAAATTGCAAGGATTGGTCACTCTTTGCTCCCACGTGGATACAAGTCCCCGGTTCCGAGAGATGCACTAGCCGAGTATGCAGCGGCACGAAGTATGTACTCGAGGCAGGGATGTGGAACCGAAAAAATGCGGACATTGGAGATTCTCGAAATATTTGGATTTCTTTTCCGCAATCTACATCCGGGGGTACTTTCCTACAACGAATTATGTAGTCAGCCCATCCGACAAAATAAACCGTAATGCCAACTAATCACTGGCCTCTAAAGCATCGACCCTTGTAACCTCATCCTCAATACAGTTTAGAAATGACAAGTACGCTTGAGTCAGATTCGTCAAATTCCCCTCCAAATAACCTTCATCATAATTCGACTGCTCAAAGAGCCCAACAAACTTTGCAAACCGCTTGTAAGATTCGTCGCTGCCGGTTTTGTGCTTCGAAGCAACGACCCCGGCGTGAGTGTTCAAACCCCGGTGGTTTCGTTGTGCGCTAGACAAGTTAGCCTTGATACTTAATCAAATTGTTGAGAATAGCAAAGATTACTCGGTGATACTTTGCACGATCGCAGGTAGAATCCCGTAAAGCTTTCTTGAAAGCAGAGAAATCGCATCTTCCGTCAAGTTCTTGATACAATTGTGTATCAACCACGGCGTCTCCTCCTTAAGCCCATGAATTTACTACTCCGATGTTACTCCTGTCCTTGTCGGTTGCTTTTCCCAATTTATCTGGCTTGAAAGTGCTGATGAAACGATTCCTCAGAAGTTTGTAGGCGTTGAGCGAAGACGTCACACTGCCCACACGGTCTTCGAGCGAGGCAGTCTTGACTTTAAGTAAGGCAGTCTTGACTTCAAGTGCGGCGGTCTTGACTTCAAGTGAGGCAGCCTTGACTTCAAGTAAGGCGACCCTATTCTTGAGCGAAGGGATCTCGTCGACCAGCCTTTCGAGTGTACGAATGCGTTTTGCAAAGCTAAAACCGCGGCGATTGCCGACGAACGATTCGCTAAGAACTTCTTCGACGTGAAGCTCCTCTTTATTTAGTGCCAGATTGAGCACATCTTTGGCATCCCTTTTGATTCCTTTTCCGTCTCTGAGTTCCGATCAGGTGACTAGGATGGCATCGCACTCCGTATCATCTTGACTTTCCGGCGAAAGCTCCTCCGGGTGGTTCTTCTTGTCCTCTAGGCGTTTGATCAAATCTGCCCTGCTCCCTGTTGCTTCTAGTCCCTCGGTCTTGCATTGCTCCCGAAGATCCTTCATCGTTGCTGACCTGGTAGGCATGGTTGTTGTGCTGTCTCGGTCTATCGAGCCGTGAGTTTGAAGGGACATCATCACTTCTCCCCAGTGTGGGGTGGGAACCTTATACTTTGCTGACGCTCTGTTGTGGCTGATATGTCCTCTCGTTGCACAATCTATGTAATTAGAAAATAGGGACGTCACAGTTCCAATCCACAGTGACCCTATTACAAGCGCTCCCAACTCCCTAGACAAGTCGTCGAGAGAGCTTCAAATTCCCAGCAACAATAATCTTTCCTCCACAACAACTTTTCGGCGACTTCCTGCAAAACTCACATCTCGCTGCCTCGCCGCTTGCGCTGGCCAAAAGACAGCATGGAAGTACGTGGAAGCGCTCGCCAGCTTGAGATTGAAAGGAGTGGAGCCGCCCGAAGAGACGGTGCACACGTTACTCGTGCAGCGCCAAAGGCGTGTATCCGTCACTACATACGGAGCTTTGACACCGCGTCGCTGGCCAATCTTGCGATGACAATATACATCAGTGCAAGCGGGCCGATGGCGTTCAACGATTGTAGGCTGCGGTGCGGAGTAAGGGTCGTGACGGGGTAGCACGTTGGATCCAGCACTGTGGATCGAGAAATATCCCCTTCTCCGTCCTCCTCCAATCTCGTAGTGCGAGGCTCATACGTGTAGCTCGTTGCGGTTCAAGCTGTGGTGCCTATATGAACTCAGCTACCTGCAACGGCTTGTTGTTAGCCTAGGTCGTGCAAGGCAAGTACTAAACTACTGGGGCCGGAACGGGGGTTACAGAGGTCGGATTCACAGGGTGAAGTAATGTAGAGTGGCCGATAAGAATACCTAGCTCTCTAGAGTAGTAAGCGTTAGGTACAAACGTGGTATGTTATGTGGAAGAGAAACGATTTAGCTGAAAAGATGGAAGGGTGCGCTGCATACTCGTAGTAGGGATGTCAAACTCGAAAGGGCGATGGCTACAACTAATCTATTATTATTTCCTACGCACTACTTAATCCATCTTGCCGCAGGGCGCTTTCCTACCCCCAGCTTCTGCGGAAGGTATCCCGCTATCTCCCTTCCATTACCGCCTTCTCTAAAATACTCTATCTGCTCCACATTATCTCGTCCATACAAACTTTATGATGGGCACTCCATCTTCTCAGCTTCCCCACCCTCCTACACGCCCCCCAACAAACCCACAAAACGTGGACGTAGCGACATTTCAGATCCGATTCATCGTGATCCAGTTGCAAGCACTCCCAACTCGCTAGGCCGTCCTCAGAAGATTCAAAACCCAGCAACAATAATGTTTCCTTCACAGCAACCTAACGACCCCTCGCATCTCACATGTCGCCACCTCGCCGCTCACGCTAGCCAAAAGACAACATGTGAGGTCATGGACGGGCTCGCCAGCGTGATATTGGAGGAGTAAAGGTTGCATACGCACTCTGTAAAAGGTGAGCGCAGAAGCTGCGGATACTTCGCTGAACATACGAAACCTCCGCACCTCATTGCCGCGAGCACTTGCCAAAAAATAGGTATGTGCAGACGCCTATCCATGGGCTTCAAAGATTGGAGGCGACCTCGTGGGACGAGGGGTAACGTGTCGGGAGAGCGCGTTGGAGGCAGAACCGTGGAGTCGAGAAACATCCCCTCCTCCATCTTCCCCCAATGTCGTAGTGGTAGAATCTTAGCGGTAGGCTGGTGCGAGTATGCTCGCTGCGGTTCAGGCTGTGGTGCCTGTACGAAATCGCTACCTGCAACAGCGTGGTTGTTAGCCTCGGTCATGAAAAAGGGGTAAGTAAGCATGCACTAAGGGCGAGAACGGGGGTATAAAAAGTTTTATTCATGGTGTGAATGAATGTAGTGAGGTGGAGAGGGGTACCGAGCTCCATAGAGTGGTGGGCGTTGGGTATGGGCATGAGCGCAAGAGAAACCTTGCGGCTGAAAGGTTGGAAGGCTGCAATGCGGCTCTTCAAAAAGATCCAAAATTAGAACAGCATCAACATTTCAACAGCCTGAAATTAAATGGCTTTTAACTACTTAAAACTCGAATACTAAGCATTTATTGTTTATATTAGTCTAATATCTCGCTACTGCGATGCTTTATGCATTTTTTGCTGCCAACTGGGTATATTGCCAGTGGATGGTACTCGGGTTTGACGCGTAGACATTTCCACCCTCTTTTCAAATTTCACTGCCATCAACCACCTCAATTACTCAACCCCTCAACATTCACATCCATCACAGCTACTCTACATCACTTTAACTCTTAATCTCATATCCTCTTCCTTTCTTTCTCTTCGAAGGTCTAGCAATAACGTTCCCAGATTCTTGTTGCTAATACGCTCATTCCGCGACTCCCGTATGCTCTACTCTTCGATCTCCCATTGTCGACGTCAACCAACCTACATATCGATCCGCATATTACACGACTGCATTGATCTCTGTGGCCCAATTCCTTTCTTCTATTTTTCCCCCTGCTTTCACCGGAGGTAGGCTAACACGATAGTATATTTGGCAGGTTGCTCGTTTTCGTAGTCACCACAGGCTGAAACCGTAGCGCGCATGCTTACTATTTCGAGTACGGAGTACATCTGTACGAGCCTACCATCGCAATTCTAAGGAGGTGGGATGGGGATGGCGACGTTTCTCGATTCCGCGGCATTACGTTATCCATACCCTTCTCTTCTGATTCACGGGGCGACAACAACATTACTTCAAAGCGTTGAAGTCCAGGCCATCGCTCTTCAATCCTCTATCCCAAATTATCACCGTATTTGACTTTGTCACCCCATTCATTCTTTTGCTTCACTCTCTTTGGCGCATCTACGTCGGCGGCTAACCGAGCAGTTCTTTCAGTAGGTAGCTGGGTTTCGTACAGTCACCACAGGCTGAACCGCAGCGAGTGAGCACATACGCACAAGCCCACCATTGCGAGTCGTCGGAGGTGGTGGCGATTCTCGATTTCACATTATGGTATCTACTCGCTACCCCAACGTGTCGTTTCTAGCGAGTGTTACACAGCCTCAATCGTGTGCACACATACGAGCCTACCATCACAAATCTACAGAGTACGGTGAATAGATGGAGGGAAATATTTTCGTAATTCTCGGAACTAGTTTAACGCACTGTTTTAATGCATTCACTTCCCTTCTCCTGGCCAGGCACTCCGCACGCACGCATGTTGTCATTTGGCCGCAACAAGTGGCGAGGTGGTGACATGCGTTATGTTATAGTGCACTAGCCAGCTGGGCGAGCTGTAGCTAGCATAGCTTCCGGTTAATGTGAAGGAACAATCGTTGTTTCTATGTACAGCTGTCTACTCTGTATCCTTCTTGCTGTCGGGTGTGTTGCTTCAAAAGCCAACCGATTTTGTCCAGGATTGTTATTCCAAGCTGTAACTACAGCATCTCCCGCAGGATGTTGGAACATAGCAAGTCGATAGGTCTCAAGTGATGTTAGGATGCTTGGTGTAGAAGTGACTAAAAGCTGGGAAAACGGAGAGCCGACAATAAGGCTGGTATGAAGCGGAGATTCCGGCAAGGGTTGGTACGGCAAGTACATCAACACCAACATTGGGGCATGAACACAAATTGGTAGTCGCAGCACTTTGCACCAATTGCATTGGAAGAAGTTGAAATAACTCCTCCGAAAATCAATCAACTACATGTTACCAATGAACTAAGGCAAGAGACAAAATCTACCACATAGCAGCAACATGAATGGCACCATAGGAAGGGTCGTTTATGAATTCAGTTTGCCAGGGCTCCTAACTGTGCAAATCTTGGTTCGAAACCGACGGCGCACATATATTCGGTTAATACCGCGTGCGGGGGCGGTTCATTATGATTCAGATCAATTCTCTGCCGTATAAGTGAGATATGATATTCAATATAAAAGTCAAGGACCAAACCTACTTGAATTCAAGTCCCTCAAGCTCAATATCTGTCTTTGGAATCTCACCCGTTCCTTCATAAGGTATTTCTACAGTACCTGCAATCTTTCCTCTGTAAAGTGCGGACAGCTTCATCGAGGCTGGTCCTAGTTTCGACTGTAGCATATACTGAAACTTGTAATCCGCCTTTCCGCCTAAAACCGCTTTAGAGTCGCGCTTTTCATGCCATAGAATGCTTTTGCAGTCGACCTGCCATGGTAGGTATCCAAGAAGCTTGACGTCTAGCCGTTTTGAGTAAGCTTACACCGGAGAATGTAACTTCCTTCTGGATACTCACCAGAAGTACATCGCTCAGGAGGATCATCCCTCTCACAATAGAGAACAACGTCACAGAATCGACGATGTCCAATATCCCCAAACCGTATTTGAATCGCGCACTCTGCTTCAAAAGCCAGTGTGTGACCCTCTTCAATCTCATCTCCCTGTACTCCAGTTATCCCCAGCATCATAGAGGATGGAATATTAGTATAAGGATAAGAAGCACTGCATTTCGAACATACTTTTTTCAATAACCATTCAATCCGTTGCCCGCGCTCTATTGAATCAACAGGATGCTGAACTGCATTGTGGTGCTCATACGGATCATATGGAGATGTTACTATGATACCATAGCTGTATCGTAACTTCCTCGATTTAATCATCGCCTCCGGTGTACAGCGTTCAATTCCCCAGCGAGCTGCGCCCCGACAAACAGCCGTCCAATTACTTCTGCTTATCAGCGACAGTGTAGAGCACTCAAGGTCCGGGATTGTACTTACTGGATAACCTGGTATAGTTTGATACCTTTGTGGGCGAATGAGGAATTGAGCAGCTCGAAAAGATAGGGACTTTCGCCGAACCCCCCAACAAGCAATACTGCGATGCATTTCTCCGCTTTTAAGGCACAGCTAACCTGCTTCATGACTAGGTCCCGAATTCTGTTGCAAGTCGGAAGAAAAACGTTGTGCAATTCCTTACTATATAGATGTTAGTTATTTGTGTTCCAAATTGAACATGTGGGTACATACGGTTTCAGTATAATTGATTCATCTTCGATGCCATTATTCTTATTATCCTCAACTCCACGAAGATCGACTAGTATGGTCTTTTTTTGTTCGGGTTTAATTCGAAAGCTCCGTTTAATTAGAATTTCAAAGTCTGAAAGCATTTTACTTTTATGCTTCGGATCTATTGATCTATACTGCTCCGGGCCTACCAGCCTTTCGATGTAGGCTTCAAACGCTTTGTCTAAATGATATTAGTGGGTTGTCTAGTATGTTTGGAAGAACCGGTCCGCCCACCTATGTAGTTTGAGCCGCATAAGGCTGCTAGGCGTGGTTCAGTATGCATTGTACTTCAGATTATCTGAGGTTTACTTACTCTCAGCTATTATAAACTCTTTTACCTGCAGATATGGCTGTAGACTGAGAATCTCGTATGATATGACATCCTAGAGTTACATCACTACCCGCCAACTATCTTTAAAATAAGACTAGCTCACACATGTCATTCTTCCAGCATCGCATACGGTAATAACATCGCCCACATTCAAGTTCAAGTTCGGCCGTATTGTTGACTCCCGGAGAACAGCAACTGCTGCTGCTTCAGGTTCCTTTACAAGCTCTACATCTTCGGGCAATCCCGCCCGATGCACCAACGTCCTGGCCAATCTGATCGAAGATGGTGTCCATAGTGCAGGTATTGCTAAAACTACACGGACAGAATAGTCAATCATGAAACTGTCTCCAAGTATCTGACGTAGCTGCTGCCGTGTATGGTTCCATATTTTCCGGAGATAGTCAGTCATTACACCTTCGGCAGTTTTTCCGTAGCTTTCCAGGAGGGGTGTTATGGTGTTCAGTTCGGGGCTACTGGCAGCTGCGGCTGTTTCACTCGAAGAAGTTGGCGGCTGAAGCAGAAGTATGAACAATGTAAAAGGTTCCGATTCCTCCCTGTTACGCCTCCCTGTCGCTTCAAACCCCCAGTTAATGAAATCGTGCGGCTCGGTGGTTTTATAGGTCACTGCCGTTGGAACTTTGGCTGACATTCCTAAAACTGTTTGGCCGCACCAGTTACTGATGAGCTGAATCTTTTTTTTGACGTCGTTGAGTACCCAAGCTACTCCGGTATAGCTATACGTCGGACTCAGTCACAATTAGTATCCCCTTGCGTGTACTGTACACTGTTAGACAGGGCTAACGTACGTCTTTCCAAAATCAATCCCTATAACTAGATCGGTAGGCCAATTTCTTATCGGTGGGTCGTTTGTTGTAGGAGTCAATGAATAGGTAAGGGAACGAAATTCTGTACAGGGTGCGTAAGGATGGTCATATTGAGGGAACGGAGAGGGAGGAGCCACGGTCGAAGAGGGTAATACCGACTGCGGGGTTGAAGCCCCACCGAGGGCATCAAAGGTAGTATTGTGCACATCTGAGCTTGTAATCGGAAGAAGAATAACACCTACTGACGATATTTGCGATAGACTGAGACCAGATAGTTGAGACCAGTTCGATCGGGATGTTTCTAAGGTTTTAATGGTTGAGGTCTCTAAATTGAATGTTGAGGCATCCAAATTCAAACCCGCCCTGGAATATACCCTGGACCCGTAGAGTGCTTTCTCAAACGGATCCATCCGTGTTCTCCAACTACATATCGTGCTGGTAGTGCCATTCGTTCGAATAGACGCATCGTCGCCGTCGTCATTCTGCCGACCTAGTGAAGCCATCTTTAGTCTCAAACTAGGATTCGCTAGTAGGACATTCTCGAGCAGATAAGTCAATTTCTGGACCGATTTCTCTGCCTTTCGAGTCGACTTGCTGCATCGATATTGGTTACCCTTCCTATGTACCTGATAGGAGAGGACACATTACCAGTTGTAAATAGTCAACATCAAGTTCAACGATGATTTAGAAGACTGCAATGCCTCAAGGATCCTTTTGAAGTCTCTCTCCTTCGCAACCCACTTCGCCCTATCCCAAGCGTTGAGTACACCACTGTTGAGTCCATCCACGGCTAATTCCAGCTCTGAGTATGCGCATACGCAGCTAGTAAGGATAGTGACAACATCGCGAACGTATAGCATGTGTGTTCCGTTGTTTTTTGTTGGCGAGGAATGTAGAAGCAAGTTTTGTATCTGGCAGAATATTGCGGAAAGGGCCGTTACCTCGTCCGAGATATTGCACATCAGGCTCGGCACATCCATCATTGAGGATACGAACCCAGTAACTTTTATGCCAATCTGTAAGAGACCAGCTATTGAAGAAACGGCAGAGAGTCCATCCATAATGATGGTTGCCTATAGTGAATAGGGTTGGAAAGGATGGCAACACCTGATGTTTTAATATGCTCTTGCTTCAACAACTCTCAGCTTAATATGCCAAGACATCGTACGTGGCACCAATTACATCGTGATCAACGATTGCGCTTTGGCTCAATGGGTTTGGTCTTGTGTGTCCGCTCTCTCTAGGAGGTGTACGGGCCTAAGATTTTAGGATTTCGCAACTCTACACCAACCAGTATCAACTTTTGGCCGGTAGTCTATTCAGCTCGCCGGAACGGATGTTTTACGGCAAATTCGCAACCCCAGATGATGCGCAACACTATCTCCATATTCCCATCATGTAACACAAGAACAGACACAGTGGTGCGATGCACGTATACATTTTCTACTTTCCGGGACAGATATAACCAAACAGGTCTCTCCAATAATGGAAAAGGAACTCTGGCTTTCGCCAGTTAGGGCATTCCACTGTAATAACATCATATCAACAGCTGCATTCTGGATTCTAGGAAGGGAAAGGACCTACAATGCTTTGGTATGCACACCTGCTGCGATAAATTTTGTCATGAATTATAACTGGGTTACGGGTAGAAAGTGAGCAGTAAAGGTGGGCTTATGAATTTCCACTCATTGAACCGGAAGGAGGCGGACGGGCTTAGATGCAATGGAAGTGAAGATACCGATAGTGACCGCTGTTGCGTATCGGTAGTGGATGGTACCGACCGGTTGCTTGGCAAGGAACGCGAACAAAACGCCATAACTTTATGCCCAATTAAGTCCGCGAGTTTTAGTCTAATAATTAAGTAATATATACACGAGGTGTGCGTAACTATGCCCTCTGTCATCTCTAGCTCTTAGAATTAGAATATCTTCAAAACTGAGAGCGCAGTATCAACGAAAAAGTTAAAAATCGCCGAAAACGGATGCTTTTCAAACGCACTACAGTCAGTTTCAAATATATGGTAAATCGGAGACTTGGAGGTCAAAATAGGGACTCATTTTGCATAGTTCGTATATAGATAAATTTGCGATCGGAGATGAATCTACAGACTGGCGTAGCTGAGTCCGTTTTTGGTTGTATATTCTCACGATCTTTGCCCGGAGAAATCTACGGTTTTCTACGATGTTTCAATTAACTCCACAGAGCTTAAGATCACTCTTATGCGACAGACATTACTCTAGGGGAGGTAGGAACAAAAATGTGCAGAATGCTGCTTGCAAGGAGGGAAATGTCTTTACAAGGGGTGGAACTTTACATACGTGGGTAGGAACCTCGCTTGGCGTAGGGCGGAGCTTTTACCGGCTGGAACAATGATACCCCGCGTGATGCAGCGGCAGGGATAGGCGAAAACGCAGCTTACCGGGTGTTGCAACTTGGCAACTACCTGGCAATTCCCTACTACACAGGTTCTGAGCACAGATTGCCAACTTTACGAAATGAATATTTTGACGGGAGACGCATCTAGTGATCGGCAAATTAACAATTTGCAGTGTTCCAATCCCCTAGCAAATCGCCTAGCGACACATTGAATCATTCTCTCCGATCGATACAACTCTCGCGATCGGCAACGACCAAACATTATATTGCGATGTTTCCTCAGTGTTTTGTTAAAAACCATGCCATTGATATACCAACACGTCCATGATGGCATAAAACATCGCCATCGAGACCACATATTCTGAAATAATCTATTGGGAAACAATTAGCTACTGGTTGATATATGAGCTCCTGCTGAAAACACCCATTGCTAATATTCGACATTATAGTCATCTATATCCCGTCTGCTATACTGTCACAATCTTCCTCGTTGACTGTCTCGAACACGAGCGTCAAATACTGGTATCCCAGATCAGCTACCTCGAATACCCGAAACACATCGACCGTCACTTGGTGTTATCATTGATCATTGGTGATTTCGCAGATACTGAGATACTATCTAGACACCAACCACCTCCAGCGCGGCCGCGCTCTGAATAGCAAAATCTCAAAATTAGCTGTTCATCTGGTGAGAGATTTAACAGTAGGTAGATGTATACGAACTAGTTATCATAATTCAATCGTATGGGAGAATTCCGATGATGGTGCACATCTATCAGAATGTCCGAGATGTGTTTTGTGGAGTACCGACTGTACTCAATAGCTGTTCTCGGATGCTAAAAATAGCACTTGTGCAGATTTGACTTCGTTCTCTACTAATTAGGCTCCGATTTCAACATGGCCTATATAAAATGCAACTATATAGGTATTACTGTGCAATCGGCGATGCTGAGACTACATGCGTTATATCACAAATAGCTCTCAACTGCCCATCGACAGCCGAGTAGCTTCTGCAATAAGCCAAGCTCAGCCAATTAAGATTAAGTGTGTATAGTCGGTTGCCACATCTCTTATCCCAGCTCCCACACCCACTCTTTTTGAGGGTGGGGTAGGAGAATTCACGTAAAACAAAAAACTATGAGCGGGAGGCTTCACCGTGGAACTCTGGTTTAAATATAAACAGGCTTTGAATGCATCCAGTTCAGTCATTTGATAATTTAATCATACAGCTAAAACATTGTTCACATTTACGTCTATTCTCCTACCGTCTTAAATGGATAAACTTCGAACACTATTCGGAATAAACAGGCCGGTATCCTCCTTGTCACCTGAACGACAGGAATCGAACGTTGCTACATCCAATCAGCCTTTTTCCACTTCTCTTAGCGACGATTCTAGTCCTAGCAACACGGCTATGGCTACTTCTGGGCCAATGTGCTTTCGAATAGCCAATATACCATCTACTTGGAGTCAGGATGACCTACTTAATTCTCTAAAGAAGATCGACTCGTCTCTCGATAGCAATGGATACGAATTATCTCTATTCCCAGCATGCCAGGGCTCCTCTCAAACCGCATTGCTCAACTTCGACAGCTGCACCGAATACTTCCAAAGGCTTAAACCGAACGACTTCAACAATTTGAAGGTTCCTAATGGTGCCGGTATGGTATGGCTTACGATAGACTGTCACTTCTATGACCTGACACCTTTAAACTCGCCTGGGGAGAAAACAATTGCAGAGTTAGCATCACCATGGACGGTTATACTCCCCTCATGCTAATGTGTGTGCAGTGTTGTTGCAGTGACCGGCCTTGCAGGTCATGCCTTCCGTTCCTGGACGAGCGATGAGACTCACCAAATGTGGCTCAAAGACTTTCTACCGCACGATGTCCGGAATATCAGGGTTATGGTTTATGGCTATGACAGCAGCCTCACCGGGGCTTCAACCGATGACTCTAGACTGATTGACTACAGAAGAAACTTCATCCAGAAGTTACAAAATTCTAGAAGTTCGGCCGAGGTATGCATCATTGTCTGTAGCGCCCCCTCTTGTTGACACTGAAAATGTGAATCAGAACCGGCCGATAATTTTCATAGGACACAGTCTGGGTGGAATATTGATACTGCAAGTATGAGTTCGCATGCTCCAAGGTTTCGCTTGTCTGCTTACGGTTATGCGTGGTAGACATTAGTCGCATCGAATCGAGATCCTCTTTATAAATCGATTCTTAGTTCAACTCACGGAATCTTCCTCTTCGCAACTCCACACCAAGGCCTTACGATTAAGGATTTCAACATCAGCTCTGGTCAACAAAGAAGAAACTTGATCATGCAACTGAAAGACGGCTCGGAATTTCTGGAGGGCCAAAAGGAGGATATGATACAGATATGGGAAGGATTGAAGCAAAGAATCACAATGGCGAGCTTTTATGAGATACCGTCGGGTAGAGAGGTAAATAATGCGTGTTCAGTTAACATAATTCTGCTAAAATGTTGCTAACTTCATGTAGCAAGAATTCGACGGAGGAGGAATTGAGACACAAACGGTGAAGGGATTCTCTGCTCTAACATTTTTGCAATGCGAACACCGAATTCCAGTCAACAAAAAACATACCGAAATTGTCAAATTCGCCACTCCAGTGGATCAGACCTACCAGACGGCGGTTACACACCTCAACGAATGTATTAGAGTCTGCGAGCAACTTCGAAATCTTGCAGAGTTGAATCCAGTGAATGTTCAGATGCAAGCGGTAAACGAAGACGGGGAAATCCAGGAAAGATTGGGAAATCTGAGGAATTCGGGGGGCCTCTGGATGGAATAAATGGCTGGAAAGTGGGATGTGTAACAGGGGGGTTGAGGAGTTATGATTCGCATGTTTCATGGATTTGGAATCAATTTCATCTTATCCAACCCCGTTAAAAAATTTACAAAGCGTTTTCACTTTATAGCTATATTTATTCTACTCGTTATCAAGCCTTTCAAGCGTACATGACGTTTGGTTTCATGTGTCATACAGCCTGTTTTTAAGCACAACCTAATCCTCACCTTACCTCCACAAAACCCTGCGTATTTTCTAGAACTGACGACCGTTTAAGATTTATGTTAATTTTACAACTGTCACGGGGATGGAATTCTCTGTCGACATTTATTCAGTTTTAGGGCATATCCAACTAAAGTTAACTGCAAATTCCAGCAGGTTACGTTGTAATCTGTGTAGGTACTGGTGGCGGTGATGCTGACAAACATCACGACTCGTAACACTTGATTCCAATTTCCATATCCTGACACATATACCAACTAGACTGCACATCTCTATATTACCAAGGTTCCCAAAATTCGGTCCCGGTGTGGAATATCCAGGACTATGACTTTCTGGGCTGGGGTTGCTTGGACTAGAGGACCACTGGCGTTAAATTGTATGATAATGATTGTATCTATCTATCTATCGAGGCTGCAAGCCATATATACAGTCTATCCGTACCGGCTCAAATTCACCTTAATATGAGAGACGATGGGCAGTTGTACTGGTGGGCAGTAACATTAGATGGGAGTGATCGTGGTATAAGTATCCTCCATACGGAATCGTTCAGGGATGATCGTGATAAATGCCTTCTGGTCGTGAACGATTGATTGTGCTTGACCTAGATGCATACGGCTAGACACTGGCGCCATAATCGTGATTCGGAAATGGTGAGCGGACTCTGTATGGAATCCGACTCCGTTTTTGTTTTTGTTTTAATCATACTGTATCCACTCTACTTAAAGTATGACAGCCCTTAACCCCCCCGCTCTGGGCTGGCCGGCTAGATGGCGGAGCTCCACTCCTAGTACTCGTCGTCCCCTTCTGACAAAAGAAAGCATCTGAAAAGCGGTCGATAGCATACAAAGGAAAAAGGGACGAAATCAGGGAAAGCCCGCCGGCTCTTACTCCTCCGCCCGTTTTGGGCGGGAACTTCCCGACATCAGTGGCCGCCAGGAAGTCCATCACCGCTTTATCGCACTTCTCCATGGAGAGCAGCTCAGAGACTTGCACATGTCGGCATCTGCCCGCTCTCCATCCCGTCGCTTTCCCCACCTCTTTCTAGAGCGTCTTCTGCTGGTCTTTCCATCGGCTACAGTGGCGGAATAGATGTTCCCATGTCTGGGCCGCCGTCCTGCTTCTGCCGCCGCACCACCAGCATTTGTTGTCGTCTCGGTGTCCGAACCGTTTTAGGTACGTGCCCACTGGCGCGTGTCCGGACTTCAGTCGGTAGAATCTGGCTACCAGAGGCTTCACACTATTCATTGGGACGGGTCTCTTGCTCCCAGCTTTGCCTTTCAGCCTGCAGCCGTGATGTTTGCTGCATTTGTCGGCCTCCCACTCAGCGTTCGCCGCCGTCTTGGCTTCTGAGATTCGTCTGATCCTGTTCGCCGCCGAGGTGTATACTCGTTCTCTCACTGTGCCTGCCCAGCGGCTCTCTCGCGCTAGATTCGTTTGGCAATCTGCTTCTTCATTCCCGGGGATGCCAGTGTGTCCCGGGACCTAGTGGTCGTAGGATGTGTTGCGATAATGAAGGAGAGAACCGTGTGACTGGCTATGGTGCTATGACTAGGTGCAGGTCTAAAGGTCCAAGATGCGTAGTGAAAGAGAAGGGGAAAGTGTGAAGTCTAAAAGAGAAGTCACGAATCTTATCTATCGACAGGATGTTTCAAGCTTCACGAAACATTTGGAATGTTGGAATGCTTTACAACTAAGTTACGGTCATGCTCCTACTTTTTTTGTTGCCCATGCACAACCCTTCCCACTACCCTTATTTACGATTGTCTATAAGTATTGTTTTATTTTCGTTTACAACGTCCAAATTCAAACTTAGTCTATGCATATTCAAAAGCGGGCTCCTCCCATCCCTCTCCTCAACGCTCTCACATCCTCCCCAAGGCAGGCTGCATCCTCCTGCGCCGACAGAATCTAGGATGGCGTCCTGATTTCGGTGTTCATATCATTTTATTAGATCCCACGCCACTGCTGCAGAGTGATGAATAACGGCATAATCCTCTTCAACACTAATGAGTTAGTTTTTAGAGTATGTCAGCATACAAGAGCTCATCTTACATAGCGGGAAAATCATCAGCACGTATGAGACGGAATTTTAACTCAAGATCTCATACAATCCTAGAATAGTTTAGTTGCTATGTAATGCGGAAGAAGTCTTTTGAACTATCTAAGAGAGAAATTAGGATTGATGCCTTATAATACAGGAGAGACTGGAGATACGTGGAAATCCGGCTGTTAATGGATTGGAAATACTAGTCGCGAGTGAAGATGTTGCTGTTGTTGTTTAATCATACTGTATTGATTCTAATTAGAGTATGACAGGACCCTGATATCCCCTCCGCCTCTGGGCGAGCCGGATAGATGGCGGAGCTCCCCCCCCGCTACCCTTCGTCCCCGCTGACAAATGAAAGATAAGAGAAAGACAGAAAGCAAGACGGAAAGAAAAAAGAACGAAAGAAAGAAAGAAGGACTGGCAAAACCCCGCTGCCTCCAAAGCCGCTCCTGAGCCCGAAGCCATGAACCCGCTCCATCACGCTACTTCAATTGGGCGGAAACTTTCCGACCCCAGTGGCTGCCAGGAAGTCCATCACCGCTTGGTCACACAGTTCAATGGACAAGTGCTCAGAGATCTGCACGTGCCGGCATCTGCCTGCATTCCAGCTCATCTCCTTTCCCACCGCCTTCCATTCTGCTCTCTGGTGGTCTATCCACCAGCTGCAGTGGCGGAACAGGTGGTCCCGCGTCTGGGACACTGTCCCTCCACACCACCAGCCTTTGTCGTCATCTCGGTGGCTGAACCGTTCTAGGTAGACTCCAGTGGGGGCATGCCCGGACAGCTGTTGGTACACCCTGGCGGCCAGCGCCATTATGTTTGTCAGCCGGATAGGTCACTTGGTCCCTACCTTGCCATTGAGTCTGTAGCTGAAGTGCTTGATGCACTTGCCAGCCTCCCACTCGGCTTTAGCTGCTGATCTTCCCCTGCAGATTTGTCAAGCCCTATTTGAGGCCGAGGTGTATTGGGGCTCTATCACTGCGCTTGCCCTTGTGTTTCAGGTCAAGTTTGCCTGACGGTATCCTTCTTCGTTTCTGGGGATGTAGGAGTGCCCCGGGACGCAGTGGACCTCGGTTGCGATGTCATCCCCAAGGAGCCACCACACCCTTCGGTTGATCCGCCTTGCCAGTGGCTTCCCTGGGCCCAGCTCCAGGTGTGCAGCTCATCGCATTGTGGTCTGGGAGTTACTGATGCCGGCTACCGCCTTTACCCGATGATTTTGAAATGTTTCACTCTTCTCGATCGCCGCGTCAAGGGAGAGTCCGATCGCCCACACTTCAGCGTGGAAGACCTTCATGCTTCCGGTGCGCAGAAAGCTGTGGCGAGTCCTCCAGTTATTTCGGTGTTTATACACTGCTGCAGCTCCCGCTCGGCGATGGTCTGATCATGATCCATCTGCCCATCACATCCAGACCACCGCTCCAATATTGGCTTCTTTCTCTCCTGCCTAGAGCTGCGCGACACTTATGACTGCAGTGGTGTCATCCTGTATTGTGGTCCTGACCATAGGTTCTTCGCCTTGGGCGGGCTAGTTCATGCCTTCGGTTGTCTGCCGATGCTAATGCTTTGTCTTGACTGCTCTGCATATCGGTGCTCCGGAAGAACGGTTTTTGTGTAGTTATTAGAGATTCCTAATGCATGTGTTCTCTAGTCTCGCTGCGAATAACTGTTGTCTGGAGTCCTTGAAAACTGGCGCCGGTTTAAGCCCTGTCTCGCGCATTAGTGCACCACGATGGTCGTGGGCTGAATGCCGAGTTCGGATCCGGCTTGTTGATTGAGGAGGAGTTTGAGGTTGTCTTGGCTGCCTACTTTACTGTCATCCAACCTGACCTCTCTTTGATATGGTGCGACCACTTGTATGCATGCCACTTGGATGGCCCTTATGCTCTGACGATCAGTGCCGTATGTCTTCGAAATGGTTCAGAGCCTTGCTTCTGCTTCCCTGGCTATCTTCATGCGTTGGTTGGGGTGCTCCTTGAACGTGTGATGTGCGTGCATCCGCACGGCAAGGTAGTGTGCCACCTGTGCATCGCACTGTACAGCCTCGTTTCCGACTCGTATCACTGCTGTCAGATTGGTCCTGCGGTGTTTCCTGTGTCCTCTTCTGAGCATGAATAGTGCCCCCTCCATCTTTGCAGTGTTGAACTGTAGCCCTTGTCGTCTTGCTCACTGAATGCTCTTTGCTGCGCATCTCTCCATTATCGATAAGACATAGTGGATATCGCTGCCAGTCTGCACCCCGTCGAGGTCGTCTCCAAATGAGAGCCCCTCGGATTCTGATTCATACTATTCGCCCCACATGATGAGTCCCGATGTGTGGATTGCAAATAGGCTCGGTGACCCAGGGAAGCGATGCGGGACCCCTACGTCCACTGATTGTCTTTCCATAGCATTCCCTTCGATTGTGATCTCAACCATACTTTCCGACAGGAAGCTCTCTGTCCAGTGTGTAAGGTCTCCGCCCATTCACCTGACCTTTCTCTAGTGGACTTGTCCGCCTGTTGCCATACTCGGGCAGGCTGCCTTAATGTCCATGAGGTGCACACCTGTTAGGTGGCTGTTGGTGCAAGCTGCATGAGCATCATCGACCATGATGGCCGATGCGTGGTGGGCTGTCCGTCCATTTCAGCTTCCCAACTGTCCGTCCCTCAGTAGCCCTCTTCTTTCAGCCTTTTCTGACAGCAGCTCCGCTGCTAGTATATCGACCACTTTTCCCACACAGGTAAGCCGGGATATGGAGCGGTAAGGTGTCAGCTTTGTATAGTCGTTTTTGCCATCTTTGCGAACTACCACGGTGATACACTCCTTCCATACCACTGGGTGTCTTCCTTTGCGAATTGCCGTCCTCGTCATCCTCACGATCTTCAATTTGTCCCACCTCCAGAGCAGCCATTTGGTGCCAAATAACAGCTTGTCTGGTCCCAGTGGCTTCTTGACCTACTCAGAATATATGGCTCGCTTGACTGCTTGCTCAGTGAGGCGGGTGGTTGCTCATCCCGCAGGAGGAAGTTCATAGTACTAGTCGCTGTCGTTCGGGGGAACAGATTTCTCTCTCCGCATCTCCTCCTTCTGCAACGATGTCTTTCCTTGCTTGCCTTCTCAGTCTGTTGAGGTCTCCACGGTCATGATCACCAGAGGGTTGGCATATGGTGCCACTCCACACACCTCGGCTTTGCTAATGTTATTCAAGTAATCTCTTCACGTTTCTCTGTTGGATGGCCAGACTGACTTCTGGAGCTCAGCCTATGCCTGGGCAGCCTCCTCCAAGTTCAGTCTTCTCCTTCTCTCTCTCCTTACTGTTGTTCTTCTTTCTTGATGTCAGTGTTCCCCCACCTCTTTAAACAGGCGCAAATTCTGATTTTCTTTGCCATGGCCTCGAGAACGCTGCTTATTGATTCCTCGCATGTTGAGCCCGCCTGCTCCACCTCGGTCACTGTGCACCGAGCATCTGATTAGGCTCTCTCCCTCGCTAATTCCATCCATAGCTTCCCCGCTGCTTCCATGTCTTTCCCCATCATTGCAGCCAAACACCACCCAATGATCCTATCATGATCCGCCTCCTCCTGCCTGTGTACTCCTACCACCTATTCTATAACCTCATGGTCAGGTCCAGTGGCATGGTCATCGGCCAGTATCCTCCACATTCCTATTGGCCGATTTGCCAACGTCAGGTCAATGACCGACTTGCCTTCCTGGTCCTCTGATATTCAAATGGGGGTGTTCCTGCCGTTATGTCCAATCTCCAGCTGTTACGGGAGTGTTTGGATCCCAATAATCACTACAATATTTATTGAATCCAAGTACTGCCGCCTATCCTCAAATCTCTTGCTCTCCTCCTCTTACACTAAGACTCAACCTCTTGTCCATCTACAAGAGCAATCCATGTCCTCGCAGCTAACTCCAAAGCTGCTCTCTCCACTCGATCCAAATTAACACGGTGCCTACAACTGTCTCCCATGTAGACGAAAACTAAGTTTTGCCATCGAACAACCACTCCTCATAATATTCGACGAAAGGTAAACCGCATGTGTTGGGATTTCTCAACACCAGGTAGCCGATGTTTTATGGTTGACAGAACTGAAACACCACAGGGTAGGTGTGGGTTAAATGGTGCTCTGCCAATTCGAAAAGCAAGCTGCCAAAACTCTTGAAAACTCCCTGCAGAGCGTACTTGGCTGGTAGAGAAGGATGTGCAGACATATACAGCCCAGTCGCGTGTGTGAATGAGGGAAGTTATTTTGAATAGATAGAATTCTTAACACTATTTTTAGATCATCTTCAGTGTTCTCTGAAAGCTAATTTTGTGGATGATGTCCTCTAGTTCCTTCAACCAACGCGGACTCTGTATACCCCTCGCATTTCCTCAGAGGGAGTGTTTGCAACTGGTCCCGGTAACGCGTCAGCTGTCCGGGTTCGGACTACTAATACCATTCTGTTCGACTGCAAACCCGTCCAAAGACCCGACCCGCTGCATCGTGGCAGGCCAAACACGGACATGGCAACCCGTGGGTTTTGCCGGGTTTGGCGAGACCCGTGGGTTCCAATTTCCGGTTGCGGTATTCGGGTAATTCTATTTATGGTCGCATTCAGATATCATATTGCGAATCGCACTATATTGACATTGGTAGATCGTTGTCCTTCTCTGATCTGTTGGCCGCCGTTATAATCAAAAACAAGTGAGAACCACTCTCTGCCCCATCCTGAAAATGAGAGTCAACGGCGACTCAATGATTTTTGGTCTTGCTCCTTGGGTAATCTGAGCGGTAATTGGATTCAGATGTTCATAAATGAGGTATAGGCTGCCTTTATATGCAAAAGAGAAAGTGACACACGCCCTGCCCTATTCTGACAATGAGTGGCAATGGAGCGTCAACGATTTTTGGTCTTGCATCTTGGGTAATCTAATTGGCAAATGATCGCAAACATCCATATACCCGGAATTGGCAGCCTTTATAGGCAGACAACAAGCAACATTATCGTCCCTGCCTCCCAGACAACCACAATTTAGTTCATATTCCAAGCTGCAACCAAGTGATACTGAGCTTTTTCGCCAATAAAATGGGTCAGAACTTTGTATATAGCCATTACCGGCAACATCGCGCTTTGATTCACCATGATGCAAGGCCAAAAATCGTTGACACTCTGTTGACGCTCATTTTCATGATCGGGCAGGGAGTGTGTTGCTTTCTTTTTATCCTATAAAGGCGGCCAATACTCTCAGTATGCGTCAAGATGGCCAAGTCTCTGATTAATTACCTGACTTACAAGACCAAAAGTAATTGACGATCTGTTGACACTCAGATTCAGAATCGGGCAGGGAGCATATCGAGTTCTCTTTTGCCTCTAATGGCAGCCTGTAGGTCATTTATGCATATCTGCGACCAATCGCCACGCAGAGTAACCTTGATACGAAGCCAAACATTGTTGAAACTCTATTGACGTTCATTTTGCCACGGGCGTATCCGAAATATGGAACACTTCACTTTGGCATACTATATTAATAATGGTCTTGTGGCAGCCGTTCTGTGCTATTCGTGTACATTCTCCTTTATTACTACATTGTTCTTTAATGATGCATATAAATATACCCTTTAAGATATACTTTAAAGTGTCCGGTAAATGTAGATAATGAAAATACTCAAAAATCCCATTCCCTTCAGTCAACTCTCGTCTTCGCTGTCATATTCACTCAAATGGCTGCCCTCATTGACACAATGGCTGTCAGCTGCATTACCACCCAGCTGATAGCGTACTAACCTGTGAATAGACCATCATGAGTCTGCAAATCTGGAATAAAATCTTCACCACCCATGTGATCCTTGGCAAAAATCGAGCGTTGGGATACGAAGTATGTATATACACATATGCTGGTGGCATACCTTGTGTTTCGGACCTCTCATCGTCATCTGATGGCACAGGTGACGATTCGGGCCTCAGTGGCGCCAGTCTTGGTGAAGGTGCAGTTTTGCCTTTGCGCTTCCAGCGTGTCTCTGGATTTTTTGCAGTGCCATTTTGGCAAGGAAGGCAGCGGTCGGTTTGATTTTCGCGAACCATTGCCGTGTGTCTTTCGCTCGCAAGCTTCACCTTGTTATGCCCGGGATACTCAACACCCCGCATCTTCTCTTCTCGGATGTCGGCATGAGGTTTCTTGCTCAGTTGTTGTGTTTCCTCTCTTGTGCCGCGTGAAATCCCTCCTTTGGCCATTTTGGCCATATTCAAGGCAAGACGCATGTCGGACTGTTCAAGCTGTACCCGACCTCCTTGTCTTGCCATACTAGCTGACATGTTGAAAACATCCAAGAAATTAGTTGCTGCTTGTACAGTGAGATCCGGGTATTACCTCGACCAGATATGACTCCGGAACCTCCTCCAAGGAATTTAAAGCCTGTTTCGTCCATTCCCGGGGACATGTATCATGAAATTGGTCTGCGAAAATCCCCAAACTGACAACATCGTGATGTTCAATTTCGCCGATGGTGAGGACAAATGCCTTAGTCGACCATGGAGATTTGCCATTACAAGAAGCGATACATTCGTCACGTAGCTCTCTACGTACCCCAGCTGTGCGTTATATTTTAAGTCGACTGTCGTTTACACAGATATGGATTGACTCACATCCAATCGCATGCTGCTTCTTATTCTTGCTGCTTCCAGTTTTACGTACCTTTTTCAAATGTGCGTCTTGGGTTATGTTCTGGGTGGCTACAATTGCAGCATTGCGGTGGACTAACTGGTGTCAGCATTGCTGCTGAGACTCGCCAAGGGGCGCATTGCGTGAAGCGCCTGTCGTTCAGCTCGATTCAGCTCCAATCGCACCTGGAGGAAGTGTTTCGGGAGCCATGGCTTGCTTTGGTAGAATCGTGAGCAAGATGATCACGATTAGAAGTGGGAAGTGCCGAAGATTATATACTGAGCTACAAGTCAAAATGGAATGAGTGACTGCCAACTTGCACGTTCAATTCAAGCTGAATCCTGCTGTGTATAGCTGCAGGGGATTCCAACGGTGTGGTGGGAAAACGGCTCCCACCACTACAAAGCCACGCATTTGAGTGGGCACGTGACTGGGTTAGGGTTATCGCGGCTCTGCATCACGCCAACGACAAGGTTGAAAAACCTTCGCTCGACGGCATCCGATACCACGATTCAGAGACAGACCTCACCAATCATCATCTCATCTCTTTCCTTCTTCTCTGTTTTGTTTCTTAGTTTCTAGCCAATCAACTATCTCGCTGCGGCTACTCCCTCCCTACGCTCCTCGCAACGAAACCTCCATTTTCGTAGCTTCCTACAGAAGCTACCGTGCGCGATCTCCTGATCCGGGATGTCCCCCACAAATGGTGCTCTGACTCGGAGGTCGTTTCGGAAAGCAGAGCACGGGCAAGTAAGCTGGCAGCGAGAGACAGACGACAGCGCGACGACACGGACGTGGATGGAATAGACGCGACGGGACTGGAACGACGCGTCACGGAAAACTGGGCTGCGAGCAGAGACTACACCACAGCGACAATTGAACACGAATCAAGCACGGAGGACCACTAGGCAACAACTGATCGACGAATAGGAAGCGGGGGAATCGAAGACGAGGATACTGGAATCGCAAGCAGAGACGCGTTGATTTGACTCCTATGGAGGTCGGAGCCACCATCACCACAACCTTACGCCAACGTACACGACAAGCGGACTTGGAAGCATGGAGATCTCACGACTACACGTTGAGGCCATCTCGGCTGCCAGCACACAGCGGAATCAGATGCCACTTCCGTATAGTCCAGGCGCGCCTATCTTTCGTGGCCCTGACGTGACGACGTTCCTCCACAAGTACGAGAGCCTTGCCGCCTTCACTAGTACCGACCCCTCTAGCTCCGATGCCGTTACGATGTTCCCGTACTACTGTGTGGAAGGCTCCGATGTTCGAGACATGGTTGTCATGATGCGCGGATACGTGGAGCGAGATTGGGCTGTACTCAGGACGGAGATGTTGGGCGTGTTTCGGCATACCGACAGTCAGGCTGATTCGTTCGTCTATACGCGTCAGTATCTCGAGCAACTCTGTGCGACCTTGAGAGACAGCCATAGAGGTCGTGACCATGCAGAATTCGGAGGTCTTGAACAGACGGAATCCCTCAAGTCGTTTCTTCGCACATACGACCACATCAGTGGAGTAGTCACCGAGCGCGGCATGATGGTCGAGTATGAGAAGACAGAGATGTTGCTGCGTGCGCGTTCCAAGCGACTCTGGAGGAAGGCGATATCTAAGCTTGGTCTCAACCCGCTCGAACCGCGTACATTCGAATACGGCAAGCTCAAGGGCTGGATCGCCGCGAGAATCGCAGCTACGGAGGCCTTGACAATGTTCGATTTTCTTGCTCCTGCCACACCGCCCCTGACAACTTTCCCGGCTCTCGCAACATCTCCGACTTCGATAGCTTCTCCTGCGCCCCTGGCTCCAACGGCTTCGACCTCTCCCACGGCTCCCACAAGTACTTCGGCTTCCTCTGTCTCTTCGACTCCAGCAACTCCCAAGACTGACACGACTTCTCCGGATTCCACGACTTCCCCTGCTTCTGCCCTGGCTTCTCCGGCTCCCTTCGCCCCCCCAGCTGCCGAGACTACCACGACAATTCCCATGGCAGTTAAGGTTCCCTCGACCACGGCGATAATTACTACACTCCCATCGGCTCCTTCTCCCGCGGCTAGACAAGGTACCATCCGTGCTGGACCGACTGTACGACTGGGAATAATCCGTGTTGAGCCACCTCGAGGCCCGCCAGTCCGTCGACACCGTTTTGTGCAGCCCAAGC
>Ga0307514_10000654_pt1 | contig 62817 bp, 52 predicted proteins | sample 16_EM_MG_FD_203088 | JGI IMG/M metagenome (GOLD analysis project Ga0307514, IMG submission 203088) | Populus trichocarpa ectomycorrhiza microbial communities from riparian zone in the Pacific Northwest, United States - 16_EM | ecosystem: Host-associated > Plants > Roots > Unclassified | place... | reverse complement strand
GGTTGATGAAGAGAGTTGAAGAAGCATGGGGGAGGGGGAATACCGCGGCAGTGCTGTTGATGGATGTTAAGGGAGCCTTTCCACACGTGGCAAAGGGGAACTTAATAAAAAGAATGGAAGAAATGGGATTTGAAGCCGATCTGGTGAGATGGGTGGAAAATTTCATGGAAGAAAGAAAAGTGATTATGTCGATGGACGGAAGAGAAGGAGATATTATGGATGTGGAAACGGGAGTTCCACAGGGGTCGCCAGTATCACCGGTTCTTTTCGTTATATACCTTTCGGGGTTATTCGGCGAAGTTGAAGAAAGAGAGAAAAAAATGCGAAAGCGAGGGCATATCTTTTGTTGATGATGTGGCATGGGTGGTAGAGGGGGCGGATGTGGGGGAATGCACACAGAGATTAGAGAGATGCGCCGAAGGAGCAGAAATTTGGGCGAAGGAAAACGCCTGTCAGTTCGACATCCAAAAAACCGAAGCGATTTTGTTCACTCGCAAGAGGGGCAATAAAGAACCGAAGATGAAGGCCAAGATAAGGGTCAGAAGTCATGAGGTTTTATATAATAAAGAAGCGACAAAGTGGTTGGGGGTATGGCTGGATAGTATGCTTACCCTGAATGATCACACGAAAAAGACCTTCGCGAAAGCAAGAAGGGCGCAAGGTAGGGTGAGATCCTTGATGACGAAGAAAGGATTAAGCCCGGAAGGATGTCAGAGAATCCAGATCGCTGCAGTACAGGCCGTCGCTTTATACGGGGCTGAGTTGTGGTGGAAGGGACAAAAGAATAGAGCACAGGAGGTACAACAAATATTGAATGAGCAAGGCAGAAGGGTAACCGGATGCTTTCGAACGACACCTCAAGGAGCTCTGATGAATGACGCTGGACTTAGACCGGCGAAGTCGATTCTTAATAACCGAGTTAGGCGGTACAAGATGAGACAAATGATGATGCCCGATGCCTCAGGCGGAGGGAGAATGATAGAAATGGAAGGAAACGTGGTTAGGAGGGTGGAGGGGATTGATGAGTTGATCCCGGAGGATTACCCCTTGGAGAGAAGGTTTTACGAGGGGACCACGTTACCGGAAGTTAAAAAGAGGCTGAAAGGCCAGGTGATAATTCAGGAAGAAGAACAGGCGCTGAAAGAAGCAAAGAGAGAAAGAGAGGGTCTTGTTCTTTGGACTGATGGATCGAGAAAAGAAGATGAGTGGGTAGGGTGTGCAGTGGTATGGAAAGAGGAAAGGTGGAATAAGAGGAGGGTACACCTAGGCCGACAGAAGGAAGCGTTTGACGCAGAAATGTACGCGATGTCGGAAGCAGTGAAGATTGCGGATGAGATTTGCGGAAGAAAAGAAGTAAGGAGAGTGACGATTTTTACGGACTCCCAAGCGACTTTACAAAGAATACAATCGGACGAACCGGGACCAGGGCAGATACTGGCCTTACGAACGATGAATTGGGAGAGCGAGTTGACCGATAAAAACATTCAGGTGGAGTACCGGTGGGTACCTGCTCATAAGGGTGTGGAAGGCAACGAAGAAGCAGACCTACAAGCAACGAAAGCGGCATATAAGCATTGCGGGAGTTATACCGAAACGCAAAACCCGTTACAACATTTGAATTATATATCTTTCGCTCACATTGGTCGACGGTTAACGGAGACGAAATGGGAAGAAAGTAAGAAAGAAATTAAAGAAATGGGAAAGAAATCGAAGCACAGTTACCGGTATGATTTGGTAAAGAGGGGGGGTAACAGTGCGGTGATGAAATCCCAAAAATTAATTGCGGCGAGGTTTTATCAACTTAAGACAGGGCATGCTCTTATGGGGAAATACTTAGTGCGCATTGGAAAAAGAAGAGATATGAAGTGCTGGTGGTGCGGGCACGAATATCAGACAAGAGACCATCTGTTTAAGTGGTGTAAGAGATGGAAACGAGAACAGAAGCGGCTTTGGGTTGACGGGCAAGAGGGGGAAGATGGGTATGAAGGAATTGAAAAAGTGATGAAAAAGCCGAAGATTAGCTTGCCGATGTCTCTTGTTTTTGCGGAAGAAAAATGTTCGCAGGCACTGTTAGATTTTCTTTGTTTGACAGATGTTGGTAGAATTAACGGAGTGGTGGAGGAGGCGGAGAACTCAGATCACGAGGAGTCGAGTGATGGGGGGGTGTAAAAAGTTGATGTTGTTTTTGGCGGTTTTCTTTTGTGTTTGGGGGAAGGGACTCGCGACTTTACTTTTGTTTCTTTATGTTACGGAAGAAGCGGGGAGGAAATATGTACGGGATATATGCCATGGCCGCCAGCGGCCGAATGCAATATGATTACAAACAAACAAACTGGAATTGTTTTAGGCCAATTGCAAGCACGCACTAGGGTGTGGAACCTGGACCTCTAAGTAGACGTACCGTCTGCCAGCTAACCCGATATCTGTCATGGTAGCATTTGACTCCACCTGATGCGGCGTTCAGCATTTATACAGAGGAGTTAATGTTTTCTGTTGGAGAACTCTCGCTAACAGTGCGATCACAGTGTATAACTCCTTCAGTTATCATCACTCGACTGGCTGCGCTCCTGGCTTAGTTTTCGGTCCGCGGACAACTCCCAATTCTAATATCATAGACTAAGTAGAGCTAAATGGGAAGGCATTTCAATCCAAAGGCGGGTACTGTTTTCATTCTTAATTTGGGATGTTTCAACCCTGATATTTTGTTTCACATCGGACCCAATTTCTTACCACCCCTTCAATGCTCGTTCCTAGATGGCCGATCAATGAGTTTCTCCGTGAAACAATTACGCTAGCCTGATATCTCCTCATTGGTAATAATATATCACCGCTCCTCTTATAGTTTTTACTTACATGGCACGGTATAGCGAGCTAATACTAGTGGCCCCATAAACGTCAAACAAAGGCGACATGTTTATTTTTAGGGCGCCACATGGATTGGGAGCAGAACTTCAAAGCCAGCTGGAGGCGGTATATTGTGTCTGACATTATATAATAGATTTAAACCCACCCTACTATTCTATAACATTTCTGTTCCATGTTTCCATACACTATTCCATATGCGTATGGTGCCTTTCCCTTGCGTCTCGGCCAGCCTCGGTAGTCTAGCAGCTTGCAGCAGGTTTGGTAATGATTTTATAGTACCACTATTGACGTTAATCTGAATGGGGACAGTGAATTTCATTGAAAGGGACATGTTCGAGGTGGTGCGCTAGGTTTCGGGAGTGGTGTCTGAGTGCAGTGGCCCGAGCGCATCCTAGTAGATTGAGAATAACGGTACCAGGATCGGAACAGATTGTATACCATAACCGAAGCCGCTGGGACAACACAAACTTTAAATTGACGTCGGACGCTTGTGGGGCAAACACTAGCTAGCGCTATGCACCTTCACTTTTTTGAATCACTCGCTTCCGCAGCAATGGTTATATCAAATACACTCTACTAAGAGTGTAGTCTCAGAGTAGCCGCCACGGTTCCGAGACTACCAAGAATGCAGTGTAAATATTTTCAAGTTGAAACATATATTTGAGTGAAACATCGCAGCTATCTGCAAGCGCAACATCTGTAAGGACCTCCGGTCAGGGTTCTCAACTGTTTTTTGTTTTGTTTAATTCATATTGTATTCACGCAAATTAGAGTATGACAAAGCTATCCATTTTTCCCCGATACTCCGCGGTGTGAGCCAGACGTGTCCACCAAGCCCTCCTCTCGGTCAAATGTACCATCCTTACCTCCTTCCCCCCACCGCCTTAAATTAATTGGCCCCCCTTTCCTTGATATAACCTGCACATCCCATTATCTGACGACCACCACTTACAAAATCCTCGCTCACACTCAGTCCAGGGTCTCATTGATGTTATCGCAGTGGAATACCCCATCCACTCTTGCAAGCTGACCTTTTTCGGAGGTCCAGAAATGCATACTCCCTAGGTCATACTGGGCGCGCTGACCATCGTCGGGCTTGGCAGGAATAGGGGGGCAGAAGGGTGATGTTATCGTAAGGCCACTCTTGTAGTTCGTTCTGGTGGTGCCCGAGAAGTGGGTCTTGTCCATTGTTGTCAGTTCGAAGAGCTTGTACGGAGCGTGTATCTCAGCACTCACATCTCGTGGGGTTTTTTAGGCAGCCGCTTGACGGAACTTCTCTGATACTGTGCTGATAGGCCATTTCCGGACCTCACCTACTGGTATATCCACAGGCATATCGTAGGCTTCGATAACTGGCGTAAAAGGTCGAATGGTGAGTTGCTGGGTAGACTACTGGTCGATGTCGATGCTGAGTGGTAAAGAGAGCTTTAAAACGACAAGATACACTTGCAAAAGCAAGCGGATACAGACAAAAGGTATGGAGTGAAGCCAAAGTAAAACCCCACTCCCCCCCAAAAAGGGGAAAGCTTGGCAAAACCAGGCGTTGTGTGGTTGTCGAAGGTGTGTGTGGTTCTCAACTGTTCGGGGGCCCTGGCGTCTTTCAGGGCCTGAGATTGCCGTCCAGGGCGAGGCACGAATCTTTCGCCCTATTCCGTCTCGGACCGAAATACCAATGCCTCGGGCCCAATATGGGTAACTGGCGAGCCCGAGCGGAGTTTTCCATATTGTGGCCAGGGTCTTCGTTGCCGGGGTTGTGGTGTCGGAACCGATGATACAATGTCATTTGAGAAATACCGATTACAGGCCTTCTAGCGTCACCTCCCTACAGCTGGGATCCAAAAATACGGGCTCGTTTCCACCCCAATTCCCGTATTCCAGTGGTCTCAATAGCCCGGCCCAACTACAGCTCGAGCTGCCGACCACGGTTCAGCCCGATGAATGCCCTGAATTAGTCTCGTTGCCGCGTACGACTATGTAGTAGCTCTACAGCTGCGCGGGCTGGAAGGCTATGGCTCACATTAAGGTTCGTTCCGGTAAAGTCATTATGATGTTTCATTACCGTAGTTAGCGTCATCGTTCAGTCTAATTGACCTGCCTAAGTTTACACCGTGCGGCACTAGCACCACACTGGTGGTTGGTGGTGAGGTTGTAGAAGAGGCGGTTCCCAAAATGAATGCCAAGGTCAATTTGAAGCATATAGAGGTGATGATACCGACTACTGTACTCACTTTATGTAAACGTATATGATCGTAGTACAAAACTTGAAACCTTCAGAAAGCTGCTTCAGCTACTTCAGAGCTACTGGATTCCGCCCAGTTCAGCCGAGTGGTGAACTGCTTGGCAGTGTAGTTATGGAGCTGCTACGAGCCGGGCTGGACTATTGAGGCCACTGCCGTGTTCTTGCTGACTGGCAAGACTATAAGGCCCGACAGGTATTTGGGGCCAGGGATCCATGCCAGTCCATGTAGTCTGGGATATTCCTTGCCCCGAAATTATAGCCCGGGGTAGGGCGGGGTGTTGCCTGGATGGGACGAATCATTGAGAAGCCTGGTTGAAAATGCGAGCCCTTTATGCGAGCAGGAATAGAAATTGCACTCAGATTTATTCTATCAGGTATCGATGTATTTCCGGTATAATAAGCGGAATTGGTGACGATACTTTCTGCTCTCTGGGAATTCTGGACAGCAAGTAATCGCTGCAAGGGCAGTTAGGTGCTTTTGGTTCGGCCGTACCCTGGATCGAGACGCCCTTACAACGGCCAACTAGAAGGGCGATGAGTGGATCGATTCGCATCTTGTTAAGGGGAGTAGGTTAACATTGATTAGTAGAACCTTCACTACTATAAACTAGAAATTTTATTTTGTAACTAGATTACCAGTCTCGCTCGCAAGCTCTCTAGCTAGAGTCTGGTATAAATTTTCTCTGAAACGCGTAGAGAAAAATAAAATTTTCATGAAAAATTAAGCTTTCCGAGTACATCGGAAATGCTTTTTAGCCAATGGGATCTCGCTGTCTAGCAACTTTTGGAAACGGCCTTAGCTTCAACTTGGAGAGTAGAGTTTCAGGGATGCGGAATTGATCTTTTGGCTTTCGGGTTGCAGACTTTCCACCTTTCGAAATCGATTGAAACCAATCAGGGATGGCCTTATTTATTCAGGTTGCGGGTTGTGCGCTTTGGAGTTTGAGTTTAGGAAACAAACTCATTCTCGGAAACCTATTATAGCTAATAAGAGACAGCCTTATTTCTTAAATTGCCAACTTCCCATCTTCGAAAACATATTGCAACCAACCAGAGAAGCCTTGTTTCCTCAGGCGTTGAGATTTGACTTTTTTACAATCCCCCTACCAACCTCCCTTTTCGGCGAGGGTTTGTCCCCGATGTCAGCCGAAATTCAAATCGCAGTCTGGGAACGAGAAACTGGAAAACATAAACAAAAGAGTTAAGTTCAAGACATTTGCACCGCGGAAATTAAGTACGCTCAAAAATATATAATCTCAAACAATACCTGGCTCGCGTTACATACTTGTTCGCCAAAGCAGACAAAGTCACCAAGCCACAGTAGTGCTATTGGGAGGAGAATACCGTTGGCACATGCAATCCAATGGTGGATTCAATTTGCGCTAAGAATTGGGAAGGAACACGAAAACTACCCAACTGAGAAATAGACAAATAAGGGCAACGAACCCAGCGCTACAAATAAACCTGATACACACAGGTTTTACAGTGGAAAAGAAAGGTTCGTACGCGTAGGCCACGCACGCAAATCATTCACAAAAACCGGACCACAAAAAACTGCAGCAGCCACCGCCGGGTTTACAATCTGAAAACTGTAAAAAGTCTCTGTTGCGAGACAGAAGTTTGTGGTGTAGACAGCTTTTGTTCATGGCACTCACTGATGTATATGCAAGGGTGAAACATCAAACTGCGCAATCGTATCTTCCAGCTTACTCCACAGCCAGTGCGTTTTGGTCTTTTGATGTGGTGCCTTACGACGATTGGATGGCTTGTTAGTCTTCGTGCACCCTAAGCTGGCAAAGCGTAAGTTGCAGCTAATTTACGCAGCAGTGCTTAGATGCGGCTAGCTCTGATGGGTGTGTTGTTAAAGTATGGCCTGCTCAGCCGCACGGTGATATACATCCATTTATTCCAGACACTTCCGTATCTTCGGGCGAGTTGCGCCTTTCTCTTCGAACTTACCACTTTCTATCTACCTGTTGTCTTTTATTCTCTTTCCCAAAATGTCCTTATCTCAACTGACAGCAGTAACGCCTTGGGCATAGAACCCACGAGATCGACTAAACGCAAACGGACACGCGCACCGAGCGCCGACGCCCTGTCAGACACCGAGGAAACCGCCCTCATGGCGCCCGCAGCGCCCTCAGATACGCCTCCGCAAAAAATTCCCCGGCAGGAATCAGCTACAGAGACAGCGGGAAACGGCCCCCCCTCAACGCACGCATCATATCAAAACTCTTGCCACCGCCAGTTCCCTCTTTGTAGCTTTTGCCTACAATGAATCCCTTCGGCTAAGGGAATGGTATGTAAACTAAGTATTGGTAGCACGGTTTCATTACTAGCTACCGATGAACAATGTCATCACTGCTCCGACCCTCAAGATGGTAGATATCCATGAATCTATTCCTATCCGAGTACGGCAGAGGGTTTGGTGCCTTTAGTCAGTGACTTTTGGAATGATGAGGGTCTTTACTGATTTAATACTCCTTGAAGGGAAAGAGGCACTGTTCTGTAACTTTCCGGTGCCTTTAAAGATGCGCATATCCAACTTCTTAGAGACCGTCTATACCTACATCTAAATAGACATACTTTCTGCTAGCTAAACCCGATGTGTTACAGTAGCATCAGATTCAACATGACGCAATAGTTCAACGTTCATACGAGGGAGTTAATGATTCTGTTATGGAGACATTTCGCTGAAATTCCGATCACAGTGCATCACTCGACCGGCTGCACTCCTAGCTTATTACTACAAGTTACGGTGGCGGCTTCGCCGCCCTTTGGAGGTACCGAGATAGATCATCTCCAGCTCAACTCCCAGGAATACCTTACCCTAGCTGTCAAGTGCTTGGAGGGTATGAAAAGTTGGGCACACTTCCAGATATGATATCAAGTCCTGGCAGCCATTTCACTGAGCTAGAACATATAAAAATAATCTAGTGACATCTATGACTTGATTTGTGTGAAGGAAAAAAGTTGAATGCACCACCTGATCTCTCTACAAAATACCACATATATGGTGCCATGCCACCCTCCACATCAATGACTATCTATATCCAGGTGAATATTCTACTAAATAGACTATCCAGCCACTCTGTTGGTTGTTTCTGTTGAGGGTCATTATGGTGGAGAAGAGGAATGGAGCAAGGAATTGAAACCACAGAAGCAAAAGGAGTGAGGCTCTATGACTTACTCGACTGGTACTGATATACCCTAGGATATTCAGTTGTGAATCAGTGGATCTAGAAGGCTGAAGGCTTATCTTCAACATTGCACCATACATTGTGCAGCATTGTAAGCGAATTCTGGAGGGAGCAGCTCTAGCTCGAGGAGTATAAGAATATGGTGACAGGATTTGTCAGAACACGCAGCCTTGAGGAACCACATATATTGCATGGATCAACAAAAGCTCAACATGAGTACATGTAACCAGGAGCTGGAAAGAATAAAGTGTGTATTTCATTGTGTGGTAAAATGATACATCAGCAAAAGTACTAATTGACTATAGCCTACACTATGTGTATCTGCATACTTGCACAACTGAAAGCAAGCGTCCCTTGGACCTCTGCACAATGTGCAGTCTATCGTCATCTAGAGTCCATTAATAGAGGTGTGCACCTGTGCCTGTGAAACAATATACGACTGGTAGCCAGAGTTGGATGTATACCTGTGTTAACTACATGGCTGTAATAGCAGTACGGAGTCCACTGGAGAGTCTGCTGGAACTTGAACACCTTATCAGAGCCTACTTTGATGTCTGATTGATATCCTGCTTGTAGGTCTGCTTCATAGCCTGCTTCAGAGCCTGCTTCATGTCTGCATGACTGTGGAATGCTTGAGAGCTTCCGCTGAGAGATGCATACATCAGGAGGAGTTGAGTTTTCCTTGTAATACATTTGGCCAATGAAAATCTCTGAGTTGTGGCAAGGTTTGACATGAATGTTGACAAACTGAATCTACTTGTCTGAGTACTTCTAGTAGTATGATCACCATCACCAACACTATCATCATTGCTATCATCACCATGGCCATCATACTATTAGCATTATCACTTTCAGCCCTGAACTGAATGTGTACACATACACCTATAATCGGATGACTGCAGGCAGCAGAATTTGCTAGAAAATCTGAGTCCCAAGATACAGTTCTCTACTTTTTCTGTAGAATCCGAAATTGTCATTGTCAAAATATAACTATGAGGCATTGTGAAATCTCGTTGTGGTGGGCACAATAAAGATATGGTTCACACTTTAATATTAATTGATGTTATGATTTCTGCCACGATATGCCACCCACTACCCACTACCCATCATCTGCCTCCTGGTGCCTGGTGGCTGTAACTCTGCAAGTCTCTCGATCAAATACCAAGAAGCATATATGGGAACATAGAGTCAGGTGAAATTGGGGGTGTCTTGCCTCTTGAGAGTGAACTTGGATGCACAGAGCCAAGTAGGCTGGGAGTGTATCATGTAATGTAATTGGGAACATACTTGAGAGCATGCTTGGAAGTATGCTTGAGAGCATCTTGAGAGCCTACATAAGAGTATATATGGCTGCGAGTATACCATCATGTGCAATTAGGAGCTTTGTTGAAAGCATGCACAGAAGTATACTTGAGAATGTTCTTGGAGGTATACCTGGGAACATACTTGGAGTGTACTTGGATGCTTCTTGAGAGCTTACCTGGGAGTATAGAGTCAAGCAGGCTCAGAATGTGTAATTGAGTGGAATTGGTAGTATACTTGAGATCATACTCGGGTGTGTACTTAAGAGCATCTTCGGAGCTTACTTGAGAGCATGCAATTAAGTGTATTCAGCTGTATTGTTGAGTGCAACATTATCAATTGGATTAAGCGCACAAAATTGTGTGCATATCGTAGTAATATAGTTAACGCACTGGTTGATAGGAACTATTACTGCCATCTGTCAAATATACTATGGATTACGATCCCAGATACCGCTTTTGTATGAGTTATGAATCAAATAATGACATTTTTTTGGTGTACCTATCTACTTCTGAGTTTTCTAAATATATACACTTGCCCTCACCCAATCCACCTCAGTTATCCCTGTGCACCACCATCCCCCTGCTGGCTTTCCATACCAATATATGCAGTGGAGATAAGATATAGATGTTTCCACCACCCTGTTTAGACTCAACTCCATCTTCTAGGCAATATACCCACTGTACAGGTTCTAAGCCCACTAGTATATCTCTCCAAGTGTCTGTAAGTTGGTACTATTTCTATGGCCAAAGCAATTATTGCCAGTTGAAAAGAAGCTTTCTGTGCAGCTATTTGAATTATTTGAAATCCAATGATGTCACCAAGTTTTGCTCTGATCACAACATGTTCTAGGGATGAAACATCCATAAATAGGTTGTATTTCACTTCCCCATTGCCAATTTTCTCTATTGCAAATTCTCCTCATACTTCTATAAAAAAACATTACAATAAAGGTATTAATCCACAACTACTCACCCAATATTAAAAATATCATGAATGTCAACCTGGGATGTGAAAGCAGGTAGAGTTATATACATTTCATATATATCACACTTTGTTGTCAGAGTGCAACTTGCAGACTTAAATTGGTGGATTGTTTTTAATTTGAGTTCTTGTGGTTTATACTTCCCACTATCAGCCACTCAGCCACTCAGCCACAGAATTCTGACCAATAAGAATCGAAAAAGACACATTCCATATGCTTATATGAATAATATGACCTGAGAGGAAGTCGCCGCTACACTAAGATCACCGAATTGACTCACAGGCTACGGACTCATAGTCGTAGACTCATCCATGAGTCTTCACTCGCCACCGCCACCGCCTGGTATTTGCAATCATGAGCTTCCATGGACTTCCATGGTGTTCCAGGCTCTCATGTATATAAGGACAGAGCTTCTCCTTAGATAGTAGAATAGACTTTATCCCGCTTCACATTCGTAACATAGCTTGTTGAAATGTACTGATTGCTAGAAGCTTGTATTCTTAAGTACAGGTACATTCGTGATCTTATATACGGCATTCAGAGTATGCCCTGTACGCATGCATGCGCACTCAGCTGGCATCTCCGGCTGAGTCTGCAACGACCATCATCTTAAGGAGATTATGCATCAGCCCAGCTGAAGCCCATAAGCCGTACGCCAGGGAGATTGGACCATATATGCAACATAGCTTGTTACTATGGATGCTTCTTTGACTTGTTGATTGACTTGATTGATTCTCGCTATCTCGAGGGCCAAAGGCCCGTATATGTACAATCTCCCATATGCGTACGCGTATGCTCTGACATGAGACGCATCACTCTGGTCCTGATGCATATCCTCATACAGTCACCATCTTCATACAAGTCTTCATTCTCATACAAGACATCAGACGGTGCTGAGACTCACGATCCAAGTATACATGCAACATAGCCTGTGACTTTGGATGCTTGAATGACTTCTCGATTGACTGATATCTCGAGGGCCCAAGGTCCGTATACGTACTGACTCCCATATCATATCCGTTTGCATACGCGTTTGCATTATCTTGACATGAGACACTCACCTTGACCCTGATGCAGACCATGCATATCTTCATACAAGACACTATCTTCATACGAGCCATCAAGCGGAGCTGAGACTCACGATGTAGGTATACATGCGACGTGCCCAGGTTTGGGTCCCAATTTTCCACGGACAGCCTTGGTATTCATGACATATGTAAAATACAGCAAAATGCGAAAGCCTTCCAGCCAACAGGAGGATGCTGTTTCCATTCTTAATTTTGATGTTTCAACCCGGTATTTTCGTTCCCTATTGGGCCCACTTTCTTACCACCCCTTTAATTCTCGTTCCTCGATAGCCGATCAATAAGCGCACTAGCAAACCACTCTGCTAGTCTGGAATCCCGGCATCAGTAACAAGGAGTCGCCAAAAAAGTCGATCCACATGTGGTTTTTATGCTACTGGCACGGCATGGCGAGCAAGTTCTACTGTTCTAATAGCCCCATAGACGTCAATAAAGTGACATGCTTATCTTTAGGGCGCCGCATGGATTAGGACTAGAACTTCAACATAAACCGGATGCGGTATATCGTGTACGGCATAGAGCGATTGATTTGAACGCATTCCTACTGTACTACGGCATTTCTATTCCACGCTACCCCTACACTATTCTGCATGTGTGTCTTGATCAGCCTTGGTAGTGTAGCAACTGTCCGGTGGGATACTTCACAGTGCCACCATTGAAGCTCCATCATATCAGTTCGGTAATGTGAATCGAGATAGCGAATCTCATCACGAAGGATGCGCTCGCGGCACGTGCGCACCGTAGGTACCAAGATCGGAACGGAAGGCGATAGCCGAGGCCGCTAAAACAACTCAAACTTTAAATTAACATCAAAATCTTGTAAGTCAACCACTAGCTATGCACCTTCACTTTTTTTATATTGCTCACTTCCATAGCAACTGTTATATCAAATACACTCTACCAAGAGCGCGGTGTAAACGTTTACAGGTGAGACATATGGTTGAGTGAAGCGTATGCGCAGCGTCTGTAAGAACCTCTAGCCCTGCTATTAAGCCCCATTCGCGGATCCACCTCATCCGCGGATGGGTCGCATCCGTGAATGGGTACCCAGTTCACGGAATTCCTGAATAGGGTGAAGAAATTCGGTGTGGTGCGACCATTGTCACCACACCTACACCCAACAACCACAGCCGCCATCCATTCAAATTAGTCCTCCATCACCGTCCCCATCACCATCACCATCACCATCACCCTAAAACAGAGGTTTTTCTCGTATTTTCAGCCTGTGAATTAGATAACCGCTGCCACCGCTTACATTTTTATTTTTATTTTAGCATTAAGTTCAGGCTGGCAGCAGGTGATAGGAGGCGTACAGACAACAGTGGTATTGGTCGTATTGGTAGTGGCGGGTGGTGAAGGTGCGTAGTGGAGAACCTACCGTGGTCGATGGATAGGGTGTCCCATTCAGGGATCACACCAAGCGCCACCCGTGGATCCGTAAATGGGGCTTAACACTGCCGTCATTAGATGATTAACTACGACGGTAAAGTTTACCCACCCCTGCTGCAAGTTACTTACTCTGCCGAATTTTTGAGAGAGGATGGTATCCTCAGCCAGATATCTACACTGAATACCGGGCCAGACACCATAGGGAACTTTTATTTGCTTGCATATAGCTTGTTATCCTCGGGTGCCTCTCCGGACAGTTCCAGAAACCTGTGTAATGGCTAATTTACCTGTCCCAGCGCTAACTACCTAACAGCCCAAGCGCGATATATTCTGGGAGTTCAACAGAAATAATAAAAACCGACAAAAATGCAGCGGGAAAAACGCAAATGGCTGGAAGTGTTAGGGTGAGCTATGCACCCGTCCAAACAGCATTATTTAGTTCACGATAGATTTTGACTGCCACTGTGGCAGTGGTAACAAAATTTCGCCGATGGAGTTAGCAATGACTAGGGAATTGTCAGGGTCAGCTACTGATGCCAGGTCACTACTCAGGTTTTTCTCGTGTGAAGTACCACTTGGTTTATTTGTCTGAGTTATTGTTTAGAAATTTTTTTAACCAGTTTCCTACCTTAGGCTGTATCAAGCCAATCATTTTAGGGAGGTGGGAGATTATTTCGCACTTCAAATTTAGTTACCCCGTTGTCCCGTACACTAAGCAAGGTGACTGAAATCGGATCCGTCTGTTTGCAGCTTTTGGTACAGCAGCTAGTAAGAAATTTTGCGAGCTGTAGGTCCCTTGGGCGCGAGTGCCCCTATACACGTGTTGCTCCTGTGTTGTTCGATTGGGTTGTGCATGAACGATTATGCGCGCTGACATCAACGCATTGGAGTCGTGTCGTGGGTATTGCATGCTTAGCCATACAGAATAAGATTATTTATTTACACATATAATTCTGGCGCTACCATATTTTCTGTGTGCTGCCTTCCACTTTAAACTTTTCATCTACTTGCCTTGTATCCTTCCGAACACTTCCACGGAAAATGCCTCGACAGCGAAGTGCCCACGCCGCATCTCAGGCGGACGACCCATCACCCGGAGCAAGCGTCAAAGGACACCGAGCGCTGAAGTCCAGTCACACACCGAGTTAATCATCGGCCAGCCGTCTACTGCGCGCTCTGGTGCGCCTCCGAAAAAACGACCTCGGCAGGAGTCGGCTACAACCGGAGGAAACTATGGTGCACAAACTGGGACTTCTACGGCCAGCACCAGGGCCAGTGTACCTTCGGTCAGAGACGAGAATCTGCATGATCCCCCATCGAGGCCAACTTATCGCACGTTGCGCATTAGCCTAATTCCTTATTCCGTTACTGAAAGCCAGATTCGCGGATGGCTACAAAGTTTAGTTTCGGATACGTCTGCTGGTGATGGCAAGGAGAAGGACAATAACGTCCTCGAGCTGTCACTGTCACCATATACCGCCACCACCACATGGCAGGTCGCTACAGCTACCTTTCGGTATACTCCATGGATATTCGCGGGTTGTGGACCAGGCAGAAGTACCGAAGTTCGTGCAAGTTTTGGGGATATTGAAGCTGAATTTATTATCGACTGCGATTTTTTGGGAATAACACCACTGTACGCTTCGTTGGAGCCCACGGTGGAGTAAGTTGCAATTCCCTTTCTATTTTTTCAATTGGATGAAGAACTCACTCTCCCGCGTTGTTTAGTATTGTGGCTGTACCTGGGCTCGGAAGTCATGCGTTTGGCTCTTGGAAATCCCCTCATGGGTATAGGATGTGGTTGAGAGATTACCTTCCTAGAGACATCCAGGGCCTCAGAATCCTCATTTTCGGCTACGATTCGGTTCTGCAAGGCAGCACATCTACGAGTTCTATTCCACATTATGCGCGACAGCTCCTAGATGCGGTATATACCATCACAGATGAGGTTTGCACATATATCCGGTGATATGATAAAACGCTCATCACTAAGTAGGGACAACATCGTCCGCTCATTTTTATCGGGCACAGTCTCGGTGGTCTTGTGATCAAGCAAGTGAGTTCACATACTTTCAAATGTTCTTCTATAATGTACGCAGCGAATAACATCTGAAGGCATTAACAGATGCGAGGCATGGTTCGGAGCATGACCGCGACATTTTAGCCTCATGCGTTGCTCTCTGCTTGTTTGGGGTTCCTAACAAAGGACTCAATAATGAGAATATGATGTCACTGGTAAAAGGGCAAAGAAATGCGCATTTTATCAACGACTTGAGAGAAGGGTCTTCGTTGTTGCAGTTGTCCTACCGAGAATTCTTGCAAAATGTTGGACCTGGTCACTGTCGTGTGATTTCATTCTTTGAGACGCAGGACAGCAGGTCTATAGAGGTAGCGTTGCGACTCCGGAATCTTCTACTCATGGATTGGTACTAACACGGTCGGTCCGAAGCAATCACCATCCGGAAAATGGGAAAAAACCGGCACCTATATACGGCTGGTGACTCAAGATTCGGCGACCTGGGCCATTCCAACGGAAGCGTTGTACGATCAAGTACCAATCGACGCTGATCATTCAGCAATGGTAAAATTTACCGATCGAGCGGACAGGAATTATCTTAGTACAGTTCAGAGGCTGCGGGAATGTGTCAGAGACGGGCCTGGTATTGTACGGCAGCGGCTGGAAGCAATGCCAGAACGTATATAGACTAGCTAGACCTTACTGTATTCAACCGAAACTGATATCTCACTAGCTCTGAAGGCCGAGATTCTTGAGTGGATATCTACGATCCCGTACACGAGCCATCACCGACGCATCAGTGAAGGCCGTCTCAAAGAAACTGGAGAGTGGATCTTTGCTAAGTCAGAGTACCTTGAGTGGCGAGCCACTAGTGAATCAAAGCTTTTGCTGCTACGCGGAATCCGTAAGTTACTCTATCCCTGGTAGGTCCGAGTTGGCTTACAATCAACCATAGCCGGGGCTGGAAAAACTTATGTGGCGTAAGAAATGCACTACAACCCATTCTATAAACTTCTAAGCTCTAACATTTGCTGGCGTAGGTCAAAAGTTATAGACACTTTATTGGATGAGCTCCAGGATCATAATCATAGCAAAACAACCCGCTTGGTATACTTTTATTGTAATCGAGCCGAGAAAACTCGCAGCGACCCGGAGAGCATACTCAGTGCGCTAGTTCAACAACTTGCACGCTCCCCCCTAGGAATCTTGAAGCCTGTTGTGGATTTATATATGGACAGGAAGGAAGAGGGGCAAAGGACGTCGCGGCTTACCATGCAAGAAACTCAGACTTTACTAGTTGAACTTACGGATATGTATCCTCAGACAATAATATGCATTGATGCATTGGACGAGGTTAATAGCGAAAGCCGCATAATCCTTTTAAAGTCGCTAAAGTCGGTCATTGATAAATCGAAAAACCTCGTCAAGATTTTTGCAGCGTCTCGAAACGATCCAGATATCGTTCTTCAGTTTAGCATATTTCCCAGGATTGACGTGCAGCCCGACGATAATGCCAGCGATATCCACAAGTTCATAATTTCAAGAATGAAGACTGTTATTGCTGATCAACGGCTGCTCTTTGGCCGCGTTAGTAACGAACTGGCATCTGAGATTTGTGACACGCTGTGCACTCGGTCTACAGGAATGTGAGCGAAGCATTTTCACTATTAAAAGTTGTTATAGTTAACGGGATTAGGTTCCAACTTGCTGCACTTCAAATCGACTTCCTCTGCCTGACGGACACCCCAACGAATGTTAGAGGGAGTTTGAAACAACTTCCGGATACCCTGGCTAGTATTTATGAAGAAATATACAAGAGCATTATCTCCCAGAAAGGAAGCTCCCCTCAGCTAGCTCTCAATGCCTTCCGGTGGGTTAAGTTTTCATATGAACCGCTCACATCACAAACTCTTTTGGATGCTGTGGCGGGATTCCCTGAAGATGTGCAGATAAGCACAGATACGATATTGAAAGTTTGTCAAAACTTCCTTATCTTGGATACAGGCTTGGATACATTCCGCTTTGCACATCTCTCTGTAGAGGAGTTCCTGGAAGCCAAGCTCACCGACGTCGACAGTCATGCGTATATTGCGGAATTCTGCCTTTCGCTTTTGTGCTTTCCTGGCCTCAACTTTCCTGATAAATATGATCAGACTATTAGCACTACGGAAGGCGAGTACAGAAATCGTCATATCTTGTTGTACTCTGCAGTTTTCTGGCCCTGGCATTTCTCTCACTGTGAAGGGATATGCAGCATTGATTCCACAATGTTAAACTTGAACTGCCTTTGGTATATATTTATATCAGACTTTAACTATAGGAGATGGCTCCTCTACCATCGTTCTGCGATTGGAATGCCGCTCTTCAATCATAGCTTCACAACTAGAACAGAATACTTTTGGCGTAAGCTCCACGACTTTGCGGCACAAGATTCGAAAAATCCTCTAGTCGCCGCTTGTGTATTCGGGTTCAGTCGAAATTTCTCATTATTATTTCAGTCGATGCCTGACATAGGGGATACCTGTCTGGATGAACTGCTTTTCATCGCGTGTCGCTTCGGATACCTGAAACTTGTACATTACTTATTCCTGGAAAATGCCGATGCCTCGGCAGAAGACTGGAAGGGACAGACACCACTGCATTTTGCGGCAGAGAGCGGGCACGAGCCTATAGTTCTGCTACTACTAAACAAGGGTTCGGACGCCTCGGCCACTGATTGGTTTGCAGAGACGCCCCTGCACCTTGCTTCAAAGTACGGGCACGAGGCAATTGTTAGACTATTCCTCAACAAGGGTGTCGACGCTTCTATTGGCCGGTACGAGCACACACCGCTACAACTTGCGTCACAGAACGGGCACGAAGCAGTCGTCCAACTTCTTCTCGACAAGGGTGCTGACACCTCTGCGTACGGTATGATCGGGCAGACCTCGCTGCATTTGGCCTCAGAGGGCGGGCACGTGGAGGTGGTCCAGCTACTCCTCGACAAAGGCGCCTCCATCTTCGCTGCCGATAAGGACGGGCAGACGCCGTTGCACTTAGCCATGAAGCACCGGAACGAGGAACTGATCCGGCTACTTATCGAAAAGAGCGCCTCCGCCTCCGTTGCCAATAAGGACAGGCAGACGCCACTGCACCTAGCCTCTGAGAACGGCAACGAGGCAGTAGCCCGGTTGCTCATCAAACACGGCGCCTCCATATCCGCTGCAGACCACCGAAAGAAGGCGCCACTGCACCTAGCCTCTGAGAACGGGCACGAGGCGATAGCCCGGTTGCTCATCGAACACGGCGCCTCCATCTCCGCCTATGGCTACGGATGCAAGACGCCACTGCACCTAGCCTCTGAGAACGGGCACGAGGCAGTAGCCCGGTTGCTCATCAAACACGGCGCCTCCATCTCCGCCTATGGCTACGAATGCCAGACGCCACTGCACCTAGCCTCTGAGAACGGGCACGAGGCAGTAGCCCGGTTGCTCATCAAACACGGCGCCTCCATCTCCGCCTATGGCTACGGATGCCAGATGCCACTGCACCTAGCCTCTGAGAACGGGCACGAGGCGGTAGCCCGGTTGCTCATCGAACACGGCGCCTCCATCTCCGCCTATGGCTACAGATGCAAGACGCCACTGCACCTAGCCTCTGAGAACGGGCACGAGGCGGTAACCCGGTTGCTCATCGAACACGGCGCCTTTATCTCCGCCACAGATGACAGAGGAAATACGCCACTTCACCTAGCCTCTCTGTGCGGGTGCGAGGCGGTAGTCCGACTTCTCATCCACAAAGACGCCTCCATCTCCGCGAAAAACAGCTACAGGAAAACACCGTCATAATTGCATCCATACAAAGGGCCATAGCCAAGCTGCTATTATAATGAGTTTAAAACCCTAACCTCTACCACAAATCCCATCCTCTTTATATTCAATGAATCAATGACTTTCGACCGGTCGCTGTATCAGATGTATATCGATTCTGTTTGTTGTAATTCCATTCCCTTCCCCTATGCTCTCTGTCCTCATATTTTCATGATGTGGTGATACTGTTTGTTTCGCTCTTTATCTAGTTTTATATTTTGAGTTTTATGTAGACCATATTCCGCTCAGCTAAAAAAAAACCTGGCTACATCATTTCTAGTAATTTTCAATTCTTTCTGCAATCCGCTTTTTTGTTATTTGTCTTGGTCCGGTTTGAGAGTTATGTTGGGGAAATTAGAATGTTTATAAGCACATATTGATATATCATGCCCGGCAGAATGGTTTGACGTGAGCGGCCAAGAGCCGGAGATAGGAGCAACGCGGTTTGCTTGGGCAAATCATTTTCTAGGTCGCTGCTGGGTAAGTTGGTGCTTTGGGAAGTAGAGTTGGGGTGAATCGTCACTTCAATCGTGCCGGTGGGATCAGATATCGCTCATCGACGGGGTAATTGGGAAACTCGTTGTGGTAGGATCGTAACGCTGTCGAAAATTTTGAATCTAATTGAAGGTTGTGATATTCACATATTCAAATTGTGTCATAGCATAATTTTGAGTAATCGTGTTTTCCTACGAGATTTTACAGTCTTGCATGAAAATCAAAACTAAAATAATTATCCTAAGGCCACGGTAAACGTTAAAACTGTAGTGCTTGTGTTCCATTCTCTCGCCTGATAATTCCCGAATGAATCGTTTATGCTATTGTCATTAGCAATCATGAGGAATGATAACTAATCCCAAACTCTACAAAAAATCACTACCCCCGCCTCCAGCTCTCATGTGTATGCGACGCTCGATCCAGGAAACAGTGTGTTCGTCCTACTCTTCCACTTCCCTTCGATTATGCTCCCTAACTTCTACTACTATCCAGTGAACCAACCAGACCTCCCAACCAGTGTTCCTAAGCGGCCAGGCCCGGCCGGCCTGCATGAAGCCTGGCCTGGCCGCTAAAAAGCCAGGTCTCAGATTGGCGGTCGTGCCGCTTAGGAACATTGCTTCCAACGGTTGAACCAGTACACGGGTTTTAAGCAGTAAACCGGTGCGTTATGTAGTTGGATCTTGGCAGTACAGTGCAGTTGGTGTAGGCTCGCAGTGCAGTACAGCACAGTTTGTATGTAGAAACTCCACTCTCTTAGGAACCCGAAAATGTATCCTATACATGTATCACATCCATGGAAATGTATATGTTCCGACTGAACTGGGAAGTAATCCGCTTCGCGAATAAGTCGACTGCTTCGCGAATAAGTTAACTTCTTGTCCCAGTTGACTGGGCCAAGTTCTTGCCAGTCAACTGGGACATGAAGTGCATTACTTTGTGATACAGCCAACTAGCCTGTGAACCTCGGGTATACTACAGAGTTGCATATATACTATGATAGTCCGCATCTGTAGGGCATACGCTGTAGGGCATACGCTGTAGGGCATACGCTGTAGGGCTTACGCTGTAGGGCATACGGGTATGGGCTTATGGTATCCATATGGAAAATAGAGCAGAAGAAAACATTTACATTTAGTATTACATATATACTTAGAAAGTCCACTGCTGTTGGGTATACATTGTAGGGCATACGCTGTAGGGCATGCACTGTAGGGCAATTGGGTATGGGCTTATGATATCCAAATGTGCTTAGGGCTTGCAGCTGTCTCCTCATCCGGATTTGTCGATCAATGTCCAGGAATTGATACCAGGCCCTGCTATCCATATATGGTCTATGATAACCTCAAGAAATAAACTTCAGAATTATACACTTCACATTTACCGCTTCCAATCCTTACAGTCCGTATTGTCTTGCAACCTCTACCACTTATCTGCTACAGCCATTTACTAGTAAATTTCACTGCACTTTCAAAATATCCACATCAACTACTGAGTCCCATATGATCATGTCCATATCCGGTGGAACTACAGACCATGGTTTTACAGCGCAATCAAAGTTACAGTTTCAAGCGATGTTAGAGAGTCCACAACATTTCAACACAATGTTGTTCAGTGCACTCAAATAGCAGACCTATTTCCACTGACTTCTCTTTCTGAAAGAAAGGGTTGTGGGAACAAATAGTAAGTAACTTATAGTGGAGAATAAAAGATTTCAAATGCTAACTGAAAAATTATTACAAGAGGAGAGGTGTAACACCGGGAGATTCACCCAAGGTCCTAATCAATAAAAGCCCCTACTGACTTCCGGACTGATAGAGAAGAAGATGAATAAAGCTTCACTCAGGATGCGTATAAGGATTTATAGCCAAACAAGACCAGGTGACTGTTCCGATCTCTGATCCTGATAAATAGCATCGACTAAAGAGTATCGTCTGAAGATAACAATTGCTGATGTGCACGATTTAACAAGAGCCTGAAAGGAGTATCTGCTAAATCACCACACTATCGTAATAATTGTCTGACTAGGATCGGATGCTATAAGTATCATCCCTGCAACCGTCAATTATACTCAAAGACGAACAGTCCAAGAATGCAACCACTCTAAGTTTCGACTTGTCAATCAGAAACTGCAATTTAGTTAGGCCTCAGCGGAAGCAGTTGTGCCAACCCGAGAGTATCCTGACAGAAGTAACCTGTAAACCACCACTCAATCGGACAGATCCTCAGACTTCCTTCAGACTCCAACATATCATCTTGCCCACTTCACGATCAACGACTTGCTTTGACCAATGTACTACAAATAACCAAGTATAAAGAGTGACAGATATATCTGTGATATTGAACTGAGTAATGAACATACAACTCTGGACTTCAAGGGAGAAGTATCTTTGTTGAGCTTGATGCAGAACAGATAGATAATAGAGGTGAATAAACTTAATGCTTAACCTCCAGGTCGTGAAGCTCAATAGATATACGTAGATAGATCTTGTTGTAGCTATTGTTCAATGTCCTTCCTCCATGTCAGTATAGCTGACTATATATCACAGCATCCACACACTAAACAATCCTAAGACTGCAAAAGCCTGCTTCGCAGTTCATATATGTAACTGCCTCATCATCTGTTTGCCTCTACCATCAATAGTTGGGTTATGACTCATAGGAGTACTAACTACCTCATCGAGATAATATGCTCGTATTGGGACACTATTGCTACTGGCGACAACTCCAAGGCATATGAGCTAATCTGCAGCCAATTAGCAACAATTTGGTTTTTGTCACCAAGTGCCAGTAAGATTGCGCTGTCATATACCCACCGGGTATATAACAGTTTCACAATTGCAGCAAAGAATAGAACACTTAATTTCATCAGCAAAATTTATTTTAGTCACTGGAAGCCTCCAGGAGTATCTGAGAGGCTGTGGAGTGTAAACTTAGAAGCATCAATTTCAGGAGATTATCAGACCCTAGAAGGGTATTCCTGCTGGCCTTCAGTGTAACTAGGAGCGCCGATGACAAGCCTAGGAGCACCAGGGAGCACCAGGGACAATCCTGGGAGCGCCGGCGATAAGTCTGGGAGCACCTCGAATCACAGTAGAGCAGTCTGGGAAAAACAACATCTTCTTTGGGAATGCTGCTGGTGCACCTGGAAATCATAGCTACTACTTATTGTTCAATGATTTTTAAAACTCATGTATTCAGTTTGTATTCCCATCTATATATCAATGTATCTATATAGGTACCCATCTACACACGGTATATCTAGACTGGCTGCAGGCGGTGCTTGAGCAATTCGTGGTGCGCCTGAAAATAACGATCAAGTGAACTCAGGGATGCGCTCCGGGGCCATGATCGAGCAAGTTTTGCGATACAATTGGAGGCCGCGATCGAGCAACTTTTGAGATGCATTCGGAGGCCGTAATCGGGTGAGTTTAGAGATACACTTGAGGGCTGTGATGGAGCGAGTTTGGAGATGCACTTGGAGGCTGTGATTGAGCAAGTTTGGAGATGCATTTGGAGGCCACGATCGAGCGAGTTTGGAGATGCACTTGGAGGCCGTGATTGAGCGAGTCTGGAGATGCACTTGGAGGCCGCGATCAAGCGAGTTTGGAGATGCACTTGGAGGCCGTGATCGAGAAAGTTTGGAGTTGCAATTGCCAGACGTGATCGAGCGACTTTGGAGATACACTGGGAGGTCGCGATCGAACAAGTTTGGAGATGCACTTGGAGAACGTAATCGACCGAGTTTAGAGATCCACTTCGAGGCCGTGATCGAGTGAATTTGGAGACTGTGATCGAGTGAGTTTGGAGATGCACTTCCCAGCCGTAATCCGGCGAGTTTGGACGAGTACTGGGAGGCAGTCGATGGACGGCGCGCCGGGTGCTGAGACTCTTTTCATCAGTTAGGTAACTCAGAACTGCGGGAATGGGACAAGGTGACTTTACCTTTGAGCTCTCATGGAGAGGCATGCCAGAAGCTAAAGCTACATTCAGGGGTCAAATCGTAATCATGAGAATGAAGGGAAGACAAACAATCTTGGATGGATGCTGTACTCGGTGTGTGCTGTACTTGGTGTGTGCTGTACTTGGTGTGTGCTGTACCTCGTGAGTGCTGTACTCGGTGTATGCTGTACTCGGCGTATGCTATACTCGGTGCCAACTCATGATCATGACATGGCGAGATAGAGAGGGATGTCTTAACTTTATGTTCTGCGATGACAGTAAAGTTGTGGACGAGAAAGAGAGAGATCGGAGATGAAGATGAGAACGATGTGGAGGAAAAGAGCGGATATGAGTAATCAGGGGTACGACTTCCATGATTGGGTTGGGATGACCTCGTATCGGTGTTATTACACACAGGATCGGAACTTGTACCTGCTGTATCGGGGATGGTCAATTGACTCGCACACGAAATTCTCCAAAGTCCCAGTTTCTCATGATGATTTCCCCCGTACCCTCACATCTCTCTGTTTCTTGTCCTCAATTCTACCATCACCTGAGAACACAAAGTTAAGTCATCCCTCTCTATCTCTCGATGCCATGATCAAGGGTTAATACCGAGTACAGCATACACTGAGTACTGCATACACTGAGTTCAGCATACACCGAGTGCAGCATTCACTGAGTACTGCATACACCATGTACTGCATCATCCCAAGATCGACTGTCTCCCGCTCCCAGCCAGTCTCTCGGCACACCATGTTGTACTCAATTCTCTACATTGGCACAATTACGAGTTAACCAATGAATAGAGTCTCCGCTCCCGTCGCCCCTCCCTCCCGAACTTACCGCCTCCTGATTGACCACCTCCTAGTACTCCTACAATCTCGCTAGATCATGGCCTCCAAGTGCATCTCTAAACTCGGTCAATCATGGCCTCCAAGTGCATCTCCAAACTCGCTCAATCGCGGCTTCCAAGTGCATCTCCAAAGTCCCTTGATCACGGCTTCCAATTCCATCTCCAAACTCGCTCAATCGCGGCCTCCCAGTGCATCTCCAAACTCACTCGATCACAGCCTTCAAGTGTATTTCTATACTCGTCCGATTACGGCCTCCATGTGCATCTCCAAACTCGCTCGATCACGGCCTCCAATTGCATCTCCAAACTTGCTCGATCCAGGCCTCCAAGTGCATCTCCAAACTCGCTCAATCACAGCTTCCAATTGCATTTTCAAACTCGCTTGATCGCAGCCTCCAAGTGTATCTCCAAACTCGCTCGATCACGGCCTGGGAGTGTATTCCTGAGTTCACTCGATCGCCGTTTTCAGGCGCACCTCGAAGCTTGGCAAGATTGAGTCTGTATTTTGTGTAATGAGATGATGTCTATCTACCCCAGGGTCACCGAAATATATACTGCCTGTTACTGAGTCCATCTCGGGTATTCCTGTATCTCCGAATGTATATATATAGAGAGACATAAATAATTCATGTCATATTATAATGTAACAAATCTTGTGACTGTAACAAAGACCAATATGATCGATGAAATGCATTGTGGTTATGGAACCCTACAAACCACTGGTGTGAGAATATGGCACCAAGTCTCCCGCAGACCTGCACAGAGGTCTCCGCAGCTCCAAAATTTGACTATCCTAATAGTCAAATCTCATAACATCCTGAATGCACCTCCATCACTGAAGGTGCTTTCAGGAACATGTGAAAATGCTCTTGCACTGTCTGAGAGCATATTGCCAAGCTCCAGGGGAGGCTGGGAGCATCTGGAAGTACTTAGAAACACTGGCAAGGGCGACCGGAGTGTCTGAGAGGTTGGCGTATGACTTCCCAACTGAATTACATTTTGCTGATGTTAACCATGCTTTATTCAAGCCAGATATACAGTGATCTGCAACTGGGTGGTTTTGGCATTTATTGAACGGAGAGTATTCTGCGCCACTTCAAACATATACATTCCAAATTCTATTCGCACAGCCCTGAGTGGGTGGTCGAACTGAGTGTTAATTTGTAAAAGTCAGTTCCATTGACAGGGCTCCAATATATTTATTATTGTTTACTAACTTATCTCTCATATGACTCTGCATAACTCAAGATGTGTTGGTTGTCCGATATCGACAACACATCATCTCCCGAGGTATAAAACATTGGAGCATGAGGGAATAGTCATTTGGTTGGCAACAAGGAATAATGTTTCCCGCCAATTGGGAGTGACCATTGAGAATGGAGAAGTTGCAATCAATACTGATCCAAAGATGATATACACCATATTCGTACTTGACTGGAGAATTGTCATGGATCAGTTCATACGAAGGTCCGGTAATATACATATGACCAATTGGTGAAGAAATCCAGAAGGTACATCTGTTGCATATATGGTTTATCTCCCTGACGTATGGCTTCAGTTGGGCTGATGCATAATCTCTCTAAGATGAAGGTCATTCCGGGCTCAGCTGGAGATACCAGCTGAGTGCGCATGCATGCATACAAGACATGCTCCGAAAACCGTATATATAAGAATACGAATGTACCTGTACTTAGAATACAAGCTTCTAGCAATCACTATTTCGACAGGTTATGAGCCCGGTTATCGCTACTATCTAAAAATCTCACAATCTTTCCTACAATCCCCTTCACGATCTCCAAAAGAGCCTCAACAACCCTAAACCTTGTCACTGTAGCAACCGCCACATAAACAGCACTAAAACTCAACACCATCGTGAGCCATCTCCACAATCTCATGATGACTTCTTCCGAACCCGCCTTCAACAAAACCAGGTGGGGTGGCATCACTAAGCTCACTCACGACAATTACAACGAATGGAAAGACGATATGATTCTCATCCTGTCAGCCATGAAAGCATACGCAATCGTCACCGCAGTGGATCCTGAACTGCAGCCACTTGACTTCGACCACGATGACAACTATAATGATTGGACGGCTAAGGAAGCCGAGGCTGCGTTTATGATCACTCTTTCCTACTCCTCCGAACTACGGAGCATTGTCAAAGGTATATGAAATCCTTCAGAAATGTGGAACACACTAGAAACGAGTCTGGACACCACCGGATCGTATATCGCCAGACATGTCATCTTTCGTCAGTTCTGTGCTTGCCGACCTAAGGAGGACGAACCACGTAAAGCATACCTCAGTAAGCTCAGTAACTACCGCATACAACAAGACCATACCAACGATGCAGTCACCAATCGAGATTTCCACACGCAAATATTCGCCTCACTGCGATCTCAGTATGCGATGATATTAATGGTCATAACGCATAGAAGGCCCTTACCTACACCCGAAGAAGCAATGCATGACCTCCTAGAGGAAGAAACTACAGCCAGCCTCATCAAAGAACTTGGAGATGCATCCACGGGGGCCGCCCTTTTCACTCAACGAGGCAGGTACCGTGGCCGAGGCCGTGGGCATGGTGGACGTGGAGGATGCGGTGGACACGGTGGACACGGTGGATATGGTGGAACCAGTGAAACCGGAGACAGCCACGAAAGTAAGTGCACATATTGCAATATTGACAGCCATACTACAGATGCATGCAGGAAGCGGAAATGCACCCAGGAGGGAGGAAACAACGGAGGAAACAACAAGCGCATTTGGTTCCAGCGCGGGCTCCCAGGCCATGTCAAAGTCGATTGCGTCTCCTACAAACGTATAAAGCAGTGGTGGAAAGTGAAGAAAGCCACTGCTTCAGCAGCCCTCGCTACGACCGGAGACTGCGATGCGTTCTGAATAACCGCTACTGCTCTCGCCGCCACCGCCGCCGCCACGGCGACTCCAAAGTGGGTCATTGATTCTGGAGCGTCACACCATAAGTGCAATGACCGCACCAGCTTCTCAATGTTCAAAAAGCTCTCTCTCCCTATAGTAATTGAACTCAGAGACAACAATTCAGTCACCGCCACGCATTACAGTTTCGTCGACGTGATACAGGGCTATCAAGTCGAAGCCCTCCATACTCCTACTTTTCAACTTTCTCTTCTATCGATCAACCAATTGGATCTGGGCGGGCATATGACTATATTCCGAAATGGAAAATGCTCCATAACTTCGCCATCTTCTTGCAACCTCGCCGGAAAACTAATCAATGGCATAAATATCTTAGTCCCCGCAAGCACACTCTTATCGACTACAGAGAACGGGAAAAAGAGAAAGAGAGACAGCTCAAGGGTACTAATCGCAGAGCCTACAATCGAGCCTATAATCGCAGAGCCTACAATCCCAGAGCCTACAATCCCAGAGCCTACAATCCCAGAGCCTACAATCCCAGAGCCTACAATCGCTGAGCCTACAATCCCAGAGCCTACAATCGAGCCTATAATTGCAGAACCTACAATCGAGCCTACAATCCCAGAGCCTACAATCACGTCATCAAGAGCACCTATCACAGCCAAAACTAAGTTCACTCGAAAGTCTCTCACGATCTCAGAATCAAGAATATGGCACAGACAACTAGCACATATGAATCCTACCACCATCCAATCTCTAATTGTCGGATATACACACGATGACTCTATGTGCACACTCTGCATCCAAGCCAAGCACAAGCAAAGGTTCATTAAAGTGCCAGTCAAGTGCACTACGAAGCCCGTTGAACTTGTACATTGTGATGTGTACTGTCCGTTTCCTACACCGACCTTCGGAGACAATCGATAATATATATATTCTTCATCGATGACTACACAAGGTTCACATCCGGATGGCTGCTCCCAAATTACAAAGCCGAAACCTGCACCTCCGCCTACTAGTCATTTGAGGCCCAAGTAGACTCAGTGGGATACAAGATCAAGCGATTCCGGTGTGATAATGGACGAGGAGAATACAACAATAACACCATCCGATATGTCTTCGCGGCTCAAGGAACAACATACGAGCCATGCGCTGCATACGCTCACCAGAAAAATGGTGTTGCCGAACGCATAATCCGAACAATCACTGAAAACACCCGCGCGATGAAGATTGACTCCCAGGCTCCCATTCAGTTCTGGGGAGAAGCAGTTAATACAGCAGTCTATCTCCATCAGAGATCGCCAAATGAAGGCCGTAAAGGAAGTGACCGGGATGGCTATCAAGCACCATACGAAACGCCATACGAAATGCTGCATGGATTTGGAAAACCTATGCACAATGCCAACAGTAAGAAGATATCATATTAAGCCTCTCTCCACAACCTACGCCGATTCGGATGCTTCGCCGGCAGACTCATCCCCGAATACCACCGCCGAGGCCAATTCGGCCCGAGATCAAAGCCCTGCATGATGGTAGGCTACACACACGACTCAAAAACATTGTGGAGATTATGGGTCGCCGAATTCCAGAGAGTAAAAGCCCAATCAGAAGTCGTCTTTGACGAAGAAAGGAATGCACACATGTCGTGCCAGCATGAAAGCAATGAGATCGACATATTTGAAATACCAGAAGATGAGAAATATGTCAAAGAAACAGATACTGGAGATGAGCCTCTCCGAGATAGTCAACCTACGCAGAAAGGGGGTCAACCTACGCAGATAGGTAGTCAACCTACGCAGATAGGTAACAGATCCAAATCTCACATGCATAAAGCTTCTGACGAGGAAGCAGAAAATGCCCAGAGCCGGCGCTTCCGCCGAGAGGATCAGACTGCCCAGCGTTCGGCAGCAAATGCAGAAAATATTGCCCACAGCCTGCACCTCTGCAGAGAGGATCAGACTCCCCAGCGCTCGGCGGCAGCAATCAAGAAATCAAGCCAAGTACCGCGAGCAGCGCCAGTTCCAGCTCCAGCTCCGCCGATAGGGAGTCGTGTCACAAGACGTCAAGGTAAAGTCTCTGCAGAAGCATTAACGGCATCCACAACAGATCCATTCACCTACGCGGAAGCTATGGAAGGCCCTCAATGAGATCACTGGAAAAGAGCCATGGAGGAAGAAAGCATGTCAATTCTGCTCAATAACACCTTCTCCGCTCTGAACTCCAGGAAAGCACGGCAACTGCGAGTCAAGCCGATTGGCTCTAAGTGGGTCTATAAGGCTAAACACAATCCTAACGGGTCCACACGATACAAAGCACAGCTAGTCATAAAATGATACGAGCAGACGGATTTTGGTGAGACTTATGCCCCGGTTGGGACGCTAACTACATTTTGGTATCTCATCTCTTGCATCGGGAGATACGGGTGGAATATCGACCACTTGGATGTAGTTGCGGCTTTCTTACATCCCGAAATCGACGATGTTGATATCTACATAACTCTACCAGAAGGATGGCCAGAAGGCTCCAACGCCCCAAAAATCGTCGTCAGACTCAGGAAAGCTCTCTATGGTCTTAAACATGCTCCACACCTATCGCACGACGATATCAATGCTTTTTTACTCTCTCTTGGGTTCACACAGTCTTCAGCCGATCCCAACGTCTATCTCCGCAGCGACAGCATCCTGATACTTCTGTATGTCGACGACATCTCCATGTCATATCTGGAGGCTGCCACCAATGCCGCGATCGAAGTCAAAACGAAACTCTCAAAGAAGTACAAGATCACAAACCTCGGCCCAGCACACCAATTCCTCGGCATCGAAATCCACCGCAATGATACCAGAATCATTCTGGGCCAGAAAGCCTATATCGCCACAATCCTCAGACGATTCGGCATGGAGAGTACTCACGGTGCCTCAATGTCCATGGATCCCAATGTAAAGTTGAACATGGCCGAGGATCGGGGGGAGCAGGAATTGGAAGATATCACAGACTACCAAGCAGTGGTGGGATCACTAATGTACGCAGCACTTGCAACTCGGCCAGATATCTCATATGTGGTCGCTGCTCTTTCTCGATACAATTCGCGGCCATTCACCAGTCATATGACCGCTGCTAAGAGAGTTCTTCAGTTTCTCAAATCTACAGCCAATTTTCGACTACACTTCACCTGCAATGGCATTGGCATTGGCATTGGCATCGACATTGATATCGGGAATAATCTTGTAAGGTACTCAGATTCCGATTGGGCCAATGACAGCGCGGACCGCAAATCCCAGGGAGACCATGTGTTTCTCGCCACCAATGGGGCTGTCTCGTGGCAGTCTCGAAAGCAAAGTCTCATCGGCATGTCAACTCTCGAGTCCGAGTTCCTCGCCTGCTCGGAGGCCTCTAGAGAAGCAACATGGTTACTTCAACTACAGAAAGACATTCACGGCAAAGACTTACCACTGCTGCCAATCAACTGTGACAATCAGGGTGCTCTCACCTTTATCACCACGGGAATCATCAAAGCTCAAACTAAACACATCGACGTTTGCTATCACATCAGTCGAGATCTGCAAAGAAGACGAATAGTCAACTACTCCTACGTAAACACAAACAAAAATGTGGCAGATATACTCACGAAAGCACCAACAAAAGATAACCATACGAAGTTCACGAAAGGAATGGGTTTATGGTAATTGGAGGTCAATTTAAGGTTGGCTTTTCTTTTTACTGATTTCTTTGTTTATATGGATGGCCATCCACAGGCTACGGTAGTACTCTTTCCCTGCTCACTTCTCAAGCAGGGTTTTAAGAAGGCTACTATGGGAATCACAAGTTGCACATCATCTGTGTTTGTTTGTTTGCTCGTTTGTTTGTCTGTTTTTCTTGCTCCACGGAGCGTAGCAAGAGGGGGGAGTGTTGCATATATGGTTTATCTCCCTGATGTATGGCTCCAGTTGGGCTGATGCATAATCTCTCTAAGATGATGGTCATTCCGGGCTCAGCTGGAGATGCCAGACTCAGCTGGAGATGCCAGACTCAGCTAGAGATGCCAGCTGAGTGCGCATGCATACATACAAGACATGCTCCAAATACTGTATATATAAGAACACCAATGTACCTGTACTTAGAATACAAGCTTCTAGCAGTCAGTATTTCAACAAGATCCAATATAGAAAGCTGAGTGATAATTGGTGATTTGGTATCAAATATCTGTTGAAATACTGATTGCTCGAAGCCTTGTATTCTTAAGTACAGGTACATTTGTGCTCTTATATATACCGTATTCGGAGTATGTCTTGTACGCATGCATGCGCACTCAGCTGGCATCTCCAGCTGAGTCTGGAATGACCATCATCTTAGAGAGATTATGCATCATACAACTGAAGCCATTCGTCAGGGAGATAAACAATATATGCAACACTCCCCCCTCTTGCTACGCTCTGTGGAGCAAGAAAGACAAACAACAAACAAACAACCAAACAAAGATGATGTGCAACTTGTGATTCCCATAGTAGCCTCCTTAAAACCCTGCTTGAGAAGTGAGCAGGGAAAGAGTACTACCATAACCTGAGGATGGCCATCCATATAAACAAAGAAATCCGTCTTCCCAAAAAGAAAAGTGAAACAACCTTAAATCAAAACCTTAAATTGACCTCCAATTGACCTCCATTACCATAAACCCATTGCTTTCGTGTGTATATCTGCCATATTTTCGTCCGTGTGTACATAGGAGTAGTTGACTATGCCTCCGAGCAGGCGATGCACTCGGCCTTCAGTTGACATGGCAATGAGGCTTTGTTTTCGAGACTGCCACGAGATAGCTCCATTACTGGCGAGAAACACATGGCCTCCCCTGTGAGACTATTGCCGATGCCGATGCCGATGCTGATGGCATTGCCGTTGAAATGTAGTCGAAAATCTGTTGCAGATTTGAGGTAGAGATATCTGGCCGATTTGCATGTGCTGCATTCATTAGTGATCCCACCACTGCTTAATAGTCTGATATCTTTCAATTCATTCTCCCCCCGATCCTCAGCCAAGTCCAACTTTGCATTGGGATCCATCGGTGTCGAGACACCGTGGGTATGTTCCATGCTGAATCGTCTGAGAATCGTGGTGACATAGACTTTCTGACCGAGACTGATTCCGGTATCTTCGCAGTGGATTTCGATGCCGAGGAATTGGCGTGCCGGGATGAGGTTCGTGATCATATATTTCTCTGAGAGTTTCCCTTTGACTTCGATTGCGGCATTGGTAGCTGCCTCTGGGTACGACATGAAAATATCATCGACTTTCTTCCTTCATGGCTCTTTTCCAGTGATCTCGTTGAGGGCTTTCCATAGCTTCTGCGTAGGTGAATGGATCACTAGTGGCTGTGGATGCCGTTAATGCTTCTGTGGGGGCTTTACCTTGACTTCTTGTAACACGACTCGCTATCGGTGGAGCTGAAGATACTGGCGGTACTTGTCTTGATTTCTTGGTTACTGCCGCCGAACGCTGGACAGTCTGATCCTGTCTGCGGAGGCGCCGGCTGTGGGCGATGCATTCTGCTTCTGCTGCCAAACACTGAGTGGTCTGGTCCTCTCTGCCGAGACGCCGGCTGTGGGCGTTTTCTGCTTCTGCTGCCAAACGCTGGACAGTCTGATCCTCTCTGCCGAGGCGCCGGCTGTGGGCGATGCATTCTGCTTCTGCTGCCGAACGCTGAGCAGTCTGATCCTCTCTGTGGAGGCGCCGGCTCTGGGCGTTTTCTGCTTCTGCTGCCAAACGCTGAGCAGTGTGATCCTCTCTGTGGAGGTGCCGGCTGTGGGCGATGCGTTCTGCTTCTGCTGCCGAACGCTGAGCAGTCTGATCCTCTCTGCGGAGGTGCCGGCTGTGGGCGATGCGTTCTTCTTCCGCCGCCAATCGCTGGGCAGTCTGATCCTCTCTGCAGAGACGCCAGCTGTGGACAATGCGTTCTGTTTCTACCGCCAATCACTGGGCAGTCTGATCCTCTCTGCCGAGGCGCCATCGGTGGGCGATGCGTTCTGTTTCACCCGCCAATCGCTGGGCAGTCTGATCCTCTCTGCCGAGGCGCCGTCTGTGGGCGATGCGTTCTAATTCTGCCGTCAAACGCTGGGCAGTGTTATCCTCTCTGCCGAGGCGTTTTCTGACTGTAGGTTGACTATCTTGTCCTCGGAGAGGCTCATCTCCGCTATCTATTTCCTCAATATATTCCTTGTCTTCTTGGGCGGAATTTGCCCTGGCGGCGTTGAACTTCGGGAATGAGTCTACTGGCATAGCATCCGAATTGACGTAGGTTGTGGAGAAGAGCTTGATACGATATTTCGTTGCCGGCCGCATCGTGCGGAGGTTTGGCAAATCCATGCAGCATCCCGTATGGAGCTTCGTGCTGCAGTTGACTGGCACTGTATACACTTCATGGGATTGCACCTCTGAAGACTCGATTGTAGAGAAGCATATTCCGTTCCGAAATAGTTGTCTGCCCACCAAATCCAATTGGTTGATTGAAGGAGGGAAAGTCGAAAAGTAGGAGTATGGAGAGTTTTGACTTGGTAGCGCTGTATGACATCCACGAAACCGTAATGTGTAGCAGTGACTGAGTTGGTGTCTCCAAGTTCAATTACTATAGGAAATGAGAGTTCGCAGTGGCAGCCGCGGGAAGAGCACGAGCAGTTAGTTAGAGGGGATCGCAATCTCCGGCTGTAGCGAGAGCTGCTGTAGTGGTGGCTTTCTTCACTCTCCACCACTCCCGTACACATTTCTAGGTGACACAATTGACTTTGATATGGTCTGGGAGTCTGCACTGGTAGCAAATGCGCTCATCACTTCCTCCGCTGTTTTCTCCCTTTGGAGCGTGTTTTCGTTTCCTGCATGCATCTGTGGTATGGCTGACAATTTTGCCATAGGTGCACTAACTCTATTGCCAATTTCCGTGGCTATCTGTGCTTTCACAGCTTTCTCCGCGTCCACCGTGTCCACCGCGTCCACCACATCCTCGGCCTTTACCCTGGCCACAATTGCCGCCACATTGGGTGAGGAGGGCAGCCCCTGAGGTGGAGTGTTGAGGAAGTCATCGTGAGATCGTGGAGATGGCTCTTGATGGTGTTGAGTTTTAGTGCGGTTTATGCGGTTGTTGCTATGGTGACGAGGTTTAGGGTTCTTGAGGCTCTTTTGGAAATCGTGAAAGAGATCATAGGAAAGATCGTGAGATTTTAGACTGTAGCGATAACTGGGCTCATAACCTGTTGAAATACTGATTGCTAGAAGCCTAGCATTCTTAAGTACAGGTACATTTGTGCTCTTATATATACCGTATTCGGAGTATGTCTTGTATGCATGCATGCGCACTCAGCTGGCATCTCCAGCTGAGTCTGGAATGACCATCATCTTAGAGAGATTATGCATCATACAACTGAAGCCATTCGTCAGGGAGATATACCATATATGCAATAATATCTCCTTATGAATCATCCAGTGATTCTGTATGATCCTGGATATATAACTGAAACACCAACGGCGTAACAACAGGCAACACAAGTACAATGATCGAAACAAGGCACTCAATGGCTGTATGATACACATCGGAATATTACACAGATGGGCAATTGCTGGATCTGAGGGACAACCATGAAGAGTCATTCCAACAAACGAAGTTTTTGACTGCATTTACCAAGTCCACTCTGAACTTGAACACACGGACTATAACAGAACACAGAAATGCATACATGAGCAGTACTATGGTATTTCTCAAGAGGAAGTTGCATGACTATTAAGAAAATGTCAGACATATCTTCTCAACCACAGCAACAAATTAAAAGTCCCACTTGAACCAATCATTACCAATTCTATTCTTGCAAGGATTCAAATTGATCTTGTACACATGCGTTTCCAGGCTGATGGACAATTCAAGGGGATCGTACATATTGTAAATCACATTAGCAAGGATACAAGATTGATTGCCCTATGGAGCAAACATGCAGTTCAAGTTGCCGAGTCAATGCCATCGTTTATTGGATTATTTGAACCGCCAAAATACCTACAGTGTGAAAATGGAACAGAGTTCAAAGGTGTACTGTTGGTATTAGCGGAGTCATTTGGAATTTGAGTTATTAATGGAAGGCCATGGAATCCATCTTCTCAGGGTGTTGTTGAGCAACCAAATGATACAATGAAGACATGTATACGATTCTGGATACATGACAATAAACGCAAGAAGTGGGCCACGTCATTGCCCAAAATATCAATGGCAATTAACTGATCTGTATATGGAACTACAGGCAGAATCGCATATGAGGTTATGTTTGGTCCGAAGCCAAAATTGAACTATATTTCTGTTGTTCCCGATACAAATATGGTTATTGAAGATAAAAAATCTACTGTGGAAATGTTTGAGAAATCTGCCTCTATAGATGAATTTACAAGAATTTTGGAATTTATGGAGTATTATCAATTTGACTTCGACTCAATACCATCTATTCCGTTATCTCAAACAGAAGTACCTACTTTTCAAAACATGGTACCAAGTACACCGTCAGATTTGTCATCTCCAATTGCACCTCGTATTCCATCCATGTTAGGGGTTCTCTCCTGATAGCGGTAATGATACATGATTATTCGAGCAAGTACTCTTGACTACCATTCGGAAGTGGATACCATTAGTCACTGAAGCAAAACACCTTCTTGCGTATGAAAACATGTGATCAGTCAGACGGCCTTTAGCGGGGTTACATCTGAGCCGCATGTAATGATGTGATAGCGAGCAGTCCTATTACGCGGATTCGCAAGATGACGCAATTATGTCGCCATAGCCGGGATGTGAAAAATCTTCAGCGGTGCGCATGATTATACATTACACCTACTATACTTCGATAGCGGGACAACACATCCTTAGTGGTGTGCAGCAAGCGTTATGCAATATGCGAGTACGAGGGATCGTCGCACCCTATCTCTCAGAGATAAGGAATAATGCGCGCACTCCCCGGTTCACGGAAGTCCGGAACCTAAGCATGCAGTGCTTGAGGGATTAATGGCATTGGCTGAAGATATGAGGCCTGAAGCGACCCTGCTCATCAGCTTATGAGTTAGTATGTATCGCAACCCGAGAGGGTGTCATAATCTACGTTGGCAGAGTATCGGTGGGTCGCCGATTAAATCTCTGACGCAATGCCGAATAGCCAAATTGGTATGGTGAGGCATTAATAACTTCAAGTTATTATTAAATTGCGATAAAGCACTGATCAGTCTATATGACGTCAGACGTTCCAGCTACTGAACAAACGATAAGCAAGATGTCTAAGTAAAGTTACGAGTTGTCATACGATGCGTTTGATATCATGACATGATGATGGCCTCATACGAGGAGCGCAAAGCTTTCAAACCAATCATGCATGCACACGATAACCTTGAGGGAATTCGTGGCGGCTCTCGGGACAGTATTCCGAGATAAGCTATCAAGCAAGTCCGTTGTCATAGTCAGAGGAATGGCGGCCAAACTTGAGCCAGCTAAAGACTATAAAGAACTTGCATTGTCTCCCCGACAATGAGAGGAACCAAGCTCTAGCAGCAATCCACAGTCAGACATTACCAGCGAAGAACACCTTAAAATATTATTAAGAATTCTATCTATACAAACTACAAAATATCTTCTCTACTCCTCACCAGTGAATTTCAGATATATGTTTACCTCGAGACAATTGAAGAAACGTACGGCCCACGATCATCTCGTGCAACAATTCGGAGAGTTGTTTCTTTGGTACGAGGAAACCAGGAATACCTCTGGTCAATACTGGGTCTTACACTCGACCGAACTTCTTGGCATCACGTACGACGTCTGCAGATTTATTTCGACGGGCAGGCTACCTTTCGAGGAACTTATCGATACGCCCCACTATCACGATCAGGAAGAAAACGGGGACTGTTTTTAGAGGGAGCTCTTGTAAAAGGACAAGAGGTTGAGTCTTAGGATAAGACGAGGAAAGAAAAAGAAGTTAGATAGGCGGCTGTATTTAAGTTAATAAATGTTTTATTGAAACGTGGCTTAAACACCCCCGTAACAATCCAGTCAAGCTATGGGCCTCGGCAATCTGCCACCCCTACCTTCACAGCTACAAATTGCTCTATAAGCAAAAAACAGATTTTGTGATTTACCAGTAAATCCCAATATATCGAATCAATCAAATGATTCTCACACAAGTTGAACTCTATCGTCACCACCCTCAAGTCCTGAAGCAAATTCAAGCTCCCATGGACTGAACTATCCCAAATTTCTCAGTCAGACACTCAAATATGTCAGGATGTTTGTTTGGACCCAATATTGTTGACTTAGCACAAGCGAGAAATACAACTGCAAAATGTACATGAAAGGGCAAAGATGCAGCATAAGCATGCAAAGCAACTTACTATCGAAGTCTATCTCACTGGTGATTTGGTATCTCTCGAGATATCGAGAGAAGATCGTGCAGCAACTGATAATATAAGAGTATTTTGCAGTGTCACCAAACAATCAACACCAAACCATCATCAACTTCTTACAAGTCATGGCCTACTCACCAATCACTACCTGGTCAATACACTCCTTGATATACCACCTGCTGCACAAGAAGTTTTTGACAAAATCATTCCGCTTCTACCTGCTGGCAGTGATGATATTGATGGTGCTGGATCCTCACACCCTGCTGTACATGCATTATTTCAGAAGAAAATCACATTGCGTGCAGTGGCAGCTTTAGAATCCCACAGCGAGTCAGTTGGAAGATCATGTAACTGTGGGGGTATTTGCACGGGGCGCAGTCAGTGCAAAAAGAACCAGTAAGAGTGCTCCGTTCATTGCTATGCAGATGAGCTTGACTGTGGAAATCTCTGTCCACTTGAGTGGCATACAGAAATGGCAATTATTTCGCGGCAGGCTATTTGACCAGATGCTGCAGGTGATTCTTCTGAAGAGGATCCACCACTTGCAGAGGACTTGGATTGTGATGAACAGGGTAGTTTTGGACTTAGAACACAAAGCAAAGTCAGAGTACGTAGACAGGGTACAACACTTGAAGGGCAAGGCGCTGGAAGTGGACACAGAGGAAATCGAAGCAGGAACCTGAAACGGAAGCAATTGACATCTGATACTAATTCTTCAGTGAGCCGTGTTACTCACCAGATAAGAAACTGAGTCCTTTAGATATCTTCTGCACAGGGCCTGTATGATGAGTGTGAAGTCTAAGTCATGTTGCAGTCTTTAATTCAATAAATAAAGTATGGCTGTGGCAGTTGTATTAAATTTCACTTCAACACTCCGCCGCACCTCTCGCGGCATCCAAAGGGAGTTTGTGAGAAACAGCGGTTCTGGCTCGAGGAGCGTAGGAAGAGGGTGAGAAGATATGATACTACCTGGCCGTGAGGATCCACGAAATCTCGGAAAGAGCGAGTGAGATCAAAAGATGGGAAAGATAGGGTGTGTAATTCGTTGTATGATAAGATGAGATACCCCGGGGTCTCCCGAATATATACTCCTCGTCGCTCAGTCCATCTGCGTTACCCCTGTATCTCTGTACACCCCCGGCGCCCAGTCCATCTCCGTCATTCCTGTATCTCCGTACACCCGCCGTCGCTCAGTCCTCTGCCAAGCTGAGTGGCGGTGGTGGTGAGAAACGGATTTTCCTGCCACAAGGGCATCATATATGGAAGTTAGGTGGGTAATTAACAATCTTGATGGGCTCTCTGCCTTCTAGCTCCGCTGTTTCACCACACCCTGAGAGTTTGTTAACTGTAAGACAAGAGGTTGCAGCACCAAAACCATATCACATTACCAGTTGACTGGGTGATAAAGCTCTCTACTTTATCATACAGCCGACTTCTCTCAACACCGGTTGGCTGGCAGAAACTGCTTCTGGCTTCAGCTGGCTGGTACACAAAGTTGACTTATTCAGGAAGCAGCCGGCTTATTCGCGAAGCAGTCGACTTATTCGCGAAGCGGATTTCTTCGCGGTTCAGTCGGAACATATATGTATCCGAAATGTATCTTAGTGACACCCTACATTTTCTAATGTATCTATAATGTATCTCCATAATGTGTCTTACCTAAATTGGGGGATAAGATTCCGGGGGTAACATTTTTTAATACCATCATCGTGTGCAATCTCTTCCGCCACCATCACTGTGATACCAAGGCCGCCGCCAGCAAACTCCGAGTCCGCACGTGCACACACAAATACTCGGTTATGGGGACAATGCCAAAGCATGTAATTTACAATTCAAAAGTAGTCATCCTGTAACCATATCTCTCAGATCTGGCAATTCCCGCTGCTTTTAAAACCTTAACACCATAAAGACAACCTGGTGATGTTTCGGGCTGCAGATGGTTACTTATTAAAATATATTTAGGATACATATCACAATGTATCACAGCGGAAATGTATCCAAAAATGTAACTGATACATATTTTGATGTATTCCATTGATTCTCTGATGAAATGTGTCAGGATAATGTATTAGGTACATATTTCAATTTATCATCTAAAGTAAATGTATCTGAAATGTATCTTGAGATACATTTAATGACAAAATGTATTGTTTTAATGTATCTGTGACACATTCTTTTTTTTCATTTGGATTTAATGTATCGAGATTTGCAAAATTTGTATGGTAATGTATCCGGAAATGTATCTGTAGATATATATATGTTCAGCTTCCTTAGAGACTAGTTTACTGCCAGTTAGTTAGTTTGTGTTTATGTATAAGCGGAATTGGCAAGCGGGAGTACGGTATCTTACTATATACGTACTGAAGTACATAGGAACCTTTGTCACAATCCTCTACTATTTTTCTCGCTGCTTCTTTGCTATCCATAACAAAGCTTCTCACTTTTCTTCCAGTATTCCGAAGCAGCCTAGCCCTGTTAGGCAGATTTGAGTACGGATATCACGTGCCTTCCGGTTACAGGTCGTCAGTGTTCGCAGGCGGCCCGGCTCAAATACAAGTACGTGCGGACTGACCGGCCGGTCAGGCAAGTCCGTGGGTTTTCGGAAACAGTCCGGCATTGTCGTGTCATTTTTGGACTGCATAAATACAGAAGTACCTGTAGGTTCCTGTGTGGACTGTATGATGCCTGCAGGTACCTGCTTCGACTACATAAATAAGTAAGTCCTGTAGATACCTGTTTGGACTGCATGACACCTGCAGTTCGAAGTTGCTTATCAGTAACCGTCGCAACAGACTGGGAGATGACATTATTTGTGCAGTGGAGTGTTTGCAATCATGGGATAAGGTTAAAATCGTGGTGATGGAGGTCATGAAGCTACAGGGTATGCTTGCTTCATTGGAACGTCAGGATGTAAAGGATCTGACGGTTATGCGTATACTTGAGTCCATTTTTTGCATGTGCCAGTCCCTAGCTGCCGGTGGCTGGAAGTGGCGGACACTGCTACATTATGCCTCCAAGAACGGGAACGAAGCGGTGGCCCGGCTGCTCATTTGTAACGGCGCCTCCGTCTTCGCTGCTGACAGGTATTATTATACGCCGCTACACCTCGCCTGCGAGAACGGGCACGAGGAAATGGCGCGGCTACTCATTGGCAACAACGCCTTCGTCTCCGCTATCAACAGGAAATGGCAGACGCCGCAACACCTTGCCTCCATGAACGGGCACAAGGCGGTGGCCCGGCTGCTCAACGAAAATGGCGCCTTCATGTCGTTGTAAATTATATTCTCACACCTATTTGCTTTATTCGATAAGATAGGATCTTTGTGCAGGGAGGATTATGTTGACTCGAAATTTAGCCCGAAGGCCCTGAAAGTTGCTAGAAATGACTGGAGAGTGGTTGTCCGATGGCCGTCGAAGCTGCTAGAAAGGACTGGAGAGTGGTTACTAATGCACTGAGTCATTTGTGTGGAGTCATTCACGAATTATCACTCGCTACCCGGCTGCGCCACTTTGTTGAAATAGTGATGATAGAGAAGCTTTATTGTATTCTATCTAAGAGGGCCACAAAGCCAGTATATATACGAAAGTACAAGTACGGCTGAATGCCATCAGCTCGTACCCGAGTCAACAATCATCTCCGGCCATACGAGACATCACTGTCTCCGGTCATACGAGACATCTCCGTCTCCGGCCATACAAGACATCTCCGTCCCCGGCCATACGAGACATCTCCGGCTGAGACCTGTATATGCAATACACTTTGTTACGTTGGATGCTTCTTAGACTTGTTGATTATCTTGATTGATTCTCTCTATCTCGAGGGCCAAAGGCCCGCATATGTACAATGTCCCATATGCGTACGCGTATGCTCTGACATGAGACGCATCACCCTGGTCCTGATGCATATCTTCATACAGCCACCATCTTCATACAAGTCTTCATTCTCATACAAGACATCAGACGATGCTGAGACTCACGATCCAAGTACACATGCAACACACTTTGTTACATATCCAGTGGCAAGTGACTCAGAGTGGCGAAGCATCAAGGTTTTCTCCGATGATTCTCTGTATATAAATCGAGTCTTTCTCCTTCTCTGCTTCTCTTCACCATATCATAGAATATACACACGGTTCTCCCCTAAGTACTATAGCAACACACTCGATAAGAAAGTAGAGATAGAGAAGCTTGATTGTGTCTATCTAAGAGGGCCACAAAGACCGCATATATACGGTAGTCTATGTATGAATGCGTGCTTACGCATTTATGTATAGAGACGGCTGAATACCATCAGTTCAACAGTAATCTCCCATACGAGGCATCATCTCCGGCCATACGAAGGCTAAGATCAATTTATGCAACACGACTCTCCACTTTCAGTATCTCCGAGGAACCACCAGACTTTCTTTATGTATAAAAAGGCATAGGTTTTCCCTTAGACAGTTCGCTAGACAGTCACTTGTGTACAATAGTCAATTCAACATCTTTGTTCTCAGGAGATTGTTCTCAAAATATTACACTGGTCTTGTAATCATGTATGTTTTGGATGTGTGCTTCCCAAGTGCGCTTTCCAAATACGCTGTGGTAATGTGATGGGACCTAGAGCCACCCCACATAGTATCTTTATAATATCCCTGCTCCTCCGTCAAGTCCGTTTAGCTTTATCTGCCAAGTACGCTTCCATGCCAGTCGTTAGTTACTATTTGTGGTGAGAAATGCATTTTCCCACGACACTGTCTCCAACCAGCCAACCCAGTGCCTTCTCTAGCCAACTCCCAGCAAAGACAGTTGTCCATCTCAGTGAAGCTATCACTACTATCTCCATCGTCAGAATAAACGTGTTGGCAAATGAGCGGAGTTCTTCCGCTCGGCTACCTCAATCAATTTAAGTTCAGTTATGTCAGCAAGCATTGCTTTAATCTCAAAGTGTTCTATACAGGAAATATAAATAGGCCCTCTTCGTTTCCTGGCCTCGGATTTACAATACCACTAATATTTATGGTGCGGCTGTAGAAAACTCCTCCAGAAACGTTGTTTTCCCACAAGTCTCACTCAATATTGGAGATATCTTACTTTAAATCGAGTTCGGGAATGCGCTAAGTCGTCGTACATGATATTTAGGGATTTTTTGTTCTTGCTGCATTACGCTTGTATTTTAGATGTTCTCTTTCTTTTATATATGTTCAATAATTATCTTGGGAAAATTATAACGTACTCTAATGTACACTCATTACCGGTATTCAATAAGTCCACAATGTCCTTTTGTCCTGCTAAGTTTATATACAGTATACTAGGATCAATTTCGGTGGAACGAAGTGGCTAACCACTAGAGAAACAATTCCCGTCTGCACTGTGCTTCTGGGACCCAGCGATTGAAGTCGTAGATTACCGGCCACACTGTTATTTAGAGTAAAAAACGGTGTTACAATCATTTAGAGGTAGTAAGCTGCTGTGAATTGGTTTGGGGTGTCGATAGCTGATCAAAAAGGTAATTTGAGCCTCGCCCTGTATAAGCAGCTTGAGTTAGAGTTTTCCGAGTGCTTGAAAAGTTGAATAGTACCCCATGGTGTAGTGGTTAATGACTGCAGTTCACAGTTGTGATTTAACAATGAGTTATTGTAGGTTCGATTCTAAGACTGCTCAAAATCAACAATTTTAGCTATGCTTTTACTCGGGAATACCACGCTGAAATGGTGAGATTTTCAACTATGTTCTGAGGAGAATACATTGTCTTGTGGGCAACGTCACACTACAAAATGCGTAAAATAAACGTAGTAGCCACACGATGTCGTAGCGTCATTACTCTATACTGTACTGGCCGCCGTGATACGGACAAGATCTGGTGCTGACAACAATTTCAAAGTCGGACAGCTGTTGCTGACAGCTTTTGTATACTCGGACACAGAATGGGGCCATGGGTTCGCTATTGATAAGTGTGAGAAACAACTGTGGAATGCAACAGGAGGAGTGAAGGGTAGCCCTGCTAAAGTAGAAGCTTCAGGACATGCAATTATTCTATTATCTGCAGCCTTCGTATGTACAACCATCGCTGCTGACACCTTTTGATTTTCGGACACCCTAACCTGATGCTGACTGACACAAATAATATCCGGACGGACACCCAATGCTGACTGCTGACGTCCGGACCACGGCAGCCAGTACAGTACTAGCTAGGAGGTTAATCTCACTGCAAACGTCATGAATATACATAAATGCCATGAAAGTAAATTACTTATCTCATAACAATTAAACTGCAACCAAACTACAATTAACCGACATAAACAACGACTAAACTACCCGCGATTACGTGGTGTAAAATAACGCCGCTTGTAGCGTAATCTAAACTACGGCGAAATGCACCCTGAATTGAACAATGCCATGACCAAAAAGGGCGTAGCTTGTATTTAGTTACCGCTGATCGGCAACTTAATCATCTATCTACCACCGATAATGTAGAGTACATCATCCTCTATCTTAGCTTTCCTCAATTCCTCTCGTTTCTCTAGTTTTCACAGCTGTTACCCTCCTATTGAATAGTCACCCAACTTTGATGTGTAGTCACCAAAACTTTGATTTGTCGCCAAGGGAACTTATAATGAGATGTCCCCATTTGTATTAACACCCAAAAACTTGTTCTAAGGCCTATTTTGAGATCCTTTGGTCAGGGCTCATCAAGACACGCAACCCGGATCTCCGAATGTCAAGCACTTACTATTACCTCACCATGAACACATTCTCGACCAACTCCTCGCCTAAACTCAAAAACCCCTTTCCATCAATATCTTGCGCAATGATATCCTCAGTGGCCACGATATTTACCAATCATCTCGACGTATTCCTTTCCTTCGTTTGTAAGAGCAACAAGCAGCAGCGGCGTTCTCCTATCCTATCACGGGAGCCAGGGTCAACTGTTTCCGTATCAAAGCAAGGTCATTCACGAGAACCATCTGAAACAGCCAAATATGGTTAAGCTAGTCGAAACTGCCCAACTTGAAAGCAAGGTGTAAGACTATATCGCCAACCTAGTTTTGCGCATTCCGATCAGTTCCGTTTGTTAAGCCTATTCACGGATCCACCTCATCCGTGGATGGGGTGGCGCTTGGTGTAACCCCTAAATAGGACACCCTATTCCAGGAATCCGCTAACAGGGTGACCACAACGGGTACTCCTCTGCCTACTACCCACCATCACCATCATCACCACTGCTACATTGTCCATATGCATCCTATCACTTACGGCGGCCCCAGACTTAATGCAAAATAAAAATTAAAAAATTACAAATAAGTGGTAGTATTGGCGATGGTGATGTGATGGCGGTAGTGATCTAATTTATAGGCCTAACTGCGAAAAAAAACCCCCATTTTATGGTGATGGGGATGGTGGTGGAGGACAAATTTGAATTGGTGGTGGTTGGTCTTGGTGACAACGGTTGCTCCACACCCTATTCACGGATTCCGTAAACAGGGTCGCCATTCATGGATTTGTCCCATCCGTGGATGGGATGAATGGTGTTGAAATCTAAGGTGAAGACAAAGTCCATTGAGCTAACTAAGGGTAGCGCCTATACCTTTATAGGTATTATGAAGAGTCTGGAGATCTTGCGGAGATTATGGAGTGGCGTTCGGAGCGGCGAGTGCTGCTACGATATGGAAGGGGAGAACCGTGTGCATACATTAAGGTACAGAGATGAGAGAAAGAGAAGGACTCAAGATATATACAGGAGGCATCAGCCCCGGCTATAGTGACCGTATATTAGATCTATAACGCCGGCTCATGTACATATGTAACAAAGTGCCGAGTAGTGGATAGCGAGTGTGCAATCATGTATGAGTCTACATGTATGAGTGTATTTGGCGACTCAGTGTATTAACGGCCTCATTCCAGTGCTTACAGTAACAAATAGTGTTACATAATGAGATCCGAGACGTTACAGACTTCATACAAGCTCACTGTAACCGGGGGCTGACTCAGAGGGATTCAGAAATGTGCCTTTTAAACGCACCGGAAAACGCACAGAACAATGCCATTTCCTGCACCAAAAGTAAAAGGCAAATAAGTACAAGGTTTGGGTTAGGGTTCTTTTGTATAGCAGTTAAAGGCACCATGGGAATGACACTGCAATGGGACTACGCAAAAGGTTTTCTAAAGGTGCCTTTATTCTCGTTATCGTCCTTTCTTGTGCATTGCCTCCCCATTCTTTGTCTCCCTATTCTTTTTCTCTAGGACTTTTCTCCCTATGCCTTTTCTTCCAGTGCCTTTTCTCCCTGTAACATTGGCAGAAAGATAAAATTGTGCTATCACGCAAAATCACTCGAACATATTAAGCCCTCGCTCTATCTTTGGCGGTTGCCCACTACAGGGTGCCGTTGGTAGGGTACGTAATTAAATGTACACGATGTGAAATGGTGTTACATCACAATGTTTGGGTGATTAACAGGTATTAACACTGCGTGTAGAACAAAAATACAATGGAAAGTACACTCTCCCACAACCAAGTTATATAATTCGTCCCACCGCTTTGTTTTGCCATTATTCGTTACCATACAGCCGGCCAATATACTTACTCACGAATCAATGTTGATATCAAGAGCTTCAGCGCTCAGTTTTTGTAGCGTAAAGTAGTTGATAAGGAATGATGGCAATCGCAATGGAAACAGAGCGGTAGCAATGGTGACACGTGTATTTGAATCAGTTCAACCGTAAGAGGAGAAACACATTGCAATATGTGGAAGTATGATATCGGAAATCCGCCAGCATCTGTTTAGTTGAGACGATAGAAACTCAGTGTTAACGATCGCACAATAATCCTTACAGTAGAACTAGTAGTAGGAGAAAGGACCGTGATAGAAATTTGCGTTCTAGAAATGTTATCAGCATATTATATCAAGCGAGCAGCAGAAACTGAACCTGTTAAGATACTGACACAGCATTAGGAACTTTAGTCTCTCTATCAAGTTCTCCGCTATTTTTTCCAGGAGTTCGACATTCTCTGAAATCATGAATGATGGTTTATAGAGGGCGATATGGCTGCATTTTTCTCCCTCTGAGTATTTCCGGTGTCACTCGAAACAAACCATATATATCGTGCAGTCTAAACATTGACGTCTCGGTGATTCATTTCGATGAGCAATAAATCACGACAACTGTAGCGAGCGCGATGGTTCGGACGAGATTTTTGGTTGTGATGGATTTTTCAACACCGAATACCTAAGAGTGGGCGGAAACTCGAATAAAATCTCTTCGGGCAGGGTATTGTTGTTGTTTATTCATATTGTATTCACTCCAATTAGAGTATGACAAAGACCGATTCCCCTCCGCCTCCGGGCTCATAACCGCCAGTTAGGTGGTGGAGCTCCCCCCACTACCCACAAACGAAAATTTTCACCTCCTCCCCTCTTCCGCCATCTTCTGCTTCTACCCCCCTGTTTTACCCCACCGCACCATATTCTAGTCCCCCAGAAATGTAACTGTTTGGATCCAGTACCACATTCGCCTGAGCGCAGGGTCTCATTGATGTTATCGCAGTGGAATACCCCAACCATCCTACCGTGGGGCGTGACCAGCACCTTTGATGTGTTTACCGATTTTCGCTGTTTAAGTGGGTTGATGCGTCTATGGGAACAACTCGTACTGGTGCTTGTGTGCCTGAGAATCAGGTCTTCCATCATAGCCTCTCCGAGTGTTGTGGGTGGGAGCGTGCTATCCTCAGAAACACTCATCATTGAACTGCTGCGCTTTCACGCCCTAGTTGTATTGTGTTGTCAATTGTGTCGGTTGTGTCGGGAAAACCATGTCGCTAACTTGCATAAAACATCGAAGAAGGCGAGTTGCCCTGGAAGAGGGACTACTGTTCGAGGTCCATACTGAGTGGTATTGGGTGGTTGTCACAGTCTGAGGTACACTTGAACACAAGGGGTGAACAAGTGGACACACACAGGTATGCGAAAATGAAGCCAAAGTAAAACCGCAACCCGCCCAAAAAAAAGGGGGTCTTGGCAAAACCAGGCGGTGAGGTGTGTTGTCGAAGGTGTGTGTTCGGGCAGGGCATTTGTGACGTGTGACGTCCGATCGCGAAGCATCGTGCTCGGTACAGTACCTTGCTAGATTTAATTGTTGCCAGAGGAATCGTTGGCATGTACGTATTCTAAGTAACAAATCATCTCTCAAATTTCCATTTCTCTTCTTTCATAATCTCATATACATATAGCTGATCATGGAGAGCGAGATTCGTTTGTTTTTGCTCTAATTATACTGTATTCACTCTATCTAGAGTATGACAGTGCCCAACTTCCCTCCCCCTCCGAGCGATCAGCTAGGTGAGAGAGCTCCGAGCGAGCTTCGTTCCAGAGCAGAAGATTATTGTCATCAGTAAGCTATCGATAAGTAAAATAGTAAATGCAACAAAAACTGAGCGTATTACTTAAAAAGTATACAATGTAAAGATATAGTGTTAAGGTTGGAGAATGGAGAAGCCTGGGGGGGTAGACATACCCCGCTTCCCAAGGCTAGCTTGAGTGAGATTAGATTGCCCGAACCTGCATCACGAGCAGATAGGATGTAGAGTAACTACTGCATAGCACAGCTCAGCCCTGCCACTCGTCAGATTTCAAATGGCGAGCCACTTTGAACCCTAACTCCTACGCAGAGTAACCTTAAGAGCCTTGTAAGACTGTAAACTAAAACCAAAATATCGCCCAAACGATAACTCCACCAACAGAAGCGCGGTGAATACAATCAGCTAGAGTAAACGGGCTGATAGTAAGGTGGGAATCTAAAGATAAGCTAAAAAATGGGGCACAACAAGGTCTTAGCTAAAAACACGAAGGAAATTTCAAACGCCATAGAGCCAGCGAAAGTTTGACAACACTACCCCAAGAGCATCAGCGGAAGTTGATGTTACTCCATTAAGTCTCCAGATTGGCGAAATTCAATAACGATAACGATTTTCGCTACCGCGACAAATAATCGGGTCTCGGAGGTCCCGCAGGACCACGTGGAGAAAACTTATACTACCAATAAAAGGTTCAAACACTTGCGTGTGTAATAATAGGATCTTAGCAAATCATACGGTCATTCGCAATGATTGAAGTAGAGATCTCTGATACGCTGTGAACTATTTGAAGATCTTTTTGAGAATAGCCCAGACCCACGAAGTCGTCCTCTCCCATCAATAGCTGCAGGTCGAAAGGTTACAAGACAGTCTCTCGTCATATGTCACAACTTGCTGTAAATCTCTTGAAAAGCATATTCTTTCATACCAGCATATTATACCTCTCAAAAGCACACTCTCTGCACAACTTTTCGATGACCAAACGCTAACAATAACACGATACACGTATGCGACTCCCTGCTCCCAGGTACTGTGTTGTTGCTGTGATCGAACGTCGGGGTATGGATGTCGCGTGATCCCAAACAACAAGAAGCTAATTCTATGACTCCGACACGCGGTAAGCGTTAAATCCGACACCAGCCCAAACCTGCATGCTCACTTGATCAGAGCGATTTACGGACTCGAGTATTCAATGCAGACTCGAGTATTCAATGCAGACTCGAGTATTCAATGCAGTGAAGTAGTGCCCGATATCGACTAACCATGCATACACATGTCTCACCACGGCAATTCGCTCGGACAAAAACCTGAAATCTGAGAAACCTGGAATTCCACGCAAATGCAATTATTGCGTAGCAAATCAAGTCATATTCATCATGCATCCACATCGGAGCATCCTCCGTCTTCCAAAGGAATACGAACTGGCTAAAGCATTTCACCAATAGAAAGCTTACAATTTTAAATCTCGCCATCGGCCTATATACGACGATGTCCTGGCAGCCAGCGACTACGGGAAGTTCTTCTAGGCATTTAGCGTTCTTCGTGTGTCCTTGATGGCGATAGATTTTTATCTGGTTTTCTGGGGTTGTGATATGAATATTACCAACATAAACTTCCAAACGATTGGTTACCAGTCATTCGGCTATAGAGTTTTGGCTTTAACTACTTATAGCAAGCAAATATCTAGATTACAGCAATAGCTAGCCGTGCGCATATATATTTCAAGATGCGACATAAGGCGCATTTATTCTGCAGTTCATAAAACTGCCCGTAGTATGTCGGGACTGTAGTCGCCTAAAAATTAGGTTTGAAGAGTCGTATGCGTGCAATCCACTAGCTCAACCGCCGGACGAGGATCTGCTTTGGGCCACGCCAACAACTGCTGTTGGAAGCTCAGTGACTCGCCCCAGGCCCCGAAACTTCACCTGAAACCTGAATAGAACCCGATAAGCATAATGAGGAAAGCTAGTTCTAGACCAACACATCAAATAAGGCTCTTAGCCATTATTTACTCCACTAGCTTGGCACTCAGGTTTCAACTTGAAACTGCACATTCACGCTGGCTCTGCGAACTGAATTAGCCAGCTGAGAAAAGAATCAACCTTCCACTCCAGCTCTCTAATTGGTCATAGTTCGTACGGTTGAACACGTATGTAGAGACATACATGACCATACTAGTTTTCAACGCAATTCAATATTGACCAACTATCGAGTGCCAAGACACCGTGCCGAATAAATATCGCTCTCAAAGGCATGTATGAACAGGTAACGCATATGATTTACGTTCTCATGAGTGAATGTGCAGGATACTTTGCGGTTGTAGTGGCATCTAGTGAGCATGCCGCTCAGTGGAGCTCATAGATGTTGCCAGTTCATACCATATCACTCGGTTTCAAATTTCGTTTGCGAGATCTTGACCATACGTAGAATAGCCCATATCAAATCTTGAAGCTTCCCCGCAAATTTGTGTCACCGAATAACATTGCTTTTTTGATTTTCTTCAAGTCTTTCCAATCGGGACCCAGAGAGCAGTGATTTGGCCGATCGCAGCATTTCTTTAGCAAGCTATGTGCCCGAATATGTTGCGTTTAACCGCATAAATGGAGATGGCGGAGTGATTGCCACTTGTAGGCTTGCAGAGCTTCATTAGCGAGTTTTTGCAAGGACTCCTCAGCTGCAGTGTATAGTGATTGGCGCTTGAGGTCAATCCTAGTAGAGATTTAACTAAACAAAATATTAGATACTATTCGTGGGGAGGCTGATGTGATAGCACTATAGCTAGTTCATAAACGCCGGTAATTAAAGTCCTTATAGCGGCTGGCTTTGCGTATGAAAGCGAAAGTGCGTCTGCTCATTGTGCTGAACTTATTCCTAACCCAACTCTTTTTGGTTGCCATTGTAAACACACAGGTTTTCGTTTTCTTTCACTGACATTCTGAACCGTCTCAGGGTATACCCATCAGTATGCCAGTTCTTCGGCAATTCGGTTCGTATGTGACCATCCTGGCGGTTTTACACTGGTCTCTCGGTGCGGCTCTAGCAATACGCGCCGCTTCGAATAACACAACATCGACGGAACCAGATTTCAGTAAGGGCTTTTTAGACTGCTCATCATCCCTCATTCTGCCGATTCTACAGTTCGTGATCACCAACTACATCGCGCACGCCTTTACCATACGGTTCAGTCCGGGATACGGCAAATATTACACGCTGATTTTTTCTCTCAAGGCTCTTATTTTTCCGTGTTTTGGGCTCCTGACGGCTTGCAGGACCGTGGAACTTCTTGCAGTAACGGAAGATGATCCTTTAACTCGTGCCTTGGAAGCAGGCGCATTATGTACGGTGGCACGGACAAAAAAATGGAAGCCGGAAAAGGACGACGAAGTCTGGCTGCCCGAAAACTCGTAAGTCCTTGTGTATCTTGCAATAGCACGGCTAATTCTGAATAGAGTAATATCAACATCCGAATCCACGATCGGGGAAACACATCAGGGCATCAAGAAAACGAATATCTCCGTGTCGGCAACTAAAACCACGACGTCGGAAACAGATCAGGGCCTGGATAAAACGAAAATTGATGGAATGGAGGCCGTCTACTGTCAAGAAGAGGGGGTGGAAGGCTTACATCAAAGCTATATCAAAGTTCACGGTCTATGTCGTCTGCCGCGCGCGCATGCTAAGGAATCAGAAGTGATTGATGGTAAAACATGCAACAGATGCCACAAGTCACGGTCGCAGGAAGGTCCAGAAGAAGCACCACAAGATTGCTACAGATATTGCCAGAAAGGCCAATACATGCTTGTTCGGGTCCCCCCGCACTGCAATGTCAAATGGAAAAACCGTGATAAGCATCAAAAAAAGTTCAGAAGGTATCACTCTCAAAACAGTCGGATAGAAAAATCTCAGATGGTGCGTTTCATAATATATTCCAGGTGACTTCGCTGAACCGAATACAGTTCGTCGGAAAGATTTTTAAAGTTGTCAAGCTGGTGCGTTTCATAATGTATATTCCAGATGACTTGGCTGAACCGAATACAGTTCTTCGGAAAGATTCTTAACCCCGTCTTCAGCTTCTTCGGAAAAATCTTTAAAGTTGTCTTCAACTTCTTCAAGGACTGTGTCGGGAATTCGCACTCCGGCAATACTCCTTCCCCTGAAATTTCTCCGCAACCTGACTGCAAATTACCTTCTGTCGAGGAGATTATGGAAGACAGCAAACGGCCTTATATAGCCCGTTACGACTTCGATATCGCGGCTAGCCAAAGTGTGGTCAAATCATTCGTCGCGCTCGTGCAGCTTTACTCAATCATCAAAGTCCTTAAGGCAGATACACTTCGGGACTACGGGGCCTACCAGTTAACCTTGATACCTTACGCATTAATGTCGTTCATCAACATAACGAGCGGATTTGTAACGCCATCATATCCTGCAGTCTACATGGTACGATCCAAAGTCATGGAAGAAGCTGAAAGGAGAGGTGGCTTTTTTGATGGGTGCGTAGGAATACTTGACGAGGACGAGAAGGAAAAAACATTTTTCAGGAAAACAAGATGTGAATTTGCAGCATCACCTCGGATCGTACGAGAAAAGAATAAACTACAGCTAGAAACCAAATGGGCGAAGTTCAAAAGACTCCTAACGCACGCCATACATCAACGGAAAAAGAGAAACATCATAAGCCTTGGCAAACTTTGGGTTGCTAAAGACCATACAACTGACACTGCGTTGCGATCGATAACATACTTCCATCATCTCAAAAGAAGTTTACCACTAGTACGGTTTATCGAAGTCAATCTCAAACAGCTGCAGCACACAATATCTTCAGAAACCGTTTTTAGTAAAGCGTTCAAGAACCACTACAACGAACAAGATCCCAACTCCAACTACTATTTTGTGTTCCAGATCGGAAATTCCAAGCATCGAGAGGCAGCTAAGAAATGGATGCCACTTTGCATGGACATTGTGATGCTAGTTGGACTTGCTCTGCCGTGGGTGTCTATTTACCTTCTCACAAGGTTCAAATCACCAGAGGACCTCCTGCATGGGATATTTTTTATGCTTTGGCTACTACTTGGGCAGTTGCTCCCATTTCTTTTGATACCTTCATGGAGTTTGATCAACCTCAAGGTCAGGAGAATAAAGTTGAATCAGGCGATCCTTGCAAGCTCTCTGTGTGTTTCTTTAACAGCCTTTGCTGCACTTGGTGGATTTTACTTTGTCGGAGAAATGAGGTATCAAGAGTTGGCTCAGCACAATTACAACTGTTGTAAGTCTCAAACAACTCAATGATTCGTGAGCTCGCGACTGATGACAAATAGCTGCTGCAAAATTTCACCTCGGTAACTAGGGTGTCGCGGTTTCAACTTGGAATTAGAGGCAACTCTCTCCCTTTCCTAGTGTGTTCCGTCAACTAACTGAATGTCTAGAATTTTTAGGTGATACTTAACGAGGAGAATGGCAGGGAGATTTGTGGAACTGAACCGCAGGGGAAGTGCGGAATTAGCATTAGTATATCAGCACAATATTATGACGAATATGTTTAACATTATCACGATTTTAAAAGTACTTGATTTGGTACTGTTCAACACGCTTGCGTTGGTGTTTGAAACTTTACTCTAAACGAAATTTGCGTGAAAGGCTAGCAAATGAGATGTCAAGACTTAGTTAATGCAGAATTTATTACCGACAGAGGAAATTTGGAGAGTAGATTAATACAGTCTGGTAGCTACAGAGACCTTCGCATTACTGAGCGAGTGATCTGGTGTGCTTTTAATGAGTGCGTATTTAGAGAACTAAACTGCACCACTAGGGGGCTAACCTCTATATGCTAACATATGGGGCACTGTACACCTGCCCTACAACTCCTGAATGAGGCGTACAGAGGGCATTCGCTTCTCCCCAAAAATTCGGCTAGATTCAAATACAATGACATTCCGCTATATAGAGGCCCATATGCACACGTATGGCTCACCAAGCATATCTTGGTAACATCAAGCACCTGCACCCCACAAAATAATCAAGTGAACTCTACATATATTGTCATCCACCAACATAGATGCCCATAGGTATACCTAAGCTCACCTTGAAAATCATGTCTAAGCCACAATGATGCCAGTACCTGAATATGTTGTACATGTTGGCATGAGATTTGGCCCGGTGGCTTGTGGCCCCCATGTGACTCGCCTACCCCCATGCTGAGGAGGAGGCCTAGCTCCGGCACTGGTACTCGGCTTCGGGCTCCGGTTGTGATACTCGGCTTCGCCGAGTATGGTCTTTTCTCTGTATATAAGTTTAGTATTTTCCTTCTCTTGTATCGATAGACAATTGAGCTTCTTCATCCTTTCTCTTTTGCTCTCAACAGTACATGGCCATGTAAGTCCATATATATCTATCCATGTATGTAAACATCAAACTGTATTTCACCAGGACCACCTTGCTCAGAACTGAGTTATCATACATTTCACCATATATTGATCCATCTGTTCATGTGGTGGCGGTGCTCAGGACCACAGTATCGGCCTTGTTCGCCTCCCGGTAGCGAAGTAACAAAGAGTGGGAGCGTGATTACGGTTTGCGAAGGGTTGTCACGGCCGCGCAGGTAGGCGAGAGACAATGCGCGAAAGCCGGGTGTAGAGAGGATAGGGATGTGGTGGTTCTGTCTCCGCAAGATTTGGACGACTAGCCATTCTGCAGCGTTCGCAAAGTCGTCGCAAACGTGTTTGGTGTTGGAGTTTGTCACGATCGGGTATGCGACGATGAGAAGGGAGGTACGAGCAGAGTGTTAGTTCTGTTTGTTGTTGCTGAGTCGTAAGCGACGACGGATTGTTGGCCTGCGATGACGACGGGGAAACGCAGCTTAATTACCTGCCAACTTTCGGGGCGATCTCATCTCGGCGGACGAGGAAGACTGGCCGTGATGCGAGGTGCTACTGTGGGGGTGCTATTTGCCGTTGTGTGGAGTATCTTCTTGTCTCTTAGCGCCATTACCCCGCCAGTACCCCGCCATGGGTTGATTGTGTACCGAGACTAACCCTAGCAATAGTTCGCACAGAGCCGCAACTTAATTATTAGCGAGCCAGTGCATGGTTCACTGTGCCCTTATTAGTGTTGGTTAGTACTAGCGGTTTTCTGGGACCACGTACTCGAGCGCTATTCCTCCGTTTATACGACCCCTTTTCGCGGTCTTGCAATTTTGATTCCTCTCATAAGCACTCAAATTTAAACAACACCAGACCTGAACTCGAGTTTATATAGCTTTGCAAAATGCCTGGCTTTTTAGATAGTACTCTACAATACTAACAGACTTGAACCTGCCGGATACCAGCCTGCCAGCGTTGATAACCATCCCGTCGGCCGGGGACGGCGATGCCGTTCGAAATTTCCCCAGGACGGACGCATATCTGATACTCCCATATAATTGCTAATGCCCAATACCCAGATGACTGCGATTAGTACAATACCGTCAAGTCACTTGGCTGAGTGAAGGTGCCACTTTGCAACATTGGACGGTGGTGAGTCCCAAATACAGATTGCATACTGACAATTAGTACACGACAGATCTAGAATTTTGGTACGTTATACTTCTAGCCGTAGTCGACTATTGGCTGCACTCGATTTGCAGTTGTACTCGACTCTCAGCTACACTTAACTAAACCCTCCTTGGTTCACTCGACTGATAAGGATAATGTCGCCAAGACACTTGGCTTGGCTCTCGTCATTGATCATCAAATTCATCATTATTGTTACGATATGCAGGAGAGTACCGCACACAGTAAAAAGAGAAGAAAAGGAGAAAGACTTGACCATAGAGAGTTGTTTGCCTTGTATCTCACCGGATGTCTCATCGTCAGCCCCGGCTAAGGCCAGCTTGTATCACGTCTGTACCCTGTCTCCTGTCCATGTACTCGGGTACAAGGGTATTTGGGGCGCGGTCACACAGGGCAAAAGAGCGCCCGACTTTTTTCTCCCATACAACAAGAAACGCCAAGATCTGCATCTTTCACTATACAGCAAATATTTTTCTCAGAAAACTTCATAGAATCATCTCTGATGACCTATTATCACTCCCCCCTCATTCAAAATTTATCTCTATTGTTGTGGTGGAAGTGTAGAATTTCCACATTTTATGGGGCGCGCCCGACTTTTGACACCCTCCGAGTACAGCACACCGCCATTCCCCGAACATTTTGTTTTTGGGGGCAAGGAACAGACCAGGCTGAACACCGGACCACTCCAAATTTCCAGCCATCACACCATCTTGCATGTAGACCCTTGTTCGAGGTCAACGCAATACGATTGTCACCACCACACCATCATTATCTTTTCTCGATTCTTTTCCAAATGAGGTGGGTTTTATTTTGGTGTCGTTAGTACAAAATCGTTTCTCCTTTGACAGTCACTACCACTTCCACCACAACCGTAGCGGCAGGATGTAGCTTCTTAATTACCAAAAGTCCAGCGCCAAACGTCAAATGAAAAATAAAAAGTCAAAGTATAGTATCCAGTGTCATAGCATCTAGTTTAGTTCCACAGGCCAAAACGTCATGATTTAGCCTCCCCCTGCGTACCCGCACATTATAGAAATCTCGTGCAAATGACATTGTACTGTCCATGTCCACGCGCAGGTCCATAGTGCTTGAGAGTACCACGCGTCAAATATCCTATGGAATATCGTCTGAAAAACAGCTTTTCTATCAACTGCGTGTTGTGCAAGGTCATTTTTCCCGGTACAATTAACTTCAGCTTCATTTCCAAATAACGCTTGCATTTCTAACCGCATCCCATCATCGCGATGTACAGCAAAGTTTGATGTGTTGGGTTCTTTGGGGCTGCCACGGCAATGATATCGGAAGATGGACTTCACTGTGTTTGTCAACTGCCCGCTTCCACCACCACCACAACCACCTTTAGAGAAACCCCACAACACATTATTCTTACATATAACTATCCTATCTATCTATATATCGAATTTTATTATTATTCTTGGACCTGGACTTTTTTCATTTGAGATTCGGAGTGGGACTTTTGGCAGTTAGGAAGTTAGAGGCTGCCACCACCGTCCTCCCAAACTCCGGGCCTCATGGCATAATTATCTTCTAAAACGTACCCTTTCTGTCGCTCTCGAGATGAACTGTATTTTTTGTAATACTCTAACTGAGTCACGACTATGTTGCATGTACTCTAGCTGTTAGTAGGTAGTTGCTTTCAGTGCTATCTTCATTTGATAGGTATCCATACCAAAGTAGAACTATACCGTCAGCACTGACCCCCCCACACTGATGCCACGTCAGAAGTCGCTGATACGACACTTCTCAAGAATGCAAAACTGCCGAGTGCCAATCAAAGGACTTCCACGTTGTTTTATAATACAATGCGGTCGCCATCTCTCATCTCAATTTACACTCAATTTTATAGCCCTCTCTCTACTTTTTGGTTTATCTCACCTAATCTCAGCATGTTCACTAGGCGCCAACTATCGAAAATCTTGTGCTGGATTCTCATTGCATGGGCTATACACTGGCTCATCAAGTGTTATTCAGAACTCAGATTCGTCCAAAAAATTCCAACAAACAGCCAGTTTGGCATAGAAATTCTTTATTCTCCTACTAGCGCAGAGCAGATGGAGCAAGGAAAATCAATTGTTGAGTGAGTTCTCAGTCATATGGAGTCATTGATTATGATTAGTAGATACTAAGAAGCAGCATCATTGCCGTCCATGGACTTAATGGCCACCGCCGTGACACCTGGGTGTACAAGGATAACGAAAAGGAAGTGTTATGGTTGAAGGACCTACTTCGGCAACATATACCCGCTGCCCGCATCATGACATTTGGTTACAATGCCAGATCTATTGGAAGCACTTCTACGAATGATATAACCGATCATGCACGGGTTCTACTCCGGGAACTAAAAAACACGCGCGTGTCAGAAGAAGTATTCCCACATGTAAAATATCCTTTTCGAAGCGCTACTACTAACAAAGCGGGATATTCTAGATGCGTCAAAGACCCATTGTTTTTATCGGCCACAGGTATCTTTACTATCCAACTCATGGTCTGTTGTCGATGATTATCTGATCCTGTTTTGCAAATTAGTATGGGAGGCATAGTCATAAAGAAAGTACGTTTTTTACGACTGAAATATAATCCTCATATATATACTGATTCAGTGGTCTAGGCATTACGAATTGCAAACAATGAGGGCCTATATCGATCAATTGCTGAAAACGTCAATGGCATCGTAAGTTGTTCTATCGATATTGCTGAATTTTACTAATTTAGGATCAGGCTTTTTTCGGCACACCCCACCAGGGTGCAAAGCATGCAGAGTGGACACAAATGGTTACCGGGATAGCTCTGGCTGCTTTCCCATACCAAAAAAAGGGCGAGCTTCTGGAATCTCTGAGGCGCAACTCAAAGGACCTCATGGCCATCACAGAGGACTTTGTACCCCTGTCCGAAGAGTATTCCATCGTTAGTTTTTGGGAAGAAGATATTGTTCCAGGATTGGGGGATGTGGTATGATTCTTTAACCTTCCCAATTCACCGAGCGATAGAACTGATTGTCTAGATTGTTCCAAAGCATTCAGCAGTGCTAAACCTTCCATGGGAAGAAAAAAGCTCACTCGGAGGAAATCATATGACAATGTGCCGATTTAGCGGTTTGGAAGACTATCGTTTTGATACTGTGTGGAGAGCTATCGACAATGTAATCCCGGGCCGTCGAAATAAACGTACGTAACTTAGTAGTTATCAAATACTTTAAAAGTCAACACTAAGAAGTTAAACATCCTTAGAGATACAGTACCCTGTTCATTTTATGGTTTCTCGCTCTAGAAATGAAAGATACATCGCGTCGTCTCAAAATTTTACACGTCTGATGTATAAATTCAAGCAAGGTAAGGTTGGACACCGACGCCTAGCCATATGGGGCATGGGTGGAGTCGGGTATGCTAATACCATCCTGTAACGTTGCATGATGTGTATGTGCTGAAACTTAATAGCAAGACGGAGGATGTCCTTAATTTTGTTTACATGCAAACTAGCGTTTCTGTCTTTTGGATTCATGCAGGAAGCAAAATGCAGTTTGAACAGGACTACCGCAAGCTAGCTGGACTGGTTGGACTTCAAGGATACGATGACCCGAAACAAGATATCCGACTGATCGTCAAAAATTGGTTCGAGAGTCCGGAAAGTGGCGACTGGATAATTGTTCTGGACAATGCAGACAATAAACTCGATTTCTTCCCTGAGCTGCCAAGTGCTGACGAAAACACGGACAGTGACGGGTTGGCAGCGTTCATACCGCAAGGCTCCAAAGGAATGGTTATTATAACGACAAGAGATCGTGAAGTAGCAGATCAGCTAGCTGATATGAACGTACTGTCTAAGGAGCTAATGAAGCCGGAGGAAGCAAAGCGGCTGTTCCAGATGCAGTACCCTAATGCCGCCGTATGGAATCATGACGAATCGATTTTGCTATTGCTCAAGGAGCTACAGTACCTGCCGCTTGCAATCGTACATGCCGCCTCATACTTACGCTTAAACCCATTGTCCTCACCTTCTATTTACCTCAAACAATTTACAAGCGCAAGAGATGAACAAAAGCGCCTACTCTCCAAACCGTATAATCTCCGAAGGGATTCCAACGCCGAAACTGTCCTGGCAGCGTTCTTAATTACCTTTCGACAGGTCGAGGAGCAAGTACCACTCGCAAGCTCCCTCCTCAAACTGATAGGCTGTATCGACCGACACGATATTCCACGTGAACTCCTAGCTCGCAGCGGATTGAATAACAGCGACAACGAAATCGCCCTTAGCCTAGCTCTCAGCAAACTCATTAACTTCTCGCTTCTTATTGATGCTGTGGATGGCAGAGTATACGAGATTCATTCGCTTATCCACCTGTCTATCGAGGTATCCCTATCGCAATCTGTTTCTGAGAAAGATGCTGCTGTGCAGTCGGCGGCGAACGCACTAGTTCGGGTTCTCCCCAACGGACTGAAGTCTGAGGATTGGTCCATGTGGAGGGTTTATTTTCCCCATGCTTCAGCTTTATTAAGAAATGCAAAGACTAAGTCTTTGTATCTTGCTCGAATAAGTCTGTACATGACTCGGTTTTTGTTAGCAGTCGGCCGCTACAATGAAGCAGAACACTCAGCTCAAAGGTCCGTGGAGCTGTTCGCTTCATTACGCGGTGACAATGACCTGGAAACCTTACTGAGCAATCATGAGCTCGCATTAACATATACCAGGCAGGGGCGGTGGAAGGAAGCTGAGGAATTGGGGATGCCGACAATTGAGAAGAGAAAGAAGGTACTCGGCGAAGAGCATCCGGATACCTTGATGAGCATGTCGAATCTCGCAGGGACATATCACAGGCAGGGGCGGTGGAAGGAAGCTGAGGAATTGGGGATGCAGACCTTTGAGAAGAGAAAGAAGGTACTCGGCGAGGAGCATCCGGATACCTTGATGAGCATGTCGAATCTCGCAGGGACATATCACAGGCAGGGGCGGTGGAAGGAAGCTGAGGAATTGGGGATGCAGACCATTGAGAAGAGAAAGAAGGTACTCGGCGAGGAGCATCGGGATACCTTGATGAGCATGTCTAATCTCGCAGCGACATTTGGAGATCAGGGACGATGGAAGGAGGCTGAGGACCTAGGGATGCAGGTCATTGAGAAGAAAAAGAAGGTACTCGGCGAGGAGCATCCGGATACCTTGGTGAGCATGTCGAATCTCGCATTAGCATATGAAGAACAGGGGCGATGGAAGGAGGCTGAGGACCTAGGGATGCAGGTCATTGAGAAGAAAAAGAAGGTACTCGGCGAGGAGCATCCGGATACCTTGATGAGCATGTCGAATCTCGCATTGACATATGATGAACAGGGGCGGTGGAAGGAGGCTGAGGATCTAGGGTTGGAGGTCATTGAGAAGAGAAAGAAGGTACTCGGCGAAGAGCATCCGGATACCTTGATGAGCATGTCGAATCTCGCAGGGACATATCACAGGCAGGGGCGGTGGAAGGAAGCTGAGGAATTGGAGATGCAGACCATTGAGAAGAGAAAGAAGGTACTCGGCGAGGAGCATCCGGATACCTTGATGAGCATGTCTAATCTTGCAGCGACATTTGGAGATCAGGGACGATGGAAGGAGGCTGAGGACCTAGGGATGCAGGTCATTGAGAAGAAAAAGAAGGTACTAGGCGAGGAGCATCCGGATACCTTAACGAGCATATCGAATCTCGCATGGACATATTACAGGCAGGGGCGGTGGAAGGAAGCTGAGGAATTGGGGATGCAGATCATTGACAAGAGAAAGAAGGTACTTGGCGAGGAGCATCCGGATACACTAAATAGCATTTTCATCCTGAAATCACTAGAAGGTTGTTGCTGGAGAAGGTGGGGTTTTGGACGGTGCTCTTAAAGCGTATGTTTTGGTAGTTGCTTAAAAAATTGAATACTCGTGGTTATGCAACACTACGGTGATTATCCGAAATATACGCAAGTTCGGTATGTAATATGATAATGATGTTGGTAATAGATGTCAAGGTAGTTTTTCGTATTTGCGAATCTGATCTGTTGAATTAAAAGTCTACGGTTTCTATTATCTGGGCAAGTGATGTCAACCGTCCCGGGCCGCCATCAAGTATTTAGGTGCTCTATACGGCTTGATATGAGTGAACCAACAGTAATGAATAGAATTTACTGTATATAGTGTGGGTAAATTTGAGGTTTTGTATAATTCAACCCATTTTGCTACTTACAAATTTCAGTATTCATGGGTATCTGCTGGGACAGCCGGGTTGGCGTCCCCGGCCGTTCTTCCCGTCCGTCCCCGTCCTCAGTGATCCTGGACGGACGGGACAGTTGACATCACTCACTGCAGCGCGTACGCACAGTGCGGAGAGGCTCCTTATTTTATGCCCCAGACGGGACGACGATATGGGGCCCAAAAACACTGCAGTCCCCAGGACCGTTAAAACTCCTAGTCAATATTCTTAAGCGGCCTACAGATCAGGCCGGCCAAGCCTGGCCGCTTAGGAACACTAGCCCTGGTATACCAGGATAAACTAGGATACCAGCATATAGCAGTACTGGCAAACAGTTAGTTAGTACAGTTTAAGAAAATTCAGGTACAGTTGGAGCGTTATAAACTGCTGAATAGATAGAGAATTGTACTGGTATACTAGATAATACTGTTGGCATGGGTCCAGCTGCACTTTTACATACTAACCTCAGTATGCTAGCCTAGAAAAACAGTGGCATTGCATGTGAGAATGGTATAATTACTCAATGATACTTCTAAGTGCGTTGTAAATCATGTATATGGATGACTGTGTTCTGATTAGTGCTCGTTTGTACCGACAGCTTTTCAGTTATACCAGTTTATACTAGTAGTTTTTGTACTGGCAGTTTACTAGTACAAACTAGTTCGGTATACTAGGATATAGATCTAGTACAGTTTAAAGATTTAAGCAGCTGGAATGACACAGTTCGATACAGTTCTACACTCGACTTTGTACCAGTTTATACTGTTGCGTGGCTTGCGTGACCGTCGACAATGTGCATCATCAACCTCCGTCATTCTCAAACTTTCTTCAATTCCTTTAAAACTTTCGTCCCAACCCCCAGATAGCGCTAGATCGCACCCCCGTCGTAGGCTGTTTTTTGCCAACCCGGCCCAACCCAACCACATTCAGTATTGCCAATCACTAAATACCACACAACCAGGTACACAGCTGCCCATCCTAGATCTAACAAACTATAGTTTCACCTTACATCTAATATTAAACGAGTGAGATAGAGAATATACATAATAACTCTCCCATACCGCTAAAACTCAAGTACAGTCGCGTCCGATAAGTCTTGGCACGGTTCACGAACCCTCCTCGACAACCATTAAATTCCGAACTACACAACAACCAGACAAAAGAGAGAAGCAAGATTAATACATATGAAAGAGAAGAT